>Ga0126335_1000496_pt1 | contig 19071 bp, 16 predicted proteins | sample OlaspJWI45metaG_FD_108409 | JGI IMG/M metagenome (GOLD analysis project Ga0126335, IMG submission 108409) | Marine gutless worms symbiont microbial communities from Oahu, Hawaii - Olavius sp. 1 OAHU.JWI-45 metaG | ecosystem: Host-associated > Annelida > Digestive system > Unclassified | place... | reverse complement strand
GCAAAAATTTTCAACACTAGATCTAAAGATGTAATTAATGATTGCCAATTTTACTTTAATTGTGACTCTGTATCTGATTGTGTAACAAAAAGGACAAAGAAATTTCTATGTAAATATGCTCAGATTGAAAATGTCTTGTGTGTGACAATTTGTTCATTATAAGAGGATGATATTGTAGTTATGTTATATGTATATATTTATTATTTTTTTTTGTATTTGTATTGCCATCTTTGGTGAATAAAGCTTTGTGTATATATGCCCTAGTTGGCGCCATCGTTCTAGTTGCTGCTTTATTCAGTTTATGCATGCATTTTAACGCTTTTTCCCACCCAATTTTTCGGCCTTCTTTAACGTCGTCTCCATCAATTTTGTTTCATATAAATTGCTGACATAAATTCCATACGTGGTGCTATCAATCTGTTTGCTGCTTATTCAACTTATGGGCGTATTTCTATGCGTTTTTCCTTGAAATTTACAAACTTCTTTTACATTGTCTCCATCGAAACTTTCCTTCAAAACTGTTTCTCCGTATAAATAGTTCAAATCAATTCGCTAAGTGGTGCCATCGTTCTCTTTGCTGCTTATTCAGTTTATGGAGGAATTTCTTTTGCGTTTTCCCACCTACTTTCTCGTCCATCTTCAACGTTGTTTCCATCAAATTTTGGGGGATATAAATAGTTCACATACATTTCATACGTGCCACCATCATTCTGTTTGCTGCTTATTCAGCTAATGGACGCATTTCTGTGCGTTTTTTCCTCAGCAATTTCGTACTTCCTCTTAACATTGTCTCCATCAAAAATTTATTTCACAACTGTTTTTGGGTAAACAAAATAGTTCAAATCAATTCCCTAGGTGGTGCAGTCGTTCTCTTTGCTGCTTATTCAGTTTATGCATGTATTTTTCACGGTTTTTCCACCGATTTTTCCTTCCTTTTTCAAGGTCTTCTCCATCAATTTTTCGGCATACTTCAGATACATTCCCTAGGTGGCGCCATCATTCTGTTTACAGCTTATTCAGCGATTGGACGCATTTATGTGCGTTTTTCCTCGAAATTTTCGCGCCAAAATTCTTCCCTTAAATAGTTCTCATCCATTCGCTAGGTGGCGCCACGATTACATATGCTGCTTATACAGTTTTTTGGACGAATTTCTGTGCGTTACGTTACGTTACGTTTTTAAGAATGTACCCACCAAAAACCCCATGTTTTATACTCGGGTCCCGCTAGAGTTGTCGCAGTTAGTAGTTACTTTGGATTGCATTTCACGTAGAAAATTAAGCCTTTTATGCCTTTCTAACATCGTTTGCTATCGTTTGTAAGTCGCGAATATGGGGGTTTCCAGCACCGCGTGTATCGGACACCTTTACCTGCGGATGTCGATGCGGGTACATATCCGCATTTTACGCGTTTCGTGGACAGTGGTAGCGGAGATACAAAGCACTATCAAAGACTTACACCATGAAGCCGCTCGTTGATCGTCCAAGGTTAACGAGTGAAATAAAGTACTCGCCGCGCATTATCAACTTAATTGCCTTTCAGATGTTTCATGACACGCAGCACGAGGATAGGTGAACATTGTCACCTTAAAATGCTTTCTTGCGGCCCAGCACAGAGCCAGTCGCCAAGCTACAGGCCTCAGTTGGGTAATTGTTACCGATCGGTCCGGACCTAGAAACACCCATTTTCACGACTTACAAACGATAGTAGTGCAGCGTGATGACTGACTGGACGAGCGAATTACTCGCCACCATAAGCCGCAAGTGAGCAGCGTTAGAAGGTATCACCTGCTCCCCACGAAGTAGGCTAATTACGCAACCACAGCTGGTCATCAAGAAGATGGCTTGCAACAATGCTATATAAACTTTGAGGAATCGTCATTAATACCATGTGCAAGTCGCCCTAGTTATGGCGCACAGCAACGATGACGTATATTGAATGTTCGATAGTTTGGAGGCAACGCCACTATTCCACCCAACGGTGGGTACATTTATGAGTGGGAAGAACAGAGTTGTGAATAAAGTTATTAAGCATAATGGTGAATATAGATGTTATGCACATTATCAAATGTTTACTTTCCAAATTAAAATTTTCTTATAAGTTTGCTACATCGGTACTTTTACAAGCTTTAAACGTTTCGTTGTTGACCTTTTAAAAACTTATTCATAATCCTTTACTTGCGTCCTCTAACCCACAAGTCCACATTGCTTTCACTGCTAAGCCTACAGCACACGGGGCTGGAAACCTATGGGTTTCTAAAAAGTTTTTATGTTATTAGATTTAGAGGCTTTTCAGGGTTTTTAGATATTAACGTTTAAAGATCGGACCCCACATTATATAAAAGAACCTTTAGTATTTGATCTACTAGGCGTGTTGCTGGCCGTTAATTTACACCCGCACGGCGCACATCTGCAATTTACCTTTGCATCTGCAAATCATACCCGTAGATTTTATCCGCAAAATACCTGACGTAACATCCGCACACCCGCATTCCGCACATCCGCATTTTACCAGTCTTTTACCTGTCTAGGATGAATGGCTGCGTTCTTTTCACTTTGTCAGATCTGGTTAGACAAGTCGCATCGTGATGGCTCAGGGCGAATAGCTGTGGTCCAAGGAAAAATAACGGGTTAAAGTCATTGTTTGCATGTGTTCTGCCGACGCTATGTTTGTAATGGGTGTAAATGGGCGTGACAAGTTTATGTTATATGCTATGTTGCTGTGATAGTGCTGAAGAGTATAATCTGAGTTTTATCTGTGTGTACTGTGCAGTGAACAGAAGTTTTTTTGGCATCAGCTGGTAGCTATGGCAACAGGATATGTGCTGTTTGCCACATTATGTGCAATGACTGTCCACTGTCAGCCATTTCCTGATTGGCTAGTTACACCATTCACCATGCAGACAGAATTGCTGTCTATTGGAATGGGAAGATATCGGTTGACAAATGGTCTTATCTCAAGAGATTTCATCACAGCACCAGACTTTGCTATGGTTGACTTCTACTCGCATGAACGCAAGCAGTCACTCCTGCGTGCCATCAGGTGAAATTACTTTATTGACTGATACTTATTAAGACGTAGACATAGAGGAATTATGGGCGCAGGCTAATGCCTCTATGCCTGCATCACAAATAGAGAAGTAACAAAATACTGGTATCCTATATAACTGGTTCTAGTAATGTGAACTTTGACTTCCGGTTCCATGAATTTCAGCTTTATAATCGTACACAGTATCTTGATATTGCCAGAATTTTTCAAGATAGGATTTAAATTTATTAACAGCGTCACATAACACTACGTCATTAGGTAGGCCCTTAACTACCCTGTTATTAAAAAAGTATTTGTGCAAGTCGTATTTTTGTCTACTTTTCTCCAACCTAAGATCATTCCCCTCATGATGTAACTATGCTCCCTCGTAACTCAATGGGTTTCAGCTGTGTCATATTTTCCAGATAATGTTTTATACATTTCAATCACATCTCCTCTTACTTGTCTGTAGTGCAACGGTCGCAATTTTATTAAGTTAAAACAATCGATATATACCATATTTTAAAATTCCGGGATTAGTTTTTTTAGCTCTTATTTATACTTGTTCTAACATCTCAATATTACCTTTTTTATATGGTGCCCGTAAGAACTACAGTAGTCTAGATGTGATCTTACGGTACCTTTATATAATAGGACAAAACTGTTGCTGTTAAGATATTTAAAGTTTCTCTTAATTATACCAAGCAATAGCAAGCATGGCATGGCATGGCATATGTTTTACCTATTTTTTCATCTATATGTTCTCTGAAGCTTAATTTTTCATCAACAGTGATTCCAAGATCTTTAAAGCTGTCTTTCTGTTTCAGACATGTAATTTTACTATTTTTTGATATATAGTATCGATAACCTTTATTAACATTTCTGCGAAGAGTGTTGATCGACATCAGTGTTGATCTATTTTTAATAAAGCCATACTGTTTACTGCTTAGTGAATATGTGTACTGCTTAGTTAATTTTTAATGATAATTTGCACTTTAAAATATTCAACTTCAATAACCATTTTTGACTGTAATCTTAAACTTGCAAACAGTTAATTGTTCTCTGTAGGGAACAGTATTACTGCTTAAGATATGACGAAATAGCTTTGCATAGTCAGCAAATGAGTAAATCTCATCATAAGGCTCGCAAATTTATATAAGAAATAGCAAGGACCCCAAAACACTTCCTTGTGGAATGCCACTAGTAACATCATCCCAAGCTGAGTAGCTGCTATTGACTCTAACCCTGAACTTTCGGGATCTTAAAAAGTCTTGAACCCATAATAAATTTTTTAGTAAATGTTGCAACACTCTATGCAAAGTACTACAACCAGGAATATCCAGCCAACTGTGGGTGTTGGTAACTTGGTACGACACCCAAAAAGAAGTTGATAACTACTGAAGGAGCAAATTGTTGAGTGTTGGTATTATGAATCAGAAGAACAAAGGAGGTCAGCCACACTAAGAAGTTGCTGACATCAGAGAGTGGTGTAAAGCTAGCCAGCTAGATCTGAGCTGGTCTGTCTAAAGCAAATCTAAATCAAATGAGACTCATGAAGCAGTCCATTGGGCATGATCCATGTAATGTATAGAAGTTGTCACATCTATTGTGCTGTGTAGAGACATTCATGAGGTTGTCATGATTCTAGTCTGTTGTTAAATACAGTGTCGAGTGCTGATTGTTCTACAGCCCTGAAGCTGTGGTTGAGATTGACGGTCTGTACTACAATGTGGGTGGTCTGTTGACTGACATACCAAGAGCTTACCTCAATCGCACGGCGCTTGCTGAGAATGCAACATTCGATCCAAATGCATTTCATTTCGTTTCATATCGCACTGGTAAACCCGAAGCACCTTTCCGGTATCGGCCACGCCGTGGAGCTCCTGAGGATATTGTCTGGCCTCCGCGCGGACTTAGACTTGATGTCAAATTTCGTGCACCGTTCTGGGCACCTCGCTACCATCAGGTAAACTTTGAATGTGTTCAGTTCTATTTCTGCTATGATTCTGTGCATTATATATTGTTTGTTGCAAAAATTTGGAATTTATGCTGTCATTGCATTGTAGCAGTTACTGTTAGCACAAAGCATGCAATATTTACTGCAGTCATCTAGTGATAGCATGACCCACTGTGTAGCATGAGATGTTGGATCAAATCCCACTTGCGAAGTCATTGCAGCCCAACTAGTGCAAGTGATTTGTAATCCAAGTGTTAACTGGCCATCTCAGAAATAAATGATGAAGTGTTTCCTTGCATGTTGTACAATGGTTCCTGTAGACATTTGCTTTCCGTCACACAGCTGTCCTTAGCTGTGACTATATTGCTCGCACTAACACTGATGCTAACCCTGCCCTTAACCGTTGCCGTGCCTGACCATAGGTATTGGGATTCTAATGTCTGGGGCAATTGTGTGGAGAGAGCGAGTGTCTGGGCAATGTGCACACCAAATTTGAAGTCTCTAGCTCTGGCCATTCCAGAAACATAGACAAAATTCCATGTTGCATGCTATACTCTTTCTGTTGCTCTTTGATGTGTTCAGATGGTGATGGTGGTTGTGCACTGGGAAATGTACGATGGAATTCCCCTCGTGGTAAAGTGGGTCTCAATATCTGGTTTACCACAAGTACAGGATAAGCTCAATGTGTTTGTCTCGTCGGTGGAGTATCTTGCTGTGAATTGGCAGTGGGCACCAGTAGGCTATGGTTGGCTCCACGTGCAAAATGATGTCCCACATACCACTGTTCAGTGGGCTCTTGATTCCATTGGACTGTTGCCCGGGGGATTTCAGGTTGGAATTTTAGTTTTTGCTGAGTTTTAGTAGCTATATTGTGGGTATCGGCACTGTAAGAGTGGACTCAGTCCATTTTCTTGCCAGATGTCATAAAAACGAGCAAACCAGCTTTTTAGGTCATGTTATTTTATGTTATATGTGTTATCTGTAGCTGCAAAATGACATATTATGTGTTTGTAGGACATGAAACTGTACTTATGGTACTGATACTCATAGGTTGTTTGGTATACTATTGTTTTCTTAACACAGTTTGTGTCAGATAGACCATAGATCTCCTTTTACACACTGATGTTTTTGTTGATGTTCACCTACATGATGTTAATTATAATTAATAATGTTAATGTGCATTTTATTTTAGCCTGTAGTTAACTGCACATACCCTCAGTCTGGTCACATTCTCCTGTCCGATGGTTTTGAGTCATTCCGAGTTCATGAACTTGTTGTGGGCTCATCCGACAGAGAGAGGTTGAACTTGGCGCTGAAACGCAAGATGCGTCTGCTGGCCCCTCATACCCAGGAGAACCCAGTTTTCTTCCACATGATATCACAGAACTCGACACTGTTTCACGATGTCGTGGATCAGATGGCGGATGTTGGGTTTGAAATGATCATTTATAGTTTTGGTTCTGGCTTTGACATGGAATCTGACAATGTGACCTACCTCGAACAGGTTTCGTATAGTTTGTTGTCTTGTTTCATAAGTTTTGGCTTTTAAAAGTTTCATAAAGTCGGTTGTCAACGTGGGGTTTTGGATTCCACTCAGCATTTAGTAAGGTCATTTCAGAGATGAGTTCTTCCAGGAGGTTGATTTTTTGATTTGCAAATTTGCTGCTGACACAAATTGTCAACTTCCCAACTAGCTTGAGCAGCATACAACATTAACAGCTCAATGGTGACTTGTTCACCTGCTATAGACTGAAATGTTACGTAAGTGTTAGTTAATGACATGTTTGTTGATTGATTTGGTTACTTCAGTATTTGCCTCAATGTTCAGGTGAAGAGCGAGATAGCATACGCTAACAGTAAAGGCATTGAGGTCGGTGGCTATGACCTGATAGTGTGGACACGTGATGATGTTCCTGAATACTGGCATGATGTTGGCGGTGACGGTACCTGCATTGCCTCAAGTTGGTCTGTTGTCATCTTATATGTCTCTGTATGTAAACAGTTGCATTGGCGACATTGTAATTGTGACCATTGTGATAGATAGTCGAATTTGCACTGGGGTAGATGTCCATGACTTAATTATGTGTGCACATGTTTGTTACTATTGATTTGGGAGTTATGGGATAGTGAGTCAGATTTAATGTGTTTCCATTGAATTGCGTTGTCATTCTTTCAACACTGCCATGCGAGTTTGTGATTCGTTATTAATGGAAAGTTATTTGAGTACGGTAGTCACTTTGAGTAGCTAATTTTTGAAGAAAACTTTTTAGAAATTTCTGCTGTGGTGTTTCTTTAACTCGACTTAACCTATGTATAGCAAACCAGTTGAAGAAAGGTACAGTGTACCGAGTTTATTAGTTTTAATGTTGTAAGGTACGACTATCTAATGGAACGTTTACTGAACCTGGTCAACTACACTGGCCTGTCGATGGTGGAGACTGATGGCCCGTATCCTGGCTATGAGTGTGCATCAACTAATCACTCGCATCATCATGACGTTAATGACTCAGTCTACTGGCAGCTCAAACTTCAGTCACAGATGTACCGTATCCTCCGTGACCTAGGTGTATACATCAACCAGCCTGATGACTACTTTTACCAGGGCGGAAGCAAGACAGGTTCGATCCTTTCGTGAACTGTTGTTTTGTAGGTGTGTTCTGTGTCATGGAAGCTGTTTTCCTTTGCTGCATTAGTCAGTGATGATGTTTCGGTGAAGGCGAAGGTTGATCTTCGTAGAACCAGCCCGCAGATGGGCCCATAGTCCATCCTGCAGTAGAGCCCCTGGTATTCCTTACCAGGGTACGATGAAAACCTCCGTGAGGATGTTAAAAACCTCAGGAGGTCTTTAACTGTTATATGAGGAACTTTGCTGGGGTGCAGAAAAGGTTTACCCCAGATTCTAGTTCTAACTGCCCCATAGTGGTTGCAGTAGCATAGGTAATGTAGGGCTGTTTCATCAGCCTCATTACAGTTATCGCACTTAGGGCTGTTGTTTATAAGCCCCAGAACACTAAGGTGTCTGTTCAGGCAATTAAGATCTTGCCAGCGAGTTTGTGTTTCTCTTAGGGTCCAGGCCTGCAGCTGAGATTGCACCACACTAGTGGATACAGGTAGCACTGGCTCGGGTCCTATGTAACTTTTAAAGCTTGCAGCTTCATTGCCATATATACCACTATGACCAGGAACCCAAGCATTGTGGCTTGATAGCTGCTGTAAGGCCACAATGCAATCCCAGACCAGTTGTGAGGTAATTTTGGGTTGCTTAGTGTTTTTAATGCAGCTTGACTGTCTGAGCAAATACTAATTTGCTTATTATTTACTCCAAACTGTTCAGGATTTGAGCACCATGCATAACTGCATACTGCATAGACCTCAGCCTGAAAATTACTAGTGTAGATACCCAGAGGAACACTCTCAGTGTGCCCAAGGGATTCAATATAGACTCCAGCCCCTGTTTACCCCGTGCTACAAGAGCCATCAATATAGACAGCAGATGAACATGAAGGCAATGGTAACTTCTCCGAGTTAAGCCATGCTTTTTTATTAGGAATACTAACTTTGAAGCAATGATCAAAACTATATGTTAAGACCATCTTATCACTCTTCATCATTGTGGTAGGTGCTTCTCGTGCCATCGCTGTGGTAATCTGCATATGTCCCTTAGGCACTGAGCCTTGTACCCAATGCCCAAAGGTTTTCAATCTGTAGCAAGAGGTCATAGCCACATTCTTGATATATAAATCAAGAGGTGGTAGACCTAGCAAAATTTCCATAGCTGCAGTGGGGGTGGTACGTATGGAGCCAGCAATAGCCAGACATGCTAGACGCTGTATACGTTCCAGCATAGTTCTGGCAGTACCAAGCTCCACACGCGGCCACCACACCACTGCAGCATAGACTAACATGGGTCTCACAATGGCTGTATAAAGCCAATGTGCAATATGGGGAGTTATGCCCCATGTTTTCCCAACAATTCTGTGACACTGCCGAAAGGCAGCTATTGCTTTATTGCATTTATGATCTAAATGAGGTTTCCAGGTAAGTTTGCTGTCTAGGATCATGTCCAAGTATTTCACTTGGTGGCTCAAAGACAGCTCCTTGCCAAAGAAACGAGGAGCTCTGAAGTTTTTAACTTACACTTATGTGTGAACAAGACCATTTCAGTCTTAGTTGGATTGACTGATAGATCGTGTCGTTCACACCATCTTAGTACCTTAAAAAGTATTGTCTGCATTAGGGAGCAGACAGTACCCAGGTCAAACCCTTCCACGAGGATTGAGAAATCATCTGCATATCCTTGGGAGTCGTATCTACAGCCATTAAGTTGGGCGAGAAGACTATCTGCTATAAGGATCCGAAAAAGGGCAGAGAGTACTCTGCCCTGAGGAAAACCCTTAAGCAGTGCTACACAAAGTTCTACATTTCCTGGACTAGCAGTAGCCGACCTACAGGACAGCATAAAGCTAATCCAGCGGATAATAGTTCTATTTACTTCTTTAGAGTGTAAAACACTCTGTAGAGACTGAACGGAGACATTATCAAACGCGCCTTCGATATCTAGAAAGACTCCAAGTGCATACTCTTATCATTCTAGAGTTCTTTCAGTTCTGGTAACCAAACTGTGCAGAGCAGTTTCAGTAGACTTACCAGCCTGATAGGCATGTTGATTCTTCTGCAGTGGGTGTACTAAGAGTAGACTAGCTCTAATACATCTGTCTATCAGTTTCTTTAATGCTTTTAATAAAAATGAAGTAAGACTGATAGGTCTAACAGCCTTAGCCTGAGAATAATCACTTCGTCAAGGCTTGGGTACAAAAGCTACACGGGATGTTCGCCAGGCAGTAGGTACATAGCCCAATGCTGCGTTAGTCAGTATAATCACATTTTCTAGCCGCTAGCACTGGAGTCACGTGGCCTGCTAAATGTTTCGGTATTGTCTTTCATTATGGAACTAGGTCACAGAATTACAATGGACTAGTAAGGAGTACGAGACCCAGTTCTTTTTTCAATGGATCTGTGTCATTGTACAGAGGTACAACGCCATTCTCTTTAGCAAATGACCCAAACATGTACTACTCAATGAAACTTTTTTATTTTTCTAACACCCGGGATCTATCGTATTGGGAGTAAAAAACTAATAATAGTAATAACATGATGGAGCAGAGCATAGGTTTATGGCCATGATACATGTTGTTCGCATATCCCCTCTCATCTTAAAGCTTAGCTTTTCTCAAAGTCTTTTGTCTTTCACTGATCGATATCACACAATCTTAACCATCTGGTGTCTAGAAATCTTTGCTGGTTGTAGGCACTTTCAGACAGCATCTGAAGACATTTTTATTGGCGTCGTGTTGATGCAGGCATCATCTTAGAGGTTTTTACGATTCGGCGCCGTATATGTTAACATTAAATATGAAACAGTTACACTTGTTACTTACATAGACGTTGCCTTTGCCGGTGTTTGTAGGAATGGGTTATGATGAGAATCAGTTCTCACTGCCACGTTGGCTGGATCTGTCTGTCAGTCGTCAGGGCATGTATGATGACTTATATAAACTAACACCCACAGTCGGTTGGATGTTCCTACCACTCACACAGTACCATGGTGGTGGCGATGCTGCCACGTTTGAGCCTCTCTCCGACCACCTGGTAGAGTACGAGTGGGGTCTAGCACAGTACTTCGGTGCTGGGGTGGCCGCTTGCTATCGTGGCTGGAGACTGTATGACTCAGTGCAGACGAGGGACGTCGTTGTTCGGTGGGTTTCATTCTTCAAGAAACATCGGCGTATTCTCACCAGTGATGTTGTGCATGTACGGCGTCCAGACATGCAGGTCTCTTGTCATGAAGTTTTAACGTATTATATGTAGAGTTGCAGGTTGTAACTGTCATTTTATTTAACTTGATTGAAAACTTCTGATGAATCTATTTTTTCCTTTGACTTTATAAAACAATATTACTTTTTGTGCAGTATGTTTTTATCTAGTGACATAATGGTTAATTGGTAGCTGGATATTTTTTGGTTTTAAGTTAATTTCTTGTGAATCATTATCAGATATGTAATTATGCCTTTGTAAGTATTATGTTATTCACCTAATTAGTTAGTTTGTTGAGAAGTCAAAAGCATTGTTATCAACACTGTAACAATGTGGACTGTTTTACTGCAGGGCATTGATGCATTCCTTCACGTGAACCCAGCACTGAGAGAGAAAGGGTTAATGATGGTCTTCAACCCAACACATGAGCACATAGCAGACACACTAACAGTGCCTCTCTACTACACAGGGTTAACAAACACGGCTCATGTCTCACAAGAGGACAGCATGGCCATGCTGTACACACTTGATCGTCAATATAACGTCTACATTCCCGTGGAGCTGGGACCTATCAATATCACGTGGTTTGTCTTTAGCTGATTCCAAGTCAAGGTCCACATCCACCCATTGTAGTCCTCGAGCCGCACGTCTAAAATTTGGTGCTGTTAAGGGGATTAATTAACTTCGGGATTTCTGTATGTATGCACCGATATGTGTTAAGTGGTATGTAATCCCTCCTTGCTGATGCTCATTCTCGCCTTATCATGGCTGTAGTGGTCTGTGTCAGTTGGATATTGATGGATGTAAGTATTTTTTAGTGATGCAGTGAAATCAGATTGTTATATGTTTGCATTGAGTTACTTGATTTTATCTGCAGAGTGCACTGTGTGATATTGTGCCTTATGCTGTCAGGCACACACATACGCTGTGATGTGGGGTTTTTCCTGTCAGTTATGTATTTAGTTGAGTTAGTACAACATCAGTCTCTCAGTTTTATCTGCAAGTCAGTACAGTTGTTTGTTGTTGCCAATGTGCAACTGTCTGAGTTTGTTTTTTCACTTCTAAACTGTTTTGTGCCAACTGACCAATCTAGTATCTTTGCTGGCTCAGTGATCAGCTTTTCATTACACCTTTTATGCCTCATGTCATCTCCATAGGTGCCAGAGGCATTATGTTTTGAGGTGGGCACAGTGTCTGTCTGTGATTTTGTGTGTCCTTTTATTGCATTGTCACAGTGTTGCACCATGTTCTCATTTTGATGTAAACTTGTGGTAAGTGATGAGTCCAGTGGAGACATGAAATGTGTTCTAATTTGAGTCCGAGTTATTGACTGGTATAGACTACAGAGTGTCGGTGATGGTGACGTTTTACAGTTGCTCACTGATAAGTGGATGAATAAATTGTAGCTTTCACTGTGCATGTGTCTGTTGGTTTGGCATTTAGCCTCTGCAATGACTACTGTCAGACTTTTTGAGTAAGTAACTAAGTGTGTAATAAGGGTACTTGTAGGGTGCAAATAAGCAAGCAGTCAACAATGTGCCATAGATATCTCTGTAACATGAGTGTTTCAGTTGCTGTCTGAACTGTTAATTGTTCACCTCATGTCATGAGTATGACATATGATTGTTTCACGGCTGCAGGACAGCAGTAGCTGTCTGCATATGTGGATGACTTGTCAGTTTTGTACACTCATTGATACAGCTCTTAAGTGTGGGTTTTGCTTCAGAGGTGTACTTTCTGCAGTAGTGGGAGCCAGGCTTTAGTGTCAGAACCGTCCTGTGCTGAATATTGCAAGAGTTGACTAAGCAATGTTTGGTTCTTTGTTGTTGCACTGGAGTTGTTTTGTGGGTATTGGTATTTGTTTAGGTACTGAGGCACAGCAGATGCTGTGTCTGAATGATTGGTTGAAAGACTGTTGTATTTTCACAGCTTTTGGTTTCTAGTATTTTGTAATTTTTACTTGTAACTTTGTTTACACAATACAACCTTCCATCTGTGTAGATTTGTATTTGTTATAAATGTTTATGATGTTTAAATGTTTTCCACTTATTTTTAACATTTGTATTACTAGAACATAATCTTAAAACTATTTGAAAACAATGACCACTTTTTCTCAGTTACTAATAAAATAGTGGAACGGTGAATTGTTGGTGACGAGCATTTCTTGTTCTTTTTGCTGTGTTTGTTGCTATAAGGATGCGTCAGTATTTCAAGTAGCAATGTTTTTATTGACATATATCAATGTTTGTTTGTGATTATTTTTGTAAGAAAATAAGGTTTTTCAACTTTTCCAGTTTTTAATTCGATGAGCAACATTTATTACAGCAGATGTGCTTTTGCCGAGCCAATGTCAAGTGTTGTGGGAAATTGAGCAACTTTCGTGACTTTTCCGTGTTTAACTGTTTATTATTAGTGATGTTACTTGTGTTCTGTTTTATAGTATTTATGCATTATTTGTTAATATTTTTTGTTGGCGTATTGTTGTCGTTTTTATGCTATTGATTTACTTATGTTTCATTATTTTTACACATATCAGTGTAAATATAAGCATTGTATCTTATCTATGTAATTTGTATGATATGCAGTTCTTAATCAATTTTATCACATCAGCATCTTTTCGGGATGCCTCTCCCCATCATTTAGACAGTCTATAGCTTAGCGGGAGTCTGTCTGGCCTGAGACGCCGAGAAGTTGAATTTGATCATCTGACATTGTGAGAAGAATTTTTCTTATACATGTATTTATGTGCAAGAAGCTGTTAACCATATGTGACACAAATATGATAACCCCTAAAAGTATAGGGATGTGGCACCTTTATTTCAAAAGTAGAAATATGCCATTTGTTGTACCGCAGTAAATTTCACCTATGATTTTTGAAGTCTTGATATCACACTGTGGTTATTGGTCTTAGTACTCACCAATACCAGTAATAGATACCACAGACTCTAGTTTGTGTGCACTTCCATGTGTGTTCGTTGAATCGTCCAGGCCCTGGCTGACCATCATAATGACGATCAAACTGGCTTGGGATTTTCCTTTAGGTCTAGTTAATTGGGTGTTTTGTTTTATTATTTAGTGACATATGCATGGATGGAACACGTAACTCACTCGCATATAATAGAATCGAACTTACTGGTGTGTGTGTGTGCTTAATCCAGTTTGTAATATTGCACTATCTCTAACCATAATACGTTTATTTTATGCTTCCTGCGTCGCTTAGATAGGCGGCGTGTGTCGGTGTTTGTCGATTGCAGTGTCCCGAATCTGCAGCTATAATTATGTTGACGAGAAGCTTGACTACAAGGTGATGTGAACTCGTGGCAGGTGAGTACAAACCGGCGGAGGCACTCGGCACACGCGTCGTTTAATATGCATTCTCATTGTGTATTCTATAGTTTCGGAAAGTTTTTAATCTATGTTGCTTTTGTCGTTTCGATTTCCGAAAATCTCGTCTCATATATGCAGGCAGGCTTACACTGAAGTCATTATACCTGAGTAGGCCTACATGCAGTTTGCACTTCATAGGACCTTGGGGCCAACAAAACAGTAGGCTAACTATTTAACCAGGCTTGGACAATTGAAAAGGTCACAGATGTTAAACTCCTCTCTGTGTTTTGATCGACTCTAAACTTTATGTAAAAATCACATTGATCACGTCGCCAGTAAAGCTGCTAAGCGATTATATTTCCTGTAAGTCCTCAAACGCGCACGGTTGCCTCATGACAACTTGTTACATTATTACACTGCTGGCTGTGTGTGGTACCATAACCTAACTAATGAGCTGTCATTACAGATTAAATCTGTTCAAGCACGGCGTAAACCGTATTATCTCTGTACTTACCTATTTAGCTGTGGTCTTTTGTTTTTGTATTTACTCACCAATACCAGTGTTACCAGACAACCAGTGCCGTGTGCTAGATGTCGGTGATGTCTGTCATCTCCTTGTCTTGTCCTGCCGTTGACCACTAGACCTTTGTGAATCGACAAACGAATTTGCCGGTGCTCGAAACGATCGAGATTAATAGGAAGTCACAGTTTGTCATTGTCGAAAAGCCTGCCCCAAGGCCACTTTTTCGCCATATATTTCGAGTTGGGCGGTCACCCTTACTTAGTGGGTAACTTTGTTAATTTTGACCGGACCCAATCCGTTCTCGTAATTCCCCCGCGGGAATAGAATGTACTAAGGATATGCCGTATAAAAACGTTCTGTAGTGGTGCAAACTTATCATCACCACCGTGGTGATAAGTTTGCACGGTCACGTGGTGACACCACGTGCCCGTCGAACGAAATGAAGCAAACCATATCTTCCAGTCTACATCTGTATCCATGCGTTGTCGCCCCCACGTGATCACAGCCTTATTAATCAGAAATAAAATATATGTGTTAGATAATTTTTCTCAGGAATCTACGGTTTAGGCCTAGTTATTTCCTTTTATTTTGTCGTTAGTCTTTTTTGCCATCTGGACTTCTGAAGCAAATAAGCACATGCTGAAACTCGGTGATTTTTAAAGATGTAGACGTCGAGGAATTACGAGCGCAGCCTACGTCTCTGTGCCCGCATCACAGCGTTTAACTGCTATCTTTCATCGCGATTATTGCACGACTGAAATAACTAAGGTCGCTGCTAGCGGTAAATTGGTGAAAAATTACTGGCGATATATGGCCTATTTATCCCAAAGCACAAAATTACTAGGGGCAAATTGGTATATGGACCTTACTGAGTACAATTTAAACGGAGGTAGGCCTATCACTAAGGAAAGTGGAGGACGGGAACGGGGATTAAAAAAGTTTTTCATTTAAATAGTATTTTAGTATGCAGTTAAGCATGACCTAAAGCAGGGATGTAATCTCGGTCTTGATGTCTAGGTCTCGAGTCGGTCTCGAGACATTTTCGTAACGTCTCGGTCTCATGCCCTATCGTCTCGTTTGCAAGCCACTTCACATTATATTTTCCAGATTTTTTTCACTTATCGCAATCTGATTGTTTCGAATTTCGATTGAAGTCGTCCAAAACCATATTTACTTACTACCAAGACTGCATCAAGAATTACAACTGTTAGTGTCTGTTCACATGGTACATCGACAGACTACTCTGCGCCACTCTATACCTCGAATTCATGAATTCATAAAGCATTGAAAAACTAGCCATAGTAGCACAAGCCAAAAGGTCTCGAAAAGCGTCTCGGTCTCGACCTATAGCAAGGTCTCGGACAGAAAATTTAACGTCTCGGTCTTGTACCCTAAGGTCTCGTTTACAACATCCCTGACTTAAAGTGACCTTCATGCAACCCACCAAGGTACAATATTGTGTGTTGTGTTATTGCCTAATAAAAACAGCGACAAACAACCAGTAGAAATGGCAAATATTGTTCCAAACAACTAAATCACCAGAAAACTCACTAAAATCAATGAGCAAGTTGTTCAATGTGCCTTTTACAGATTAATTATCGCCCACCGACCATAAAAATTCAAAAATCACGATTCAAAGTATCGTTCTCGATTAGTCAAAACGATAGCCGGCCCACCGAGGAAAACGCCCAAAACTTCATGTCGCGAATCTAATGGCAGATTGGCGGATTCTGAATCGGTATTTTACTCAAGTTAATAGTACTGTCTGGCTTAGTGTTGAATATACATGAATTCACGTATGACGGATACAGAGACACAATTAGGTGTCGTTTCCAAATAGGCCTACTCTGCGCGTTGCGTTGCGTTACGTGGCGTGGCGAGCGATACCACACTATAGCACTCACTCACACTCGCTTGTTGCCACTGAAATGGCCGCTGAGACAGCGTTTCTATCTTTTGCTGTCGTTCACGCAACGCACAGCGCAGCACAGCGCCTTGCTGTAACTGGCCACCATTTGGTGGCAGGTCTGTCGAACTGGGTTGTAATTTTTTTTAAACTTGAAAGTACAATTTAAAGTTGTTAAAGATTTTCTAAATTTTGCTATTTATTATGTAATCTAATAAAAGTAATATTCAAATTTGCACTATAATTTATGACAATTCTTATCTCACTTGAAATGTTTTAGTATTTTACGCGGATAATATACAATGTAGAATGTTTTCTGGCATCAATTTGTATCTTTAAACGTGAAACCTAAAAACTTTATAGAGCTTTAAAACTTTTTCTTAAAATACTAGTTTTTTCAGCCCAGTTTGGCGGGCGGGCTAAAAAATAATTGCTCGATGGTCGTGATAAATTTGTCGACCGTGTGTGTAAGGAAGGCGCTTTTGTCTTGCAGCAGTGAAAAAGAACGCGCTTCTGGACTGGCAGACTGCGCGACAGACGGCTGGCTTTGCCACCGGCTCAGCCGCCGCTGCTGCTATGCTGCTACTGCAGTGTGTGGTCAAACTGGCGGCGCGGCGCACAGGTCATGCGAGTCACTCAGCTTTGTTCTCAGTCATCGATGATGCCTCATCCGCATCACGTGACCGGCTACAACTGTAGTAGCCATGGCAACCACGCTGGACAAAGCTCTGCTAGCCAGGCGTGCGTTACGCATGACGTGATGCGCTCAAGGCGCTACACTACGGATGAATTGACACAATGCGGTCAGCAGTAGTTTTACTCGTTAACAGACAGCTGGTGAGTAAAGAGTTCGCTTGTCATTCTGCACTGATTATTGCACTGTTAATGTGTTTTGTGTGAGCTTGGATTGAAAGTAACAAAACTAGCCAAACAGGCTGTCGGCATTGTGGATTAATGCGAAGCTACCCTGCACAGCAAACCAATCCAACGAAGTAGGAATACAATGTAGATGATATAGGCGCACTACTGGGCGCGGGACATAAGACTGATGTTTTGTATTGTAATATTGTAAATGTGAAATCGTAGATAGCATTAAGCAAATCTGCAGCAATTGCATTTTAATTAGAACTGAGCAAAGTGATTTCATTGTTGGCACTGGGCGGCTGCTCAAGAGCAGAGAAGATAAGGAAATTGGAGCTTGGTATTTTAATGTGCAGCGTTTTTAGACTTGTTCAGCCTCGCGCCGCAGCGCTAGCTGCGAAGCAAAAGGCTGTTTGTTTTACTGCTGTCACGTTATTATTAGGCAGTGCGAAGCCATACCTTATATTTTGCTCGTGTGCTTTTTGTTGTAGTTTTTTGACACCGGAACTTTAGAATGAAGATCGGACAGATGGATGTCTGTCGTTTTTGTGCCATCAGTGGGGGCCTTGGCTTAGCTCCAGAATAATCCACAGAAATTTCCCCTCCCTTCCCCTATTTTTTACAGGAGGCAGAGGTCCCAAATTTTGATACCACTCCTGTTCGGAGCGCCGCCATTTCCAACTGGAGGACTTTTTTCGCAAATCTAAAAAAACCTGTCAACGACCGATGGTGGGCGTAGTTCATGGTATCAACCGGCTGGGGTGGGTCCCCCAACTCTAAGATCCGTTGACGCAAAGGAGACCCCAAAATCGGCCTCAAAGTGTAAAATGATTAAATCGCTATAACTCGGCCGCCGATTGTCCGATTTGGCTGAAAGTGTGCACGATGACAGATACGAAGGTCCTCGAACGACAGATGGCGTCAACGTTGAAACCGGAAGTAGAATTCCACCGACTGAGGGCGTTTTTTCGAATTTCGTTTTGAAGGAATATCTCCGCCGCCGATCAAGATATATTCACCAAATTTAGTGTGTGCGTAAAAATCCCGCGACGTGTGGAATAGTGTGGTGCATTCCGTTTCTCGTAATGGTATCTTTGGTATGAGGATGCATTCTCCAATCGGCACTAATGTTCAGTTTTGCTGTAATAATTACGGTATGTCACCTAACGGCATTCCCTATGTCAACAAAAGGTTAGCCTGGACTGTGCTCTAGAATTCAGTTATTGCTCCTGACCTTGAAAAAATAAATCTAATTAAAGAATTGTCATGTGTAAAGTTTCACAAAGGTCAGATTTCACTATTTAGCGAGTCAGATGTTGATTTTATGATATGGTTTTTATGTACTTCATAATGTTAATTTTTGGTATTTTTTGTATATTTTCTTTTTTCACATCGTGTTTTTATTTGTGTACCTAGTTGTACGAATTTCATAATAAATAAATAAATAAATAAATGGTCCATATGCGCCAGCCTCGAATATCCAAGATGGCGGACGGCGGCCAATTCCAACAGCAAAATCGCTACAACTCGGCCGGGGATTGTTTAATTTCGTGCAAATTTTGCACAATGACAGACATAAGGGTGCTCCGAACAACGCTCATCTGCGGTAAACTCTCGGGACAAAAGCCCCCCTCCCCACAAAGACCCCCCGCCATAAT
>Ga0126335_1000495_pt1 | contig 19074 bp, 6 predicted proteins | sample OlaspJWI45metaG_FD_108409 | JGI IMG/M metagenome (GOLD analysis project Ga0126335, IMG submission 108409) | Marine gutless worms symbiont microbial communities from Oahu, Hawaii - Olavius sp. 1 OAHU.JWI-45 metaG | ecosystem: Host-associated > Annelida > Digestive system > Unclassified | place... | reverse complement strand
TTCAATTCGTATCATTCGTATGATAACTCTGTAACTTCAGGATGGAATAATGAACAGCTGAGTCCCGATGGTCTGCGTCAATATTGTTGAATCATCTGTCGGTTGTGTTCCGTTTTGCCGTCTGGTGACATGCGAGTCTGAAATACTCTGACAAGTAACCTTTTTCAATGATGCAATGTGCCCTTTTTGTTACCAGCCCCCAGCCTTGCTAAATCCTGGATACGCCCCTGACTATAACTGTATTATTTCATTTTACGCTACATTTTAGAGTTTCAGAGTGGTCCGAAAGTGAGAAACGGTCACTTTTTGCCTCTAACTTTGTCAAATCTTAACCAATTTTTAAAATTTTTCATTATTTGAAATAAGAAAAAATTTGCAATAAGTAGCATGTAACATATTCCGCCACTACTTAAATGTGTTGCTGCACTACCTTGGGAAATGTTAGATATCTATTTCTATGCTGTATTACAAAAAATGCTACTCAAATGCGTATCATGTACGTTCAAAAATTAAATCTTTTATGTCGTATGGCTAAACAGATATTGATACTGTCACGACATTGCTCACAGTTTCCGTTATATGCCGCAGACATGCTTAAAAATGCGAATGCCGCTCGTCAATTGCACTGTCAATAATGCTTTCGTCAGTGCTACTGTGCCACGCCATACACGCACTTCAGTTTATTGACGTTATACAACTGTTGCTGATAAACTCGATAAAAATATCGTGCGTTTCAGATTTATACAGAAAAAGTTCTTGATAAAATATGATATCGAGACAACTGTTGAAAGTACTGGCATTTCTGTGGACATGTGGAAAAGTTTCGTGTTTAGAAAATCTTATTTATGAAAGAAAGCCAAAAAGACAGGAAACAAAAGTGTCACGTACAACTGGAGTGGCAGTCATCTAGTTGATGAGTAGTAACAATTGGCTTTGTCTCGCGGCATCTGTGACACGTATTTGCAAAGGTGAACGAAAAATCATCATTTCGCTGTTTCTATTGTACGCTAAACCGACTGTAGTAGTGGTGGTGGTGGTAGTATACATACGGTGACAATGACGTCATTTGCTAATTAACTGTTATTGCCGATATCTTGTTGAGCAATTATTTTACAATATGCGCAACTTGCATCCGCATTCGCGCCTTACAACATGACGAGCATGTCCATGGCTATAGATTTGGTGAATCAAGTGACGTCAGTGCACCAGGCCTTGCGTATAATACTAGCGGCGGTACCCATCCCTAACGGGTATCATGTATACGATGATTTTCAGTCCCCCACCACTCGCCCGCTTTCATACCCCGTTCAGGCCGCTGCAAATCGGTTGACCCCAAGCCACATGCCCGTGTTACATGGTCGTCACGCTCCAATAACCACGTTGCCCAACATAGTAAGGCTACACGCGTTGCTGCTTTGCCACTACGTACCCTAAAAGCGGAAAAATACCAATTTTCACACCTCGCCGAATTTTTTTGCGCCTGAAGCCATCCCTGAGGCGCCCTGAAACTATCTTGAAAATTTTGACGTTATCGTCTCAACCGTTTTAGAGTTTCAAGCGAACAAACAAACATACTGACACATGAACAGAATTGTACATATAGATAGATAGTAGTTCACCGTGAACAAAAAAACCCATATCACTGGTACGCATTGAAAATTGAAATGTATCCATACATAATTTCTGGTACAAATAAACGTCGTTCTCATCCTCATTTACGACCAGTTTATGTCTTGCAAAGAGGGCCGTGGAAATGATTTTTTACCGAAACAGAAATGATGTTCTCTCAAGAAGAAACGAGAAGATGATTTTGACGTTTAAAGTTTGTGAACTATTCGTGTTTGGACCGTTATTAACTTTTTGGATAACAACAAAAATTCAAAGAATTATATAATTGGATTTTGATGTATGTACATGTAGAATGTAGGTGTTGAATAAATATCACGTAGGTCTGAACAACACCAGAAACTGTGCACCTAAAGATGACATTATTTTAGGTAGCAATTAATTTTTCAGTGTAATAATCCTAAAGATCCAGTGTATGATTTACTGAGTTGCTCAACACCGTACATCGAGATAACTGCAGAATGTCGACGTGTAGGCCTATTCGCTTACTACGTTCAATGCTGTAGTGACGACCGTCTGATGCGTTTTACCATGTTCGCTATCTGCAGAATGTTTTGCAGTATACTTAAGTCGTTTCACTAAGACTTAAACTGTGCAGTGTACACAGAGGACCCTTAATTACTGCAAAAGCTGGCTGTGGTTGATGTATACAGAAAAGTCGTGCCCCTGCTTAAAAGTCTCGGCAAGAGTTGAACTAATCAACGTTTTGACTTTGACGTACGTTATAAGCCGCTCAGTCTGGTGTTCTGTTGTTTAGTATACTGTGTAATATTTATCATTGTCTGCCGTCCGTCTTTTTGTTTCTTAACATTTTTGAGGCATGTGAAACATTATCAGCTTGTGTTTCGAACGGTGACGATACTGGCCTTTAATGGCCGACCTGCATAGCTGTGTCACTGGTACAGTTAGAATTACGCTCAGACAACACTGCTCTTTCTTTTTGTATACCGAATGTTACTGTTGCAGCCACCAAATAAATTATATTTTTTCCAAAAACCCAGTTTACCTGAGAGAGTTTAAGTTTCATAACTTAAAATGTTGCATAAAATGAAATAATAGGCATATATATGTACAGTGTAAGCCTACATAAGATTTGTGGTGAAAACGATATAAATTTCAACAAATGCAAATGATAATCGCAAATTATACGGCTGCTGTCGAAAGCATTTAAATCAGCAGCCTGTTTGTTTTAACAGTAATATTGTAATAAATGTTGCAAGTCGTAGACTGGCCATTTCACCGTCAGCTGACTGCAGATAGTCTCAACGTCACTGCCTTGCAAGGGTTAACGCAAGGACTAATGGCGAGCAGTTGTCAGAGAACAACACGGCGCGGATTTGCTTAACGACCGCGAGATGACGGACTGCTCTGAGACCAGCTCAGTGTTTAGTCGAATTGTCCCGTCCAGCTTCCAGTCTGTACTGTATAGTACGATTGTTTCAGTCTGTCTGGTTCACAGTATTGCATAATTTTCCTCTAATGGCTCTGTTGTTGACTAAGTCTGTTGCGCTTATCAAAACTGTTTGTCGCGATAAAGAAAATTGTCAAGGGAAGTTGATGCGAGTACTCTAATGTTGTGCGACAAAACAACTGCAGCATTTTACTACGGTTTTGCTGCAGTACAGTTTGCTGCTGGCTGACTTTTAAACTCCCTCCCTGTGGATGAGAACACATTTTATAACAATGATAATAACGAGAAGCGAGAAATGGCTTAAGACATCATACGAAAACTCGAAAATTACAACCACTACTTGATAAGTAAGTAAGTAAGTAAGTAAGTAAGTAAGTAAGAGTATTTCTAACGCGCACTGAAAGCAGAAAAGTCACAATGCGCCGTGGTCAGTTACCGCCCAAACAGAAATTTTTTTAATGTTCGCTTAAGTTGTCCGTAGCTATGCCTCGTCGTATTCTCGATACTTACTGAAACAAGCCATTCGAAGATTCGTTATCGCCTTCGTTATACACAACACAGCGCGAGTGAAATGAGGCTTGCACGACATAATTATTGTCATGTTCACTAGTGAAATGTAGGCCCCCTATACATCGTTGTGCGGTAGCCAGTTAGTTAGAGAGACGTATTTACTCCGTAGCATATTAATAATGTCGCGCATATAATGAAAACAATAGTGATTTTTTGGGTGGTAAAACCGTAGTACTAAAATGCACTGTAGTTCGCCGACCTTCATATGTTAGAGTTGCTGCACGAGTTGAGTCGTTTATTGCAAAATTGATGGCGGCGCCAATTTTTGTCACTAACCACCAGTAGCCGTTCCAGAAGAAAATAAGTAATCTTGATTACACAATTACAAAAATCACAAATTGATATGATGTTTATCATCGTAAAGTCGTCGGTTTGTTGCGGGTTAAAACTATGTCGGAGGTACGGTAAGGTACACTTGATATAGCGCCTTTTAATAAACTTAATCTCAGAAGCGTTTGAATGTGGCACGCGTTGTCGAAGGATCTCACAGTGTTACCTGCACACACACGCGTTTGTCCACGAACGGAATGAACCATACCTGCAAGTATGGAGGGCTACTGTTGGATAGAGCAAAGTCTGATTAGCCCACTGCTTTAAACTGCCGTAATAGTTAAGAACATTATATAAATTGAACGCATCTGATCTGAGTTGTCGGATGAGACCGCACGTGGAGCAGGTGCGTCTTGGAAGATACAGATGCTGCGATAGCTGCAGCAATGCAAGCAACAAAGCTAATGTCAAGTACACTGTATCGTGACTTGAGTACATATACCAAGGAAACTTGGGCCACCGAAGCACAGCTGAGTTCTTTTTCACTTGCTCGTCCTCGGCCATAAGTTGCCGACGATAACATAGTCTGGATAAACTGTCTTCTATTGCTTCCAGACTTTGATGCGCTGCGATGCTTCTAATAATCTACTTCACTTATGGTTTTGCTGTGTCTTTAAAAATAATTAGCATTTTAATTATCTTATTCGTTAACAGTATTTTTATTATGTTATGCATTCTGCAAATAATTTTCGTACCTTTTCTATTCATAAAAATATTATACTGCTTTTCGACATTGTTTGCGTGCCTTTTTTGTCTGTATTTGCGCTATTATGCGCCTCATTCTAGCGTTGTTAACAGCTAAGCTACACCAAAATGTGCTCGACTATGCAGTTGTCTGTCCAACCTCCGTATTGATTTCTGTCTAAAGACCACTCACGATTTCAGACATTGCGATGTTGCAGTTGGCGACAAAAATTGGTAAGCCTACCCAAAAATACGGTTTGATTGTATAAGCATGATAAACGTAATACAGTTCACTATGAGTTTCTGAATAGTTCTACTTTCTCAATGATACACCGCAGCGAGCTTCGAAATTCGATTATTAGGCCTAGGCTTCTGCTGTCTTGTTGTCTTGCTGTTCTGTTCCTTTGTTTTCGCCGCTATAGATGAATCGACATATCCAGAGTTATAGTCACTTTAGGGCAGAGGTTCAGTAAATTCGAATTCAATAGACACTTCCTCGGAGGCGGAAGTCTAGTTATGGGCCATCTTCTAATTTACTGCTGAGATTGCAGCATTTAGACGATATGCATGCTTGCTGAGCGGTTTTATCGTGCATTTTGTATTAAGATAACTAGCATTAGCAATAGCAAGCATTTGATGTGACTCAGTGGTGTAGTGGTTAGAGCTGTGGCTCGAAGTCCAATAGATCATGGGTTCGACGCTCGGCTCTGCACTCCGGTAGCAGCTGTGGGCTCGCTGCTTACGCCCACTTGCCCAGTGAGGCGTGACAGTTTGAACGGCTAACAACTACGATATTTATCACGTAGCGGTCCTGGGCAAACTGCTTACTCACCGTTGTGGTGCCTAAGCCAACTCAGCCTTCCTTCTCTCCTTCTCTCCAGAGTTGGCTAGAAAGGCAAAGGTAGGTATGATTCATTCCATTCGCGGATAAACTCGTTGGTGACAGGTAAAACTGCGTAATCCCTTGACAACGCGTGCCATACCTAACCCTTCTTTGACAGGGCTGGCCTATAGAAGCGTTCAAGTGTCTTCTACCTTTACCTAGCATTGGCAAAGCATTTGATGTGGTTATATGTGGTTATATATACGAGCGTATGGTGGGCCGACTTCCTTTCTCCTCAGACTACACAGGTGATCTCTCCATATACAGCTCACCCAGCCTCCTAGAACTTATGAGCGCCTCGAAATATTGACCCACATCAGACCCATTTCAACGCGGTAATGGTCCATTCGTTAGCTTCATATTCGTACATGGTTGTCCTTGATTTTAAGAGGCACAGTCTCGGGGCATTTAAATGCCACTATATTTTTTTAAAATTCAACAATAGGTTACGGATCATAGAAGACACCGCCGAACTGTCAGAAAATTGCGTCTCAAAGAACTAAACACGTGTACTGCAAAATTGCCTTTTAACCACGTAGAGGCACTGAACAAAAATGTCAATAAAGTACATCTACAGCTAGAGAGTGCGACAGTCAGGCCTATACAAGACAATAATACAAGACAGCGCAGTCATGTCCGGCTGGGGGCTACGGATACAGAGATCAGCTCCGTCCATTGGACCATTAGAAATTAATTTGTCCACTTTTTTACCCTCACGCCAAAAATGAACTTTTTAATTCAAAGATTTCGAAAGTTATCGTATGACAGACAAGCGAACAAGAAGACTCGAGTACATGTATACTGGCAGATAAGAAGAATTAAAAGCAGGCGATTCCGGTAATCGTTGAGGCATCGCGAACATTACCGCTTCTCTTGCAAGGACATAAAGGGCGATAATGCACACGACAGTTTATGCTTCAGTTTGACCGTCATCTTCGAATTTTACAGCTTTACGCAACATTACGCTTTTCGCAGCCTCAGCAACCGACAGATGCTGTTCCGTTGGACTTAATAGCTTAGCCGCGTGCTGTGCAAGACGCCACGATTCGATTCATACAATGCATCTCGTAAAGACGATCTATCAATCTTGGGCATTGATACAAACGCCATTTAGGAGCTAATGATGTTCATTGAGCAATCAAATTTATTATTTGTGTATTTTTGTAAAAATTGTGCATAAAATATTTGGCTTTGTACGTCATTAACGAACGATTTCGGTTTCTTTAGATGCACTTCGACTGCTGGATTCGAGTATTTCGCATAGGGCCTACTATGCTAAGTTTAAGATATTTTAAACACAATATCATATTATCAAGAAATCGCATCTATAATTATACAGGCTTTAATACGGTTTTATTTATCTGCAAATCCATCCCAGTGCAATCAGTTTTTGCACGTTCCTGTGGAGTAGAGTGGTTTTAGGGCGATGAGTCGATAGTATACGAAGTAGTCGACAACCAGTAGATAACTGAAATAGTTGTCGATATAGAACATTCAATCAAATGTTTCCTCCAGAGTGGTGTGTGCTGTTATTATCCCGTTAGAGGTGGAAAAAATGTGCGCATGTTCGATGATGTTACGAGAAAATTGAAGGATTCCGAAGCATGCATCTAGCGGTGCACGTTTTACGTCACGACGTTTCGGCGTTCATAATTGCTTCGCCGAGGAGCAGCAGCCTGCCGCAGATTCAACTGTAAGACTAGAATACACTTGCGAGAACAGGCAAAATTAATGTAACTCTGCGTTGCGCATACTGAAATTATTGTACTTTGCATTTTTTCGGACTGATAGCACTGGTAGCCTCTGCTTTCTTGCTGGCAGCTAGTGACGTTACGCAAGCTACGATCAAGGTGCGATGCGTGCAGGTTGCAGCACTGCAGCGTGCAAGTAAAACTAGGGATGTTCCCAAAAATTTTCGGTTAACCGGTTAGTAAATTAACCGAACCGAAACCGAAAATGGCGGCCAAAATGGCGGCATGATAGTAGTACTACAAAATGCAACTTGCAAAGCATCGTCCTTTTAATTAATTAATTCATTCATTTATTCATAATAATTTCGAAACACTGTATTATCACACTGTAAAGGCATTCGTGTAGACCGATATATATCGCCCATTATTCAGATCGGACCATCTCTAGCACTGACTGATATGATTGAGTGACGTCACGTTGCGAAGTTGTATGACCAGTTGGCGACAGTATAGGAGACATTACCGCCGTCGTTTAACTGGTTACTAATCGGTTAATAGTTTCGGTTAACCGGTTACTCAATTAACCGGAAAGAGCATTCCTAGTAAAAACGATTAAAAATTGAAAAAAACGTTATGGTTACCGTGATCTTGACCTGATAACCTTGATATATGAAACCGATATGTACTTTCTGCAGATGTACCCGCGCCTGCCTGCTAAAAATGAACGTTCACGGTCAAGGCTTTCAAAAATTATCATATGACAAAAAGTGAAGAGCAACAGAGGGCTGGTAGCTATACTGCAGTGTTTCACATAGTCCGAGTCGTCAGTGATGTAGAAGTAAAATCCTTGTAATATGGACCGGGGTGTAATATGGACCACGTCAATAACAGCAAATGTCGTAACTGGGTGCATGAAGCTTGCGTTGACTGTGACATGCATAATGCATTTGTATTATTACCGTGACAACTGCGTCACAACTGACTGTTTAATCGCATGTTTCTGTGCACATTAGAAGACTAACTGTTTAGTATATGAGTGAACAATTAGGACCGAACTCTGTGCGAACTATGCGGGAGGACCTCGAAGGGTTGAGCGGTTTGGGATACGCTTAAACGTGTCGTTTTCTACATGAGCTAGAACTTGCCTGTATGTATCGCACAGTCGTGTAATATGAAATGCCTGGTTCATATTACACACTGCGTCGTGTAATATGGACCGTTATTGTGAAATCGCTTGTGATATTTTTGGAACAATCCACTGTGACACTAAGTTGCCTGCTGGTACATTAACATGTACAATTAAGCGTTCAACGCGACGGTACATACATGTAGTTCTGTTTAGCAAGGTAATTCTTCACTATTATTTAGAGCCAAACTCTTAAGTGGTCCATATTACACGAATCTCCCTTACGTGGGATATGTTGGGACACTAGGTTGTTAGACAAGCAGCTCAGTTATCGCCGACAAACCGCCCGACACTACCCTCTGGTGACTGACTGCGATTTATTGGCATGATTTTCCGACTTTGACCTACCCATTTTTCATTTGACGCCCTCATCTCCTCGAGCTACCGGGTTCATATTTGGTACGATAAAACTAGAATGGCTGGGCTACAACCTGGTGAAGGTCGCATGATAATCGACTCAGTCGTTTGGGCACAATACATCAACATGACAGACACACAGACAGACAGCCACGTCGCCATAGCAAATGCCACGCCAACACACTACGTCGGGCGGCAACAATAACCAAAAACCAGACAGCTGTGCGTCAGAAACTCGAAAAACCAAAACCATGTAAATAAGTATAATAACTTAATCTTTAACTATCATTACGAAGCTTTTTGTGGCTAACGCTAGAGTATGTTATTTCCTTACTTCAACTTGATAAATTGTTCCACCGGCATCTATAGGTAGCGATTCAAGCCATGTGTAGCATGCGACAAAGTGAAAATAAAAAGCAACGCATTTCGTTAAGTACTTTGCTTTGTCGTCTCACGGCTCGTGCTGCAGCTACCGATAATTTACAGGGTAGGCCTACTCTATTTTTACTGGGAGGGCTTTTAGTGCAGGTGCATCGAGCAATCGATGGGGCGAACTATACGAAGTGGAATGTACTGGACACTCGGTGTAATGCTGTACCGCACTGATGAAGTTTATATCGCCTTCGTATCGCTCACTGAACTTCGCAACGCGCCGATGAGGGGCGTGAGATGGCGATGGAGGTGCAAACAGCTGCAGGCGTGTTGTGTCCGACCACGCGAAAGAATCTATCGTGTCCGTCCCATTCGGTGACACGTTGTGGTGACAGCAACGTGAAACGTCGGAAAAATTGGTTATTGTACCACTGGCAGTGGATGACGCTTGATATGTAGAACTGAAAATGGAGGCTTGAAATGAGGGACCACTTTTGGAGCTATGAAAATTACAGACACGCCATTAAAAATACACTGTGTCCCCAAAAACTTGCACCATTTTGTTTTTGCAATAACTTTGTTAAACCAAGTTTTTTTCCAATAATCTTTGGTGCGCTTATATCTGAACAAATTTTCTATCACATGTGTATTTAACATTTTTTTGTAAATCAGAAAACCGAGTACCATCTTAAGATTTGCTTTTGTTTACTTGTTAGGTAGCAGACGAACCGCTATGGTTTTAAATAATGAAGCTAAAATTTTGATCAAAAACTTGTACCTATTTAAGAACTATAGTGACTAAAAGTTAATTAAAGAATTCCTGAAAAGGAAACTGAGAAAAAACTGAGAACTTTAAATTATTTCCCGAAGAAGCTGCGTAAATCTGGCAGCACCGGTTGAAAACCTGGGAGTGGCATGCAACAGACAATCATTGACGATGCGATTGACGAGTGGCGTGCTAGGCTGAGGGCGTGTGTTCGGGCACTTTAAACATCTGCAGCCTAATGTTTTGCAGTCACTGGTTTGTGTTTTTTATTTTGGTGTTTCATTTGCATGTAAAAAACTGGCCATAATAATGATTTCATTGTTTACCTAAACGTGACGTTTAACGGACATTGTTAAGAAGTTTTCGTATTCTACGTTTGATAAGGCATTGTACAGATGCCCTTCGAGAGAGATTCATGAATTCACGTCGCTTTGTTCCAAATTTATTGAGGTATATGTGTGGCAAAAGTTTATCTCAATGTCAAAAGTTTTGGCAAAGTTATTGCCAAAACAAAATCGTGCAATTTTTGGGACATCTGTTGCAAGCGACATTGGCCGACAACCGACGCACAGACGCACGCACCGGTTGATTGTATATATACCTCATTTCGCCTACAAGAAGGTAAAGGCATAAATAACAACAAATATAAACAAGTTTACATTTGTAACGTATTAAACATCTACTACTGCCTGAATGTCTATAGGCTGCTTGAAGAGATATGCCACGTCATCCATCCAACATGAACATTTCCGTTCTGCCGTCAAACGAAGGGTACTCGGTCCCATGCTCGACACGAGCTGTCAGCTGTCAGCTGATATTGGTTTCTTGAGAATCAGCCTGTCACAAATCCGGCGGTAGGCTGCCGTTCTTTTCCGCCACACCCATGGTTACCTAGACCGCCGTAAGTCATCACTGCCGTTTGGCGAGTACCGAATTATACTCCTTGATGACTGTGGCACAGAGGTGTATCTACCTGTAAATAACTTATTCAAAGTTACTTCGCAGTGGCGCCCAGCTGGAAGACGAACGGTGTGAATCGCAAATCCGATACTCTATAGACTGCGGCTAAGTGTGCCGTGCCACTTCGCCACGGGCATATAGCAAGTTGTTGCGATCACCAAATTAAATTAAAATGTGTTCGAGGAAAACACAAACCTACCTGGCGCTGGTGTATTTTGCTGCCTGAATTGAAAAATACAAAACTTGCCCTCAGGGTTAAACTTTAAGGTAATGGTCAAATGTTACCAAAAATGTATCAATTTCTAGCGTTCATCGTAAGACATATTCCTATCAAGTTACATTAATTTCTAATCAGCAATTTTTGAGGATTTGGCGCATGCAGTCACACAGGCGAATCAACAAACATCGACAAAACAATTCCTGCTTTGCCAGTGTAGCTGACTCAAGTAATAAGGCGCCAAAACGTCCCGAGTGGACGAGGTCGTGCAGCCACATTGTCGCTGCAGCTGCACTCCTGCTGGTGGCCTGCACCGCACGGCGTCTGCAGCCGACGTCGTGCGTCCATCAGTCTATGATCTTCTCTGTTCAACGTCATCACGCGCCATTGCGACTGACGCATCGTCGCCGCAAGCCACGTGATCTGCGGTTCATCGACTTTCTGATCATTAGACGCGGCTCGCTCAGCGCTGCACGGCGTCCGACGATCGTAGTTGATATAAAGTTGCAGCACAATCGGTAAGTCTGAGATCGTGCACTCAGAAGTTTATTACTTACCACACGCTGGTATTATTTTTGCGGACGTCTGTCACTCTGTCTGTCTGTCATGCAATAACTTTCGAAATCCTTGACGTAGAAAGTTCATTTCCGGAGTGCAGATACATCTTTTAAAAGTACGCCTGAATGTCATATATCAAGGTCATCGGATCACTCATGGTAAAGGTTACACGAGCAAAAATAGCACGTACGCGGGTCAAAGAAAATCTTGTTATTTAGTAATATTGAAATGGCACAATGCACCCTAATACGTATTACCCTCCGTCACTCCGGAGTATGGATGATCAGTAATCTGTAGGCAGTTGCACCGCAACGCTCACGGATCCGAGTAAATGCTGGATTAATTTTGTTTAGAGCACAGTGTGCAACAGACTGGAACTGGCCTACTTACTGTAAATAGCCAGTTGCATAAAATCGAAGTCTGACAACGATAACATTACGCGACTTGAAGCTGTTTTATGCATCTGTTACACAAAAAGACATCTATGACATCTACGCATGCATGATTGTGTGAGTGTACGAAAACCAGACTATGAGTAGTTTTTAGGCTGCATCGAATGCATGGGATGCAGCCTATTGTTACCGATGATCGCTGTGTCTGTCCGTCAGTCTGTCTGTCTGTCACGCGGCTCAACTCGGCGGCGCGTGCAGTGTGTTCGTCGCATTCGCTGAAGGTTTGCCGAATTGCTTTGGCCTCTTGTTTGACATAGCCTACGTATGATACACTGTGATGTCGACTTTGACTAGCAAACTACAAAGTAATGTATGAAACTTTTTTTCTGGCTGTTAATCTTTTGGTGGCAGACTGTAGCTGTTTAGTCGGTGTGTTTGCGTTAAGCTAGTTTTTGTACGTATAGAGCTTTACTTGCGTTCGGGTCTCTTGGCACACACCTATAGGCCTATCTGTGTAGGCCCTAATGTTTTTAATAAGTATCTACACCGTGAGTCAAAAAAACGACACTCTACTCGTGTTGATAACTTGCGAAATATCAATCGATTTTCAAAATTCTTTCACTGCTAGATTCAACACTAAATTTGCTACAAAATGATCATTACATATCCCACCACACCTTAAAGACATTGCTGCACTACCTTGTGAAACCGTAATATTTCAGTCATTGGCAAGTTCTGGAGCAAACATACTGTTAAAACGAAATGTTAATGGAGTGAATTAAAGTTCGCAAAGTCTGACTGATGCGAGAGTCAGAGAGAATGTTCGAAGTGTCCACTTCTGGCTAGAGCACAAGCGCAGAGACGTTTACGCCACTGGTTGATGGCGTCGTCGATAAGGCTCTACTGTATACCAGCGTCAATCAGACGGCGCTTCAAATCGTCCAGATCTTTGACCTTTGTCTGGTAAATTCGGTGTTGCATCATCATCATCATATATTCGTTTATTGAGAAGTTGACAAACGCAACTCATACAAAGTACAAGTAAAAAATATGAGAAATAGAAAGAAAGATGGTGAACGATTAGATCTAATACATTTAACTAGTACGAGTATTTGTATAACATTCTAATTAGGAAGTCATCGTTATTAAGATGTGTGCATAACACCCCAGACCTTGTAGTCGACCGGATTAAGGTCTGGGCTATTCGGCGGCTACAGATGTGGTGAGATGAATGCAGGTGTATCACGGTCCATGAGACTGACGGTGTCACATGCCATGTGTGCCGGGGTACTGTCCTGCTGAAAATAAAAAATTAGCCGGAAATCTGACGAATGACAAGCAACAACTTTTGAGAAAGCAGGACGTTACGATAGTAAGCAATGTCAACCTTGACTCCAGCATCAACAAACATTAACTGTGTGATACCCAACTTTGACACGCCGACTGGTCCTACGTTTTAGCAGTATGTTTGCTCCAGAACTTGCCAATGACTGAAATATTGCGGTTTCACAAAGTATAGTGCAGCAATGTCTTTAAGGTGTGGTGGGATATATATACGTCAATTACAAACAATATGTAATGATCATTTTTGTAGCAAATTTTGTGCTGTGTCTGTGTCAATGGAAGAATTTTGAAAATCGATTAATATTTCGTGAAGTTATCAACACGTGTACGGTGTCTTGCTTTTTTAACTCACGGTGTATGTTAAGTTCTTTTGTCTGTTTTGTGATGTATGCATATGGATAACAGATTACAACCGATGAAAAAGACCATGTGCCTTGAGTTCACAAAAGTTTCTACCCCGAACAAAACCTCAATCCGTTCAGCCATTTTGCACAGCGCAGCCGCGTGACAGACAGACACACCACGCTACGGGATTATCGGTTGAGATAGGCGCATTGTGCCTTCGATGCGACGTAAGCTCAGTGTACCGAGCCTCTGAAGTTACGACCTTATGGCGCTATACAAATCTGTTTATTATTATTATTATTATTATTATCCTATACACAGCATCCGAAGTTACAGTATAATTCTGATGCACGATATTTATTGCTATTGCAATTTACAAAAAAATCTCGGACAGGCCTTGCCTATAGTCGATTCAATTCACTAGTAGAATAGCATAGATATAGCCTATATATTTGCTGGGATAACAACGGGTGAGCGATGATCGAAGGCCTTCATACCAATATTGAGATAATAATATAGGCTATTTCAGTTTATGAAGCTGCAGTCCGATATGAGTAGATATAGCGTGCTGTTATCATATGAACGACTCTGTTCAAGTTTATGAGCTGATTAATGGCCATTTCAAACGAGCAATGCAGTAATGTACTGTATCGTAATCCATCTTCGAATGTCTGAAAGACAAATAACAGTTTTAGTGTTAATTTTGATAAAGTCTTGCATTATTCAGGACTTCGTCGCAGCTGTAAATTTGTTGAACTAAGCAAGTATTTTGTATAGTCTACCGATTCCGCAAAACAAACCAGAACAAAATACTACAAAAAGCATTTACCAACTCTACACTGTGTCTCAAAAAAACTTCCCAGTTTGTAATTGGCTCTAACTTTGTCAAACCTTAACTGGTTTTTACTTAAATTTTTTTCATTACTGGAATTTGCTACAAAACACATGTAACAATTTCCACCACACCTTTAGTATGTTGCTGCTGTACCTTGGGAATTCACAAGTTTAAATTTTGTAAATAGTACCACAGATACAACTAAAACATCGCATCATGCATGTGTAACAAAAAATAAAACATCTCATGGCATATGGCTTAGTGGATATTAGTACTGTCATAGCAGTTGCTCACAAGTCCATAATTTGTCCGTATGTGAGACCAAAAAAATGATCCCGCCACTCGTCAACTGCATTCTTAATGATGCTGTTGTCAAACGTTTAACAATCACTGTTTCTGTTCATTTAGCATTCACTGCTCGTGTTTGTCAACGTTATGCACGTCCAACTTTTAACCTCGCTGCTGAATGACACTCCATACCTTGTAGCAGACCAGACTGGGGTCGGGGCTGTTCGATGGCCACAGATCCGGTCGAATGAAAGTGGTGTTGCCTGCTCGAAAAGTCATAGTGTTGCGTGCAAAGTGCTGTTATCATTTTGGCCTGCTTACATAAAACACTCTGCTATTTTAAAGAATATTTAACAGAAATCATAAACTGAAATAAGAAGTAAGTTAGTAATAAATAAGTAATTAAATGCAGTAAAATAAACACGTGTAAAAACTAAAAAAATAATGCATTTTGTTTGCAGTTTTCTTCAGATTTGCAGCAAATATGAACTTATGACTTCCCAATGTAGTGCAGCAACATAGGCCTATTTAAGGTGTGATGTGGATAACATTGCGTACCTTTACAGCAATTTTATACTCTTTCCAGTTGTGAAAGAATTTGTAAAGCGGTTAAGGTTTGATAAAGTTAGAGTCGACTACAAAGTGGGAAGTTTTTTGAGTCACAGTGTAGTTACTGTTCGATATTATAACCATCTACTGCAGGTACTCGAGAAAGGATCAACTGTCAACGTCGTACAGCAAGAGGAACTTTGGTAAATTGATGCACATGTTGAGTCACGACAATATTAATAATATTATTTTTGTGCTATTTGAGCCAAACAGTATAAGAATTTTTTAAATATGGCAAAATCAAACCATGCTTACTGTGATTATAATGAATGTGCAATTATTTTAAGTTAAATAATTTTGACAATTTTTTGTATTATTGGACTTGATCGTAGCGTAATAGTGCAGAATCTGGTGTTATTTTTTTTACCAAATCTTAAAGATTTCACAATTCTATCGTTTTGCTAATTAACTATCTTTACGGTAAAAGCTATATGAAATAAATAAGAGCTTTTATTCAATAGTAGACTACCTACCTGTGTCGTTATTAAACAGTAATCTGAAAAGGTAATCTTCAGATGCATTACTTGTAGAATTATCATTTTTAACGCTGTACGTATCTTTGTGATTAGTTTTGCCTTTTAATGTTAGTCATACTATTTCTATGCTTTGTGACTTTTACTTTTATTGTGTGCATTTTTGTATATTATTACTGTGATATTTGTTATAATTTGGATCATGACTTTGACCTCAAGACAGTTCAACAGTTCAACGAACGCTTTCAAACGTCGCTTAAAGACCTAGTTTTTCAAAAGGGCTTACGACTAACATTGAGACTACTATTATTACAATTATTTTATCAATGTTTTTATTATTATCATTATCATCTTCGTTAACATTATCGTTGTCATCATTGCTATCATCACCATTTGATGTTATGCGCCATCGGTCTTTACATGTATTGTAGAAGGCGCAATAGAAATGACTGTTTTATTCTTACTATTACTATTACTATAAGAATAATTAGTATTGTGTGTTATCTCTAATTTGGTGAAGCTAACTCGGCCAGTGCCATTGCAAACTATGCTTTTAGCTGCTTAAGCCTTTCATTAAGTTTCTATACAGCTTTTACGTCACAGTTAGACGATTATGCGCTGTATTAACTGCGCGAGCTGGAGGCCTACGTATCGTAAATCCAAAACGAACGCAGAATAAGCCCATTGATGCTGTCGGAAGTTATTAAACGACGAAGCTATTCAGAAAGGCCGCTTTGTTGCAACCACCATAGGTTACGGCGACAAGTGAATTGAGACGTCAGCCTAAATCGAGAACTATTGCCGTTACAACGAATTGTCGAGCCAAGTTGCACTCGGCGTTTGAACGCTACGATCATTCACTGTCACTTCAATAATGGGCCTGCTCTCTTGACTTTCTATCGGCAAATTTTAGCGACCGTAATACAAATCGAACAGTAAATTACCTCCTTTTGCCCGTGGAGCATATTATAACTTTATGCTATTGCATAAATCCCGTTAAGTAAGTGCACTATAATGACAATTTACATGGATTTTCATTCAAAATGTATGTGCTTTCGAAAACAAATGGCTTGCTGGAAAAGAAGGCAATCCAAGTTGTTCCTAGTTAAGTTTTAGTTGAGTTTCTCTGTTTATTTGTTACTGTCTACCATTACTGGTGAAATAAAGATGACTATAAAATATTATTGTCGATGTAGGCTAATCACGCCAGTGCTACGCATTAGCCTACTGTACTTTGCCTGTTTCTGACATTAATGTTTATATGCTTAATTGCATTCAAATCCGGTTTACTGTGTACAGAGTAGGCCTATATGAAGCGACTGCGTTATATTAACAAATAAAATCTACGGCGGTAAGCTAAATAGTAAAATTACAACTTGTTTCGTTAGTTTGTTTCTGTGTTATTTTTATGTAAGGGTTGTAAATTTGTAAATTGTAAATCTAAAATTGCCAGTACATCATGTCGTGTAAAATGAGTAATTTCAAGCTTATTTTTTTAATTCTAAGAAATTGCAAAGTTCGATTTAGGTCGCTTTAGTCACTCAGAATCTAGTGGAAAGACCATTGAATCACTCACTTACTGTAGTGTACTTCAACATGCTACTTTGTTATGCCTTTTTACACGATGTTTATTTTACAGTTATAGGTGCAATTATTTTTGGTATTTGAAACGTGTTTGTATTGATAAAGTTAATACACATGAACGTCACAGATGTGTGCTGTTAATGCACTATATGGCTTACAGCATGTACTGTCATTTCAGTGTATGCTGGTGTATAAATCATATTCGTTTGAATCACTTCTCGGAGCAGCAGCACGCCCGATCGAGTAGGCTAGTGCAAATATTACCCGATTCTGATCTATTTCGCCTGTTCCGATGGATAACATCTCAGCTGAGCACGGCGATTGTCTAAAGGATGGGAGGAAAATATCAGATCGGTTATACTGTACCGCCATAACTACACCTCGCGTTGTTTATTTCCAGTGTGTGTCATTGTTGTTGCCTCAAGCATCTCTATATATTACGGAGACTATTGTCAGCCAACCTGGCTTCTTTCCTGGTTGTTTCTATAATATTGTGGTTGTTTATGTATGCTTTATGTTTTATTTTTTAGTATTTTCTGTTTACTTGTTTGTTCTCAGTATTTGTAGGTCACACGTTAGTGCTCAGTCTGTGAACCTGTGTGTTCCTGGCCGTGTTAAATAAATAAATGAATAAATAAAGGAAGGAACGACGAATGAATGAATGAAAGAATAGATGAATGAATGAAATAAAGTCATCTCGAGGATCTCTGAAGACAATTTGTAAGTCCTTGTCATTGTCTTCGTCTTGGAGTCCTTATTTTGTTCTTGTCCTTGTCTTCTAACATCAAACCTTAAATCTCAAACTTCAGTTCCTTCACAATAACAACGCCTTTACGCGCTGTCGGGCTTTCTTCGGATTTCCCATACTTAGGCTTCAGTTTTTTCGACTGTTGTCAGACAGTTACAAAATATAATTTTAACATTTGTGCGACTTTACTTCAGCTGTGACATTTGCTAATAACATTATGATTATCGAGTTATAAGAAGGTCAGATGTTGTGGCGCAACTCTGATTTGAGGTACGAAGTTTACAGTCCTTGTCCTCGTACCCCACATCCTTGACAACAACACTGCAAGGGGTGCCGACAAACACCAACCAACCGACATAATACCAACCGCTCCTATATCAACTAAAACTCGTAAATGACTTTTTTTCATAAGATTTGAAAAAAGTTATTTGGAGCTTGGTAGAGTGTGAACCTTTAGATCAGTTGACGAGTAGGTATATAAAATGAGCAGAGTTGAAGGTCGACTTCTCAATTATTTTGACGAGTAACTAAACTTAACTATCAAAAGATGCTGAATTCGCAGCTTGATTGCTTAAGCAGACACCTGTGTAGTTGAGACTTGTTTTTTGATCTTTTGATGAAAGCTCGGGTATCGCAGTCTCTTGTTTGCTATTTAGCGTGGTGTAGTGTTACAGCTATACGTGGCAAGCAAACATCTAACAGATAATTTCTGTTTGAAGAAAGCAGCAGGGAAACTTCGTGGATGGCGTCCTGCGTGCCTGTCGGCGCATCTGACTATCATGACTATAATCTCCGGCCCCGACCACATAACCTTTCCCTTTCCTGCACCATGGACCACCGTAACT
>Ga0126335_1000494_pt1 | contig 19131 bp, 12 predicted proteins | sample OlaspJWI45metaG_FD_108409 | JGI IMG/M metagenome (GOLD analysis project Ga0126335, IMG submission 108409) | Marine gutless worms symbiont microbial communities from Oahu, Hawaii - Olavius sp. 1 OAHU.JWI-45 metaG | ecosystem: Host-associated > Annelida > Digestive system > Unclassified | place... | reverse complement strand
TGAAATCGCATCTAATTTTTCAAAATTTTCTGGGGAAGGCCCCCCAGACCCCCCGCCGGCGCTCGCGCCTTCGGCGCTCGGTTCGGGGCTTCGCCCCCTTACCGGCCCCCCTTTCCAAAATTCCTGGATCCGCCCCTGATGACTTAATAGTTGAATTACGACAAAGTGGTCTTGGATTGTGTATTGGCTCCACATTCACCGGAGCACTACTATATGTTGATGATATTGCGTTGTTAGCATGCAGTTGTCTTGGTCTTCAGAAGCTAATTAATATATGTATGGCGTTCGGTTTGCAGTGGGATATTGGATTTAACACTGTCAAAAGTCAGATTACTTGTTTTGGTAGTAAATCCCCTGTCTGCGATTGAATCAATATCGGAGGTAAATTTACAAAATGGTCAGACCACATCAAGTGGCTGCTACTTTCGTTGAGGTAGAATCGAAGTTGATTCTTCAAGCTATGTTGGAAAGGTTTATGGTGCTTTTAGAAACTTTCTGAATATTTCAGGCAGTAGAAGAGACGAAATGTTAGCCGTACATCTTGCCAAATCATGCTGTTTTCTCTCCATGCTGTACAGTTGTGAAATATGGCGATTAAACAACACTGATGCCAGATCTATTGACTTAACCTGGAACAGTGCTTTTAGAAAAAGCTTAATGGCTACTGGCACGAGAGTGTGAAGCTGCTATAATTTCACTGTAAATGTTTGCCTGCTTCTTTGCTGATCGACATGCGTAAGATCTTGTTTTGGAGAAAAGTGTTTTATCATAGAAATGTTGTATTGCACATTCTTGTTGCTGAATGTAAACAGTTTATCGCAGCCATTGCTAGTAGTTACAACATAACCATCTGCGATATTGTTCATTGTAACAATTTTATGTTAAGGAATACGTTTTGGCAGAAGTTACGACGTTTGTTAGGCCTTAGCTGATGGACTTCAACCTTAGCTCTACCCTGGATTTTTGTTTTAGGACAACGGTTTGATCACTACGAGTGCGGCAGATTGAGCTGGCTAGGTCAGCTTTATGGCGCACTATAATATAGTTTTACTTACTTACTTACTTACTTAGTATGGTTTGTAAACGAACTGTTGGTGCTTGTAGGCCTTGTTGCGATTTCCTTTTATAGCTATTGTATTTGTATTTTCATGTATGTCTAGTTTTAAAGCTTTTTTACGTGACTGTGCATTTTGTATATATTTTATATGTGTGCTTGTGCTGCCAGTTGGCGTCATAATAATAATAATAATAATAATAATAATAATAACAATAATAATATACTCAATTACCACAGAGTCAGAGTCTTGCGACACTCTGGCGTTTTAACGAGTTGAACACAAAAGAGTTCCCAGCCAATTCTGCACCAAGTTAACCCTGAACAAAACACTAACCCTAATCGCTAACCCTAACCCTGTGGACGAGCTGCTTTGGCGATGAGTTGACTGGCAGACTGGCACCGACACAATCAGAGCCAGACCGCAAGTGAAATGGAGAGTATAAGTAGGTAAGTAAGTAAACAACTTATATAGTGTTGTAATCACCAGGAGCCGCTCAAAAGCAATTTTTGGTCAAAAACGTCATGTTGCGCAAGTAAAATTTTGAACAGACGAGACTTCAAGTGTTTTTAAAGTTATTAAGAGACGACAGCTTGTCGAAGAGTTTGAGTGACTGAAATATCTGCACTTCGTTCAACATTGGTTGTATAGCAGATCTCGAGTTACGCAAATACGATTTTCTTATAATTTTGTCGTAACGTAGTGGGTATGGCTCTGACTCAAAAAGCTTGAAAAAACTGGGGGTCTTCGAGCTTGTTTTTGAGGACAGGGGCTTTGGAAATTTTTTCCCAACCCTTGACATCTCGAAAACCGATGGACCGTTTTCCGCCAAATTTTCATGGCTTTTGGGCCTGATATTTGTGCAAAACGAATTTCAGATGCTTTTGATAGGAACGTTAGAGGGGATATGTGTCTACATCGTATGATATTTGTGGAACTTCCGTTTGTCGGGAAAATGGCGCGAAATTTAAAAAATGCACAATAATTCGAAAATTACTGAGGCCTAATTTCGGCTAGTCATTTCCCTGGATTTCTCAAGGTCTAGACAATACATACTGTAATGAAAACAGTAAGGTAGGGGTTGGACATCTAGGCCCATTGCATTTTTTCTGGAAATTTATAATTGTAAACATAATATGGCCAGCATCGGCCACTTTGAACGGGTCCCTGATATTTTGCGCGAAAATTTTTTCAATAGGCTAGTGGTATTTGTTAGTGCGGATATGTGTGTACATATTGTGACATTTGCGAAAACTTTGGCGTGGTGGATAACAAAGCGACGCGGGTCTCAAACATGGCTTATCGGTACAATTCGTCGCTTTCTTGCGCGTGCCGCTTAACTGTCCATGTTTGGACGCCGACATCTTCTGATTTAAACAGTGCAGCAGGATGAAATTTCTTGACCAACATTATCACTGAACTTGCTGCAAATTGCTAGAGGGAGAGAGAAAGAGAGAGAAGAGATTCTGAGATAGCTAGAGGGTGATTTGGGTGTTAGACCGTGCTGGTCGTTTTACTACGGACGTGTGGTTTTGTCCGTATATGTGTTGCCAGTTCAGTCTGATGTGACTGACTTTCGTGTAGCGTTGTTAGTTGCGGTGAAGTAGCTAACTGAATAGCGCTGTGAAGGCCGTTATTGTTGGCCGTTGTCTATGTGAAGTGGACATTGTCCCTTCACGTAACTCGTTGAGTTAAGAGGTTGGTTACATTTCTGTTTTCTACAGAGTGTTTATATTGTAAAGGCTCTGACTGACTGTGAGTCTGTAATGTTAATTGGCTTCTGAGAGTTGTAGCTCTGGACTATAAGAGTTTAGCTTATAGTTTGGCTTCTTGTAATTTTGGAGTTTTTGAGTGGGCCCGTTGGCCATTATTGTTGTAATTCAGCTGTCAGTCTAAAGCTGAAAATTGGAAACTGACTTTGAAACTGGACATTTGCAAATTAGCAGTATCTAGCACAATTTAATTGTTATTTTGCACTATATTATTTATCAATATAATTCATATATTTTACAGAAATACTTGGCTTGTCTGTTTATTCTAGTTTCTAGGATCTTTATCGATACCAAGCAGTTAACTAAACTCAACCTGGGTATTATTCGATTTAATCGCGGTTAACCTTCACAGGGAGACATTTCATTTCATGGGAAATTGCACGAAATGCTGAATTGGATGCATAGTATCTCGAAAATGCTGCATTCCTTTTAAACGAAATTTAAACCCCATGTCAGTGGGAAACTTTCTGTAGCAACTGGCGGAGTTTTAGTCTTTTAGCTTAAAACGCCGTTCACTATGGTATGCGAAATATGGATCGCATGCATACGGACCTTCGGACGTCGCCGCTTTTCGCCGCGTATAGGCGCACACTGCGGCACTCAAGTTCACTCAACACATCTCGAACATACATGTACTATACCGCCCTTTAGAAAAACTTAGGCCCATATTTACTGTAAACTTCTATAGCAAACAGCTGGATTTCAGCTATCTACCTTTAGGCCTAAAACTTAAAAGTAACTGCGTTTACTACAGCGCGCAGAATGTCGATAGTTTATACGTTGACTTTCGTACTAAGTTGCCTTTGGCAGCGTCCAGGTGCTAACCGGGGCGGTCATTTAGCGTCATGGTGGTGGAATTTGCTCAGAACTGCTTGTAGTTTTGGCGGGATACTGAACACTGAAAGTGTGTTGTGTAGTGAGCAAGGCAGACTGTTCCATGCAGGGGGTAAAATTAATAGTAGCAAGTGATCGACGGACGCAGGCAGCGTGCAAGCAAACGTCTCAATATCCGCCTGGTCGGTTGGCTCGGCGACCGATTGGAAACTGGGCGATCAGCTGCAGTCAATTGATCCCAGTTGACCTGCACGCGGCCGCGCTCAATCTGCTGCACTCGTCGACAACACACACTGCGCGGCCGCGCCGCCGCCAGCACTGCTTGTACTGCTCGTAGGCAATCTTCTCCGAAATACGTCACCCGGGAACACGACGCGATATCGTCTTTAGTACTACTATTAGCCGGTGCACTGGACTCGCTGCGCACGGAGTAGATGCATTCGGAAATAACTGTTATTATTAAAACAGCAAAATACTTGCGTATTATATTGAATTCATAGACCTAGGATAAGAGTAATCCGAGCAGTATATTTTAATTTTTTTAATAGATTTTGTAAACAAAAACCTGACGAAACGCATAAACTTTTTGTAATTTTGACAAACCGCTTAAATAGGAAAGTATTACTCAGATGATTTGCGTTTTTAGCTTACACGTTTGTGTCTCTGTCTTTGCATTTGGGTGTGTAAAGCATTGCAATTTGCAACCAATAAGTTAACATCAGCTACGAATTTTTCTGGCTGACATTTTCAATAAGCAAAGTCAAATTTAGAAAAAAAATTGTAATTAAAAATAAAACGCAGAGCATAGCCTACTAATAAATGCAAAAATAAATTCAGAACAACTAATGCAAACTTATTGAAGACAGCGACGCAAAGTGCCGTGCACTGGCTACTGGAACTGAGACGAGACGTCAAGAAGAAGAAGAAAATTTATTTGCCAAAAAGGCTGGTTACCAGAAAGGGCTTTAGCCCATCAACGCTGGCTACCAAGACGACCACGCTGTCGTTGTCGTAGAGTCGTACAGCACAGTCGTACTCGTACTCGTGCGTACTCATCGTAGTCGTCGTCGTGGTTGTTGTCGCCAGGAGACGGACGCCCCCGGCGCTGAGCGGGTCACGGCGCCACGGCGACGGCGAACGGCGAGCGGCAGCGATGAGCGGCAGTCAACGAGCGTGGAACGGCGGCGCAATACGGACACTGCTAATGAGATAAACCAACACAGACTGGATTCCGTGACGACTGTCGCTGTCGCCGACGACGACGACGAAGCAAGGTGATAGAATTTTGATGCACTGTCAGTCAATATGTCTGCATCCACACCGGCAGCTAGCTAGCTTCTGTCTAGCCAATAGTTCTAGGGAAGATAGAACTGCAACAATGATGTGTGTGATATGCTGAGCAATACTCCAACAACCCCAATCACGCAAGAGCAAAAACGAATATACACTGTGTCTCAGAAAAAGGGTGCTGCCGAAATTTCACGATAAAATTCTGAAATCTTAGCCGATTTTAAAAGTCGTTTCACTGCTGAAAAAAATATGAAATTAGCTACACACTCATTAATATTTTCCAGCACACCTAAAGAATGTTGCTGCACTACCTTGGGAACTCAAAAGTTCGAATTTGCTGCAAATCAGGCAACGAGCATGCATTGATTTTTACATGCACCAATTTCATTGCATTTTGCTTACTTACTTATTACTAACTTATTTACTACTTCATTTTGTAATTACAGTGTTAAATATTTTAAAAAAATAGTAGAGTGTTTTATGTAAACAGACCTAAATATATTGAACGCGTAGGACAATGAATGATACGTCCTGCGCACCGTACATGCGACACTGCGACTTTTGAAACAGGCAACAACTTTTTCATTCGACCAGATCTGTGGTCATTGAACAGCCATGACTTCAATCTGGTGTACTACAAAAAGTAGGATGTCATCCAGCAACGAGTTTATCAGTCGCAGGTGCATGACATCGAAGAACTGAAACAGCGATTGCTGAGCCTTTGCAAGGCAATGACAACAACATCTTAAAGAATGCGGTTGACGAGTGGTGGGATCATCTTTGATCACGACAGAGGCAAATTATTGACACGTGGCAGCTGCTATGACATTTTATTGATATTCATTCAGCCATATGCCATGAAATGTTTCATTTTTGTGTCATCCGGGATACGATGTTTAAGTTTTAGGCCTATCTGTGGTAATACTTAACAAATTCAAACTTTTGACTTTACAAGGTAGTGCAGCAACATACCTCATATGTGGTGGAAGGTATTTGATAACTTTGTAGCAAATTTCATGCAGTTTCCAGCAGTGAAACCAGTTTAAAAATCGGTTGAGATTCCACACAGTTATCGTCAAAGTTCGGCAGCACTCTTTTTTTCTGAAACACATTCATGATTTAACGCATATGAATTAAATTTACACGAATATGTTTGTTGTGATTTATTCATATTAATTGAATAGTAACGTAAAAGTGAAATCTCGTCTTTGGAATAGGACGCTTACAGTGTTGATTGCAATTTGCAGGTCGTTTCTAAGCACATAATTTGTTTATTTGATTAAACAGTTAATATGACTTCAAAAGTTAGCGTATTGGACATAAGTGTTGCAAAAAGATGGCTCAGTGTATAGCGCTTATATGCCGACATGTTGTGTTTTTGCGCGTGTAGGACAGTGAAAGATGCGAACACGAGTAGCGAGAGATGCCGAGAACTGATGCGGTCGCTGCAAATGATACTGAGTTGGCTGCGGACCACACGACAGAGAATGAGACACCAGCAGTCTCTTGGTGGAGATCTTATATCTCTGCAGCGACAGTGCGACGAACTAGCGGTATATAGACTAGTCTAATATACTTAGATGTTTATCTTTTATAACGGTTTATAATGTGAATGTCAATGTCAGTGCGAATTTATATAGCGCATAATAGTAAAAAAAACCCTCTAATGCGCTGCGTGTATCAGTACGATACGAACAAAACCGTCTTCAGATGTTATCTGAAAATGTTCTTGCCGACAGACTCCTCTCTCGTGTAAGTCTTAGTCTGGCAGCGAGTTTCACTGTCACGCCAACGGACTAGCCATAGAAAAGGGCCTGCCGGGCAAATAAACTGATTCATTGAACTGGATCGAGGAGTCGTCGGCTGGCGGAACAAAATCGTTGCTATGGTGCGACGTCTGAAGCTGGACGTCCGTAGCCGGTGGCCTGGCTACGTTATACACTGAAGGTTGCATTGAACCAGTGCGGTATTACATTTAATTTACATTTAATTTTAATTCAGGCAGCTAAGCCCATAAAGCACAAACAATCAAACACACACAAAACACTAAAACTACAGCTACAACTACAAACGAGCTAAAATGTTTAAAATTACAAAGGAGATAAAATAACAAAATCAAACACACTACTAATCATAAACATACACTCGGGACAGAATATAGATGTCACACCTTCTCACCTGTAAACACTAGCGAGTGTCAGAACAGACTGTCAATCTATGTATACTGTAACGTGTAAATCAGCAATACAAGACTTTGAAGCACGAATGGGTCCATGAGTTGGATCTGCGAAATCTGGTCCACCGTCTGTCGGCGACTTTCAGTGCCAGATCTGCTACCGGATGTGTCGTGATGATGACACCTGTCGCATCGACGGCTTAGTCCACATGACACATTAAACAGAATATCTATATATATAACGAGCGCTTTTGCGCGTCTAGACGGGCGTTGCTTAGCCCCGTCCCCATCTCTCGCCCGCCCCATGCTACTCTGCTGCTCGCACTGCCGGACCGTCAGCGCCAACGCTTCTCAGACTCAGGCCTCCCAGCCAGCACCTGTGTCTAAATGGCCGCCTGCGCCCATAGGCCAGCGCAGTAAACCAGCCCAATCTCGTGTGGCGCATCGAGAAACAAAAAATGCCATTTTTCTGGCGCCTACCAACGACCCCCGATTTTTTTGTCCCAGGGCGAAGTTAAGTATGTTCGCTCAGGTGATAGGCTATATTTTCTTTGCGCGCGTGTATAAATACGCATTGCTGTAGTCAGAAGACTGTTTCCATGCAGAACATTCGCCGAGAGCTGTCCGAGAGGCGGTTTGCAGCGGAGTTGAACGTCGAGGCTTCGTGGAAGTTTCTGAACGACGTCGGCTGCGACGCGCCACAAATTAACGTCGACAGCGAAGACGGTAACGAGTAAACTACAGTAATTTGGCACAGGCCGCATCGAATTCCCCTTGCCGTGGGGATGAGTACCTCACGTAATGTTTATTGGGTTCCAACGAATGTCCACTCCAAACAAGATGTCGATCCGTTCAGCCGTTTTTGCACAGCCCGCCAGCGTGACAGACAGACTGACTGACTGACAGACGCAAGGATCATCGATCGCAATTTATTCGATGCGGCCTAATGACCATCAAATACGCGTTATTGAGTATATCGTGGTACTGAGATACTTAGAACGTTTCAAAGGCATTTTAGTTACTGCATTTGCCAGTGGTTTTAAACGCACGTGGGCCCTGAATATTTGCTTATTGTATCGTAGCATACTTACCCGCCAACATCGCAGAATGTTTAGTTCAATTACGTGTGCTGTTTGAAAAACACGACCTAAGTTCGTATTACTTACGGCCTCTAACAAATTTTTATTTCTATGGTCACAGTAGGTCGCAGCCTCTGAACCCACTACGACATTGATATAAGTCAGTAGGAGGAAAAGGGGTTAGTAGATATAGAAGGAGTGACTCACTACTACTCTAGCCATTAGTCAGCACCCTAACCCTAAGCTAGGCCTCTAGCCCTAACCCTGGCGCTGCCACCGCTGCCTCTAGCACTGACTCAACCATTTCTGAAACGCCACCGCAGCAGCAGCTGCAGCAGCACTGATCTCTTTCTGGAACGTTCTCGGTCATTCCGGAGCACGATGAGTCGTAGCAGCGTGCACCTGTCAGCACCGCCTCCGTCCCACACTCAGCATTTTTCATGAGCTACCCTAACGACTGGGCACAGGTCGACAACTGCGACGACTTTATGTGTCATTTAGGCTAGTTACCGAAAATCCGTTGAAATTTGTCCAAACTACATCCAATTTCACACAAATTTGTCCAGTTCAGCAACCAAATTATACAACTCCATCAAAATTTCTCCGAATTCAGCCGCATTCGTTCACAGTTCCGCCAATTCGTCCAAATTAGTTCAATCTCGTACTTGTTTCCTAACTTACTTATTTTGCTTACTTTTTATTTGGATTTGGACGGATTTTGGACGTAATTTGGACAGATTTGGATCGAAATGGGATAAAAATGTGCGGAATTGGGAGGTGTTTGGGTGGAAGTTGGACCGCTCTTCCCATGTAACTCCCGTGGAGTTGCGGCGCATCTCCCGCGCAAGTGCTGCGTACTTGCGGCGCAAGTCCTACTACTTTTTTCATATACTAACTTACTTAGAATTTACTTATTTACATACGTATACTTATTTTTGCTTGCTTACCTATTTTTACTTACATACTTTACTTACTTGCTAATACCGGGTGCAGCCTGGGTCGGGCCGAAGGCCGCTGCTGACTAGTCTGTAGTTTCTGAGAGTGACGGAAGTTTGGAAAGAGATGACCTCAGCGCTGTTGCTGCTGCAGCGGCAGCAGCTTCGAAAGTTCAAGAAATGTATGACTCAGTGCTGCTTTTGCAGCTGCTGCGGCGGCGTTTCGGAAAAGGTCGACTCAGTGCGGGCGTCAGCGGTGGCAGCGCCAGGGTTACCAGGGTTAGGGTTAGAGGCAGAGCTTAGGGTTAGGCCGCGAAAAACGCTGACTAATGGCTTCGGTAGTTGTGAGTCACCCCTCCTGGGTGGGCCAGCTGTACTTTGACATACATCTACTAACCCCCTTTTCCTTCTACTCAAGTCCACTTGTATATAGGCAGAAGTATCGGTATAACACAAATTGCCATCAAATACTATAGCGGCGATGCAGAGGGTGGCGTACAGACGGCCAGAAGCTATCCATTACAATTTCCACGGGTCGTTAAATTGCCAGGCCGATGCTGGTCGCTGTGGCACGTGCCCGCTTTCAATCAGCCTAATGATAGGGCTCGACCTAATTGGGCACTCGACGGAATTTTGTTACCATCTCGCCAGCAGCGGCAGCAACCGCAGTCAGCGTCACACAAAATATGATGTATACAAATGGCGAGATCCGCGACCTTTACAAACGACTGCCTCGCTTGCTGCGGTATCCCGTAATTGGCTGGGCACGTCTGACGCGGTAATTCTATTATTGATACACTTGATAAAATATTATGTCCAAATAATGTAATTGCTTGAATTATTTGTTTGTATTAGAAGAATAACATTTAAAAAATATTTTTATGTCATAACGAAACTGAACTGTTAGGGGTCAGGCTGTTACTAGGGATTATTTCACTTCACCCAACGCGCTGGCATTCGGGGCTAGATAAAATTTCTGACACTAGACCCATACTGTGTATACATTACCCCCCACTTTATTTGCTTGAGGTCAAATTTAATTCCGTGAGTAGTGAACGAACGAACGAGCGCGTTAAAAGGAAGCTCCCTTGTCAGTAGTGATAATTTTGACCGATACTCCGCGATAAGGGAGAAGTGGTGCGAGAATGGATGTAAGTCAGTATTATTAGGCCGCATCGAATACATGAAATGCGGACTATTTTGGTTGATGATTCCATAGTGTGGACGTCTGTCAGTCAGTCTGTTTGTTTGTTACACAGACAACTCTTCTTACTCATTCGCTAGATGGCACCACTTCGATGCGGCCATTACTACATTGTTGTACCTACTTGTTTGTTGTTACGCTGTTTATCGCGGTGTCATTTTATTGTCATTATGCCAAAGTGTTGTGAAAAACGCATCATTTTTGGTGAATGTAGAACATCGCCAATAGGCCTAACCAGACCAGCCGACTTGGTCCGTAAGTCCGTTTGTGGGCTGCTATCGTCTCTACACCTATCACTGCCATTAGTAGGCCGTGCGAAGCAATTGCCTAGGCCTATATTCGCTCGTTAGCATGAATCTGGACAGAGAAGAGAACGATGGCATTTGTCGGCGCGCAGGTACAGAGTCAGACGGGAGCCATGCAGGCGAGCACGGCGGCAACTTGCACGACAGACTCGGTAGACTTGCTTATCACGTGACATACAGACTTGCTGACGTCATCACGAGGCTCAACGACTGGCAGCGAACGCTCGACGACATGGTACAGGTCAGTAGTACCAGCCTATTCAGGTGACTCGATGACTCAGTGGTTAGCCTCGTGGCTCGCGGCCCAAGAGGTCATGGGTTCGACGACTGTCCTGCACTTTCAGGTAGCATGTGTGAACTAGCTGCGTACGCCCATGCCTAGTGAGGCGTGACTGATTACTCAGCGTTGTGGTGCTTGGGTCAACCCAGCCTTCCACCCCCCCGGGTCGGTAAATGATGACCAGCTTCGGCTGGGAAGGCAAAGGCAGGCACGGTTCATTCTATTTGTGGATAAACGCGTGGATGGCAAGTAAAACTGAGTAATCACTTGACAGCGCGTGCCACACCTGAGCGCTTCTGTGGTGAGAAATGTCCTCTACATTTACCTTTACCTTAACTTTTACCTTTACAGGGAAGCCCTCGTCACTACTCACCACTTATTTAACGTTTCCCGAATGGTAGCCACGCGGCTGTCCTAGAATATTTTCTTGACACTTGGTTCACCGCTCACTCTGTAGCTTACACGGCAGATACAGCACTGGTCCAACAAAATCGACATGGCTGGACGGACTTTGTGTGTAATGACGTCACGCGATGACGTCACTGAGCACTTTGGAGCACTGACTACGACCAAGTAAGAGATATTTTAATGGTCAAAACTGGAACCGGCGCCTGGGCTTCACGTGGCAATGCTTCGTAATTGCCACGTTTTCTAGTTCTTTGTGTTGCAGTCAAATTATCAAAGCATGTACATCTCATAGTGAAATTTACTGTACTGACTGTAGTTTTATTATATTTGAGTAATCATCCCAACTGCATAAATATGTTGGCACGGTGCAGAAAATGCAGATGTTCGAGGAAACAGTGGAAGAAGATTTTCGTCGGCTGTCTGATTTGGAAGATATTTCCAGATGGCAGCCAATTCAGCAGATACCCACTAAACACCTAAAACGTGAATCTGATCAAACCAAGGTTATTAATATACTTTAGTGTCTTTTTGGATAGCAGATTAAATGACTGATCATTAACCAAGTCGTCTATTCAGGTTTTTTACCACCTTAAGTGGCAGCGCCCATGATAGGCGCATCTGATTAATTTCAGTCATGCCTCTCTTTTTCTGACTTCAGCTCTTTCCTATATATCAGTGTAGTAGTGGTTGGAGTGTCCGACTTGGGATCAAAAGCTCCCGCGTTCGATTCCCGGGTAGTGCCAAAAAGTGAATGCATGTTTGTAAATATTTATCATTATTAAGTTGTGTCTTATGTTATATTATGTGTTTGTTGATTTGGTTTGTACAATTGTTAAGTTACGGCATTGAGTAAGCCTTGCGCTGCTATTTGACAGCGTGCATATTACTGCGTATGTTATGTTATGTTCGTATGATGATTTGTGTTCTATTATATGCACTGTCCTGCGTGGCAGATATTGTGTAATCCAGCATTCGTGCTGCAATAAAAAAACCATTATTATTATTAAAGTACCCTGCAACCTGGTGAGCTTTTTGCGCAGTGTTTTGTCACGTAAAAAATTCAGCCACTTTAACGTTAAAGAGTTTATTAAGCAAGTTTAAGCAGAGACAGAGATGAAATTTCTGCTGATAGAAGAGAGAAAGAGACCATGACAACTCAAATGTTGATGTAATTGTAACATCGCACTCTCCCATGCAAAGATGCACAGGGTTATCAGCATTTGAGATTTTCGTTATCTGTTGTTTTGTTATGAACAGCAAATATACATCTATTTCATAGTTAGGATAAAGATGCTGTAGCCTGATGATTTTCTTGTCTTGTTTACTATGCGGTCAAGACAAACACAGTTTTGGCACTGACTGATACCCTTAGTGAACGTTCACCTGTTTTCTTTTCTTTTACACCTGGTGTACAGGAGTTTCATCATCGAGTGACGTCATTCAAGGCGAACGTTGATCGTTGCAACAACATGGCGAATAAATTTCAAAACAGCGGAACAATTCTGTCACATAAGAATGTCAGTCGACTGGAAGACCTTAACAAACGGTAATTGCACCGAGACAGAAATTTAGCGATAGTGCATCACACTCCTCATCCTGCAGATCTTAAATAACTTGAAGAAATTGTAAAATTGTGCAATAAATGTGAAAACTTTAGAGCGATGAATACGTCTCCCTCACAGTGATGCCAACAAGGACTGGACCCATGCACAAGTCGAGGACAAGGATTAACACACAGCACTGCTCCCCGATGTGGAAAGCCATCAAGAGACCGCGTAGCTTCTGCGTTTGCATATTGTGAAACAGTTCAACGCGACGTAGCCCGATGATACACACTACAAGACAGGACTGCGTCATAGAGCGTCATCGAAACGTGACGAAAACTATTGCACCAGCATTGCAGCGATATGTTAGGTGGCTGAGATTGACAATGTAGGCCTGACAATGTGAAGTGGTTTCAATACTCGATTGTGTGCATTACGAAGTTGAGTAGTACACGATGACACATTGAATCTGTAGTCAAGTTCTGCTGTTAGCGGATAATGTAGTACAGTGTGGAACATGATGCAGGTGGCGAAACCTGCTGGCTACGACGGAGGAAAGATTGGTTGCTCTACAGTCAGCCATGCGTCAAGTTACTCGCACCAACACCGCCACCGCTAACTCCAGTCGTTTGCCTTTCTCCGGTACAGTTGTCACTGTTTTTGAAGTTTTAGACATTGTTCTTTCTGCCGACAATGAAAAGATTTCAACCAAAATAACTACGTCATAATCGACATTGCAGCGGTAATACGGTAACTTTTTCTCTACTTTGGTAATTTGAAGTTTGTCTCCAAAGAACAACGTTTTTATCTAACGCATCATTGGTAATTAATAGAAGTAAGCTTACAATGTTCATAATTTTATGTATAGGCTATATTGTTACTGTTTGTTGCACTTCTTGCAGCGTCAGTAGAGCGGCCTTGGGAACGAGCAGTTGCATCCAACAGCGTGCCTTTCTACATCAAGTACGTCGACGTAGTCACTGTCACACAAGAGGCGGAATTATCATTAGCCTTGGTGATATCATGTGTACCCAAGTACAGTGACACAATCTCTTAGTTAAGTAGGCCTACAACAAGTAACTACAGTAATTAATGTACATGTAATAACGGCCGCGTCGGTGTGGCGCCATCTGACGAATAAGTAAACAAACAGTCGCCCGCATGAAAGACAGACCGACTGACAGACGCCCACGCTACGCGGATAATCGATCGCAGTTGTCCGCATCTCGTGCATTCGATCGGCTTTGAAATTTTTGCAAATAGTCCACAAAGAACTTATTACTTACTTATTTTATACCAAGTTCCTACTGTGGAGTCGGCGAAAATCTGCCATTTAAAACAATAATATGTTAAATCAGTGTGAGGCCAGCTGCGTACTATCCGTCTTATTTTCATTTCCGTCACGTTGCTTGAACGAGTAAGTGTATAATTAAGTGAATATTAAACAATTTTATGACATTATTGTATTTGTTGAAATTATTAAATAAAATTAACTTTTCTTTACTTTCTCTTTTTATATTCACAGAAATCGACCAGCTGCTTTATACAGAACGACACATAGGCCTGTTGCAGCACGTATGCGCACACATCTGAGCGATGAATCAGTCTTACCAGTCAGCGAATCAGTCGAATTAATCGCCATAATAAGAATTAGTGTAAATTATTGTTTACGTTGTGATGTATGTTTGCTGGTGCAGCCACGTGACGGAGAGCACGCAGTGGGACCACCCAGAAATGACTCGCATTATGCAAGCATTAAGTATGAGACTAACCACTGTTCATATACTACATTGCTTTTAGAATTTCAGATATTTTGTACAGAAATAAACAATAATTTGATTAATGCTAGAACGCTGTATGAGAATAAAGAGGCCTAATCAGTTTATTTGTCATCACCGATACGAACAAGAGGCCAAAGTGATTTGGCAAAGGCTGGACCGAATGACCCTGTACACATTGCGTGCGCCGCCGAGTTGAGCCGCGTGACAGGCAGACTGACGGACAGACCGACAGACTCACAGACAGACACCGCGATCATCGATAACAATAGCCTGCATCTCATGCATTCGATGCAGCCTAATAATACTACTCTATAGCACGTTCGTGTTCTGTGTTGGACACTAGTGGTGACTCGGTGGCTAAGTGATTAATGGTGCACGGCTCGCGGCCCAAGAGGTCAAGGTTCGACGTTTAGCTCCCGCACTCCAGTTGTCCAGTGAGGCGTGACGGTTTGAACAGCTAACAACTTCGATTTCTGCCACGTAACGGTTCCAGGCAAACACCACTGCTTACTCAGCTTCGTGGTGTGGTGCCTAAGTCAACTCTGCCTTTCATCCCCTCGGGGTCTGTAAATGAGAACTAGCTTCAGCTAGGAAGTCAAAGGCAGGTATGGTTCATTCCATTCGTGGAAAAACGCGTGGGTGGCAGGTAAAACTGTGTGATCCCTTTGACAATGCGTGCCATATCTCAGCGCTTCTGTGATGAGGTTGTCTCATAAAGTGGTGCTACATCAAGTGTCCTCTACCTTCATATACCTTATAATGGCATTTGTATATTTGGAACTTATTTTCATGGTATTATGATGTAAATATTAATTACACGAGAATTGAATACGTTATTTACATATGCTTGTTGTTATAAGATTTTTAAGTGGAACAAAACACCAGATTCGTGTGAGTTTTTGTGTGCACGAAATTTAATAACACGAAACACTGCAGCAAAACTGTGAATGTCAAAACTGTTAATGATAGTTCAACTTCATAGTACATGTAGTCACATTTTGTGGACACGGTATAGGCCTACAGTGTTGCCGATGTTGCTCTCAGGCGAATTCAACTGTGTTCGTTTCTGTGCTTATCGTACGGCAATGAAGCTTCGTCAACTGCAGCGCAAACTCCGATGTACGGTCACCTTTCGAGCGCTTTTATTCGGCTTTTACCATTGATGTGCTGACGCGGTACTGAGCAGACATGGAAGCCGGTCGGGTCGGGTCAGAGTCTTTTGACCGGTGCTAATTAGGAAAATTAAGCAAATTTCAGCTTCAGAACAAACTTCTTGTTCAAGAATCTCGGCTGCAAAAGACTCACAGACTAGTACTTCACCATCATTATTAATTTATGTAGACTTCATTGATATTTATGAACATAATACGTGCAGTTTTAATGTATACTGCTGTATAATTTCACGTTTGGCATATGACAGTATCTGATCGAAATTTTGTGAAATTTGCCGGTCGACCGGCCGGTCTAACAGGCACGTTACCGGTCGGGTCGGGTCACGAAAATCTCGACCGATTGCATCCATCTCTGGTACTGAGTAGGCATACCCCATAAAAGTAGCTGTGGAGTACAATTTTAGGCGTTTCCTTGGACGAAACTTTGGGACGCATTATTTTATGATCGCATGTTCTAATCTTTCTTGTGTTTCTGTGTATTTCTGTTTATTTAGTTATTAGGCTTTTGTTTCATTTTCTTTTTTTGTCATTTTGTGTCATTTTGTTTTTAACTTGTGTGTGTTTTCTGCCTTCATCTGGCGAAATAAAGATATATATTATCTCAAAACTAAGCTTAACCGTGGCAGGCCAGTTATCGTTGCATCCCATCAGAGACGACTACTTAGGCCTACAATGTTATCATCAGTGTCACTGTATTTCAAGTGCCAAATTTTTCTGCAATTTCTACTTGGCGAATAGTAAACTCATGTCATAGTCAGTCTGAGCAGCTGAGTTTTTCAATGGGTTCTTGAGTGCATGGAGCTGCACTGTGTTGCAATGTATATCAGTGGATCAACTGAGCGTCGACAAAGCGTTAGAAGTGTTGAGTCACCGAACCGATCGAATGTTTGACGCGCCGGTCGGTGTCGTCGAGCTGACCGAATACCTGGCAGTCATGTGTGGTCACCTACAGACGCAGCGCATCAATGCCGCCCTTACTGTCGACCTGCTGCTCAACTGGCTGCTCAACGTCTACGACAAGTCAGTGTAACAAGCCGCTAGCCCACTCGGCTGGCGCCCTGCCGGTTGTCGTATATACGCCGGTCAAAGATTAGGAACTGACGCCGGTGGCGAGGGATTGTAATAGCGTAGACATTTTAGCGTGACCCACTGACCCATGTCTACAGCGTCAGCCAATAAGTAACGATCCAATAAGTGACACTATGTCATAAGATACAACCGCAGAAATTTGCCGCTGCCAAAATTGCGGGAAAATGCAATGTATACATAGATACATTGACTCAAATAAATAGGCAGAGAATAATAACAGACACGTTTGAACCGTTTATTAGCTATAGACCTACTAATTAGTAATAGCTCAGATAGACCATAGTGAGCTGAGCTTAAAACCTAATGTTGTTAATCATAGCTTGGAAGGTCGTTTATTCATCAGCAATCAGAATTATCTCCTGATCACCAAAAATATTTTCTTAATATAGAACATGATGCTACTCTACTTTGTAATAAATAATGAATCGTGCTGACAGCCATTAACATTCGATCACTTACGTTTTTAATTGTCGAGTCTGTAGAGCTTATTTTGATGCAGTAATCATACACAAGCAAACTATCAGTACTGATCATGACGTGTATTATCTTAAACTTTAAAGTTAGACAGTACACATGATAGCACACAGTGAATGGTTGCATTGCAGTGGCCGAAGCGGTCAGTTACAAATGTTGTCATTCCGAGTCGCAGTGGTTCTGATGTGCAACGCCGACATTGAAGAAAAATACAGCAGTAGGTCCACTTTCTTTTAAGCCATTTGAAGCAATAGTTTAGTATCATTTTAATGCAAGATAAGTGGCTGCAGCCGGCCGACCCAAGTGCTATCACAGACAGAATCACAGACAGACAGATGGACAGAACCATAGACAGCACAACCGAATTGAATATTGCCTCCTTTGCCTACATAAGTGGACGGAGGTATAAAAATTAAACTGCGGCCGAGGGAGCACAAACCTGCGTGCTGTCGCTGTTTTGCGACCGTGACCTTGAGATTAACCTCATGACCTTGAAACCCGAAAATGACCTGGATATTTTAAACATGTACCTTCACACTGAAAATGTCTCATGGTCAAAGGTCAAGGTCAAAATGTCAAAAGCTCTGAATTACTTCGAGCGTTATCGTAACAGATATCCCGATCAAACAATTTCCGGCGAGCAGTTTTTGAGTTGAGTGCTACAGCTTTTTCGCTGCCGTGACCTTGACCTTGAATGCATGACCTTGAAACTGAACCATGACCTAGATATTCTGAAGATGTATCTCCAAACTGAAAATGAAGTTGCTAGGTAAAGCCATTCAAAATATATAGCTTAAATTGAAAAAGTACGAAAATAGCTTTCAAGGTCAAAGGTCAAGGTCAAATGTCACCAACTTTGAAACAATTTAGCGTTCACCATGAGGCATATTCCTACCAAGTCACATCAATTTCTGATCAGTAGTTTTCGAGATTTTGTGCGGACAGACAGACACACACGCAGACGCCGCCGTCACACTAGTCACACAATACCTGCTTGCAGAATGCGCGCAGGTAACAAACAGTTCTAGCACGTCAGCTAATATTTAAGCTTGTAAACTTACATTCTGTTTTCATCGTGTGCAGTCAGCAGAGAACCGTGAAATAAACTGAGTGTTAAGCGATGTACTCTGCAGGTCTGTTTAGTCTGGTGGCGGACGATAGAGGCGCGGTCGATGAAGCACGTCTTGGCCTGCTGCTACAACAGTGTGTCCAGATTCCGCGTCAACTCGGTGAAAGCCAGTCGTTCGGAGGCAGCAACGTAGAACCGAGCGTCAGCAGCTGTTTTCAACAAGTACGATTACACAACACCTTCTATACTATTAAGAACATTAGTTTGCTGTATACGATCAACCAGACTGCTGTCTAAAATAAGTCTACGTGCTTGCATTTTTTCCGTACTTGCAACAATAACTGTGTACAGTCAACTCCAGAGTAGCAATATTTAAGGTGTGATGAAAAATATAACCCATTAGGAAACCTAAACTCCGGGCGCGCGCCCGGAGAGCGGAGCTCATTGGAAGCGACGTAGAGATGAGCCGGTGCTTCCGTTGGCGCTGCGCGCCCGTCTTTAGTATCGTTATTACAAATTTCACATTATCGAACAAGAGGCCTACATTCAATTTGTTTACTATTTACCTTTCGATTCTGCAGTGCACTAATTACAATCACATCGCTATAGTGTTTCCGCCGTTGCCCCTTTTAGATACACACAACCGTCTGTTTCGCCGACCTTC
>Ga0126335_1000493_pt1 | contig 19135 bp, 11 predicted proteins | sample OlaspJWI45metaG_FD_108409 | JGI IMG/M metagenome (GOLD analysis project Ga0126335, IMG submission 108409) | Marine gutless worms symbiont microbial communities from Oahu, Hawaii - Olavius sp. 1 OAHU.JWI-45 metaG | ecosystem: Host-associated > Annelida > Digestive system > Unclassified | place... | reverse complement strand
TGTTTTACCATCTGGGTACCTCCTGTTTTTGGTTTTAGTTGGTCCTAAACCCAATTATTACAGGGGACCCAGATGGTTTTTCAATTATTATTTTCTAATTCATGCAAGATCGAGGTACTATAATAACTCACCCGATTGGTTTTTCGAAGACCATCAGTCAAAGGTAACGGAACCTGATTTTGACATTTGTTGCAGGTGTTCCGAACCCGGGCCGGGGACCGGATGGTGAAAACCTGTAAAAAAAGGCCGAACCTGCTCGCGCATGTCGGCCTTTTCAGCAATAGGATGTGGGTATTTATACCCGTTGTGGTGCTTCAGCACTTTTGTGCTTGAAGGCATTCAGCAGCCCATTGTCCATTACCGCCTCATAGCCTGAAAGCCGCGCAATGACATTCCTTTTCCTGTCCAGGAAAGTAAAATCGCTTTTCATCTTCTTTTCGTGGGCGCTGATGACTTCCATCACCACTGTGACGGCTTCTTTTGGAAAGCCGCTGCGATACTGCCGGTAGGCAGAAAAATAGGTCGGCAGGGACACTTTGCCTTTTTCTTCGAAACACCACACGATGGCCATCTGAAAGGCGGAATCGAGCACCAGCGGATCGGTCAGCCAGCGTTTGCGCAGCGGTTCTTTCATCCAATCGGCCGGGGCCGGGGCCGGGGCAATTTCGGCCACCATGCTGCCGGAATCAAGGTGGGCGATGGCCTGAATACCCCGCAAGGCTGTTCCATGAAAGAGTATTTTTTGGTAAACGTCTTCAATCGAACGCTTATACGGTTTTGGATTTTCCAGCATGGGCGCCTCAAATTGGGGTGGTTCGGCCAGTTGATCCACCAGCACGGCCCGGGCCCTTGAGTGAATGACATCGACGCCGCCGGCAAACCCGTTGCGAATTTCCAGATCGACCTCGTACGCAGTACCGCTCCGGCGGGCTTTGCCCGCAAAAAGACGCACGAGCTTTTGTTTCTCTTCTATTTTAATTCCCTTCAACACGCGCACATCGTCCAGGCCGTGCAGGTAGAGTCCCGGGTTGCCGTGCAAAGCACTGTGGCCGAACCATTCGGACATCAGGGCCAGCGGCACCACCGGTTTTCCGTCAAGGATGTGGTCACCCAAAATCGGAAAGCGCTGCACGTCCACTTCGCGTTTGAATGTTAAAGCGAGGTCCGGGGTATTATCAGCTTGTTTGTCCTGCGGTACATCCTCATTGCCGTTCAATTCGCTGGCCGCTCCCGGCTGCAGACTGCCGCCGATAACCACTTCCACAGGCCCGCCATTTTGAATCGAAAATTCATCAAGCATTGCCCGGGCACCGGCGCCCATTGAAATCAGTGAAATACCCATACGCTCGAATTGATGCTTTAGAGCCGGCGTGACCATACCGCCGTCCCAGGGACCCCAGTTGATCGATACGATACGGCAATCCGGTCGCTCTGCCGCCTGTTGCTGGGCAGTTTTGTTGAGGACTTCGTTGGCCATGGCATAATCGACCTGGCCTTTGTTGCCCATGCGGCCGGCAATCGAAGAAAAAAAGACCATGGTGCGCAGATTGTCCCTGGCCGTGGCCTGGAGCAGGGCTTTGAGCCCCTCGACCTTTGTGGAGAAGACTTTCTCGAATTGTTGGGCCGTTTTGTCGACGATCAGGCGATCTTCGAGGATGCCGGCGCCGTGAACCAAACCGGAGATTGGTCCCAGTGTTTTTCGGACATCGTCCAGCAGCGCTTTGACTTTATCGGCGTCACGAACATCCACTGCAAAATAGGCCACTTTGCTTCCGGTCTTGCGGATACGGTTCAAATTCTGCATGATTTCACGATTGGCCCTGTGAGACCGATAAGATGCCTCCAATTCCTTTGGGGTCGGCAATTTTCCGGCATATTCATACTGCAGAATCGCTTTTTTGATTTCAGCTTCAGTTGTCATTGCCTGGAGCCACCCGGGTTCGGGCCGCGGTTCCGGAGAGCGTCCCAGCAAGGCCAGCGTCGCTCCGGTCTGTTCCGCCAGGGTCAGGGCTGTGGCGGCAGTTACCCCGCGCGCACCGCCGGAAATGATGATCACATCATCACCGGACAATTGAATTCTGGCGGCATCATCCGTTTTAACAGGCGCTGATTCCAGACGCAATTCAAAGCGCTGGTCGGCATTCAATCCGATTTCGATTGCTGCTTTCGGATCTGTATACAGCAGTTCTGCGGCGATGTTTTCGGCCATAACAGGAAAGTTCTGCCAATACGGGTCCAGGTCGATTGCCCTGCAGTGCACCCTTTCCCATTCGATGGCGGCCGTCTTTGCAAGGCCGGTCAGACCACCGGAGAGCGGCTGCTGCACGCCCTTTCCTTTGAACCCGAAGGCGCCGTCAAGGCGTGTTACGGTTGCGAAAAAGGATCCGCAAACAGCTGCCGAATCATTGAGCGAAGGGGCCAGGTGGCGGGCCAGAAGAAACGCCTGCAACAGATCATCAGCCGGATGGGGACTTTCAGGATTGTGCAATATGATCAGGCCGGCTGCCGGGGGCAACTGTTCTTTGTACTTTAAAATATCGGTCGAAATGATAACCGTGTTGTGGTTCCGCCTGGAGAGGGCATCGGCGAGCTCACGCGCCAGGCCGGTTTGATCGTCGGTAATAAATATCTTGCGGTCGGCCGGCAGGGTAATCGGTCTGGACTTTTTCAGCTCACGTTCAACGGTTCTCACAATGCGGCGGGCGACCGGTACCACTTCGAGCTGACTGTCTTCGACTTTTTTGGCCTCTGAGACCGACTCACCAGATTGGGTATCAGGCGCTTGCGGGGCGGTGGTCCCGATATCTGTGCCATTGGATAGAAAGTCGGCGATCTGGCCCAGGGTTTTCAAGCTGCCCATGACTTCCGGGGGAACGCTGGGCAGTTGGGGTACCCGGGATTCGAGAGACGAGAGAATTTCAACCCGTTTGATCGAATCGATGCCCAGATCGGATTCAATATCCATATCCAGGCCGATCATGTCTGCCGGATAACCGGTCAGCTCGCTGACCACCGACAGCATCACAGCGGTGATGTCCTGCTGCGTGGCCGGGCGCGAGCCGTTTCCGCCTGATGGGGCTGCAACTTCAGGCGCGCCTGGATCCGTAACCGGGGCACTTTCAGGGGGTTGCACGGCTGTGTCGGCGGACATGGTATCGATAATCTGGCCCAATGTTTTCAAGGTACCCATAACATCCGGCGATACGGAGGGCATTCCCGGCATCTGCTGTTCGAGTGCCGACAGGATTTCAACCCGTTTGATCGAATCGATGCCCAGATCGGATTCGATATCCATATCCAGGCCGATCATGTCGGCCGGATAACCGGTCAGTTCGCTGACCACCGCCAGCATGGCTTCGGTCAGTGTGTCTATCGCAGTACCGGATACCTTTCCAGCGGATGCAACCGCAGGCGCAGGCACCGACGCTTCAACCGGTGTGGTCGCTTTGCTCTCCGCTTTGCCATTCGAATCCAGGGTGTCCAGGATGTGACCCAGTGTTTTCATGGTACCCATGGTTTCGGGGGCAACCGCGGGCAGGTTCGGCAAGCGTTCTTCCAGGGCCGACAGGATTTCCACCCGTTTAATGGAATCGATACCCAGATCCGATTCGATATCCATGTCCAGGCCGATCATCTCCGGCGGGTATCCGGTCAGTTCACTGACGACCTGCAGCAGGGCTTTTTTTACGGTCGCGTCCGATTCCGGGGCCGATTCTTTGCGAGGCACCGGCGCTGTCGCCCGAACGGGTCCTTGGTCAGACAAGGGCGCTTTTGTATCGGCCGGTTTCGAAGAGATTGCCGCCGCAGTCAATGGCGGCACCAAAACTTGGGACGGCATTGCTTCTGCTGCCAGCGGTCGGGCAGGCGAACTGAAACGCTCACCTGGTGGTTCAGCCGGGGCCGGGTCGATCGGCACAGTGGCCATCCGCTGTATATTTTCCATCATTGCCTGCAGGGTGCGACCGGATTCCTGCTGGGTCTCCAGAAATTTTTGATGTACCGCGGCAGTTTGCTGCTGAAGGCTCTGCATGGAGCGCAGCCCCTCCTGTACCGCCTCGAGGGCATTGGCGACAGAACGAATGCTGGTGGTTGCTTGTGGGTCTTCTCGCATAGGCTTTAAATTTGGAATGTCAGGTTGAGCGGCCGGCGGCAATGTCGGCATCGGAGGTATCTGTTTTTGAACAGGCTGCTCAGCCGGCGGTGCGGTCAACGGTTTTTGGATTGCGCTGTTTTTGGGCAATTGGCGACGGGACGGTTTCTCGGATGTCCTGTAGTTGGCACCGGTGATCGGAATCCGCATTTTGGGCTGGCGCACATTTTCGGTCGATCTTTCCCAGCGATCCAGCCTTACCGGGTAACCGGCAGCCGCAAGACGGCAAAGAACCCGGGCCAGATCACCCGTTCCGAAATGCGCACCGGCTGAAGCATCCAGAGCCGCCGCCGAAACTTCTCTTCCTTTCAAGATAGAACCGATCAGGCCGGTCAGTACTTTTCGGGGGCCGACCTCTATGAAACAGCGCACACCGTCGGCATAGAGCTGTTCGACGCAGCCGCTAAAATCGACCGGATTCAGCAGCTGGTCGGCCAGCAGGCCGACTGCCCTGTCGATATCAGCCGGGTAGGGTTTAGCGGTGGTATTGGCATAAACCGGCATCTTTGGCGCTTTCAACCTTGCGCTTGCCAGCGCCTTCAAAAAAGGTTTGTGGGCATCACGCATCAATTTGCTATGGAAGGCGGCCGAAACCGAGAGGCGCACACACCGCACTTCCAGATCGCGCAGTATCGTTTCGGCCCGGTCGATTTCACTGCCGGCACCTGACAATACGCCCTGGTCCGGGCTGTTGCGGTTGGCCAGCACGAGATCCAGACTGTTTTCCGTGATGAGTTTTTCCAGCTTTTTTAAATCCGCTTTGACAGCCAGCATGCTGCCGCTGTCGGCCCCATTGCCGGCGCCGGCATCTGCCATGCAGCGGCCGCGTTCGCGGGCCAGATCGAGCAGCGTATCCGGATCCATCCAGCCGGCGGCCTGCAGGGCGGTCAATTCGCCGAAACTGTGACCGCAGACCCTATCGGGCTCGATGCCGAAATACCGCATGACGTTGAGCATCGCCAGGCTGACCGCACCAATGGCCGGCTGTGCAATGTCCGTGCGGCGCAGGGTCTGGGATAACTCTTTTCTTTCGGTTTCAGACAACATCGCGCTCGGGAAGATAATATCGCCCAGTGGTGCACCGGCCAGATCCAGTCGCGCGGCATCCTGGAGCACCTGAAATGCTTCCGGAAATACCGAGATTAAATCCTGGCCCATACCGACATATTGGCTTCCCTGGCCTGGAAATACGAAGGATAGTTGTCCGGGAGGTTGCGGGCCGCCCGAATAGACCTGTTTTAAATCAACTGCCGGCAGCGATTTACCCGCGCGGGATGACCGGACGCCGACAACCTCTTCGATCCGTTCAGACCAGCGGTTGGCGATCATCGTTGGCCGGTCCAGCACGAAGGTCAATCGATAGGGATCCGCGTGGGAAAACTTCTTGCGCGTTGCTGCAGCAGCCAGGGCGATGCTTTGCCGGTCGGGTGCATCGGCAATGACCTTTTTCAGCCGATCCAGGTTTGCGGTCAGCGCTGTTTCGCTTTGGGCCGACAGCGCTACGATCTCCACCGAACCGTCCCAGGCCGGCGCCTGCTTGGCCGGCCGGTACTCTTCCAGAACCGCATGAAAATTGCTGCCGCCGAATCCGAATGCGCTCACACCGGCCCGTCGCGGTTTGCCATTCTCTGACAGCCAGGGCCGGGTTTCGGTGTTCAGATAAAAAGGGCTTTTTTCGATTTCCAACTTGGGATCCGGTGACGTCACTTTGAGAGTGGGGGGCAGTACCTTGTGGTAGAGTGATAGAATCGTTTTTATCAAGCCGGCCGATCCGGCAGCCGCCTTGGTGTGGCCGATCATCGATTTGACCGAACCGATCGCACATCGGCGACCGTTGGAAGGTGTTTGGCCGAAAACCTGTTTGAGGGCCGTAAATTCGACCACGTCACCGACCCGGGTCCCGGTGCCGTGGGTTTCCACCAATCCGACCGTGGCCGGGTCGACCCCGGCTGTTTCGTATGCCATTTTGAGTGCCTTGGCCTGGCCGTCGGCGCGCGGGGCATATATGCTCTGGGATTTGCCGTCGCTGGATGTTCCGATACCGCGAATGACCGCATAGATCCGGTCACCGTCTTTTTCGGCGTCGGACAACCGCTTGAGCACCACCATGCCGATACCCTCTCCGAGCACGGTGCCATCGGCATTGTCGGAAAAGGGGCGGGCATCGCCGGTGGGCGAGAGAATGTGGGTCTTGGCAAAGCACATGTGCATGAAAATGTCGTTGAGCGAATCCACGCCGCCGGTAAGAACCATATCGCTGCGCCCGGAACTCAGCTCCATCAAGGCCAGATGCAGGGCGCTCATCGAACTGGCACAGGCGGCGTCTACGACACAGTTGGTGCCGTTTAAATCAAGCCGGTTGCAGATGCGCCCGGCGACCACGTTTCCCAGCAAACCGGGGAAAGAATTTTCCTGCCAGCCGACATAGGAAGCGGAAATTTGTTCCATAACGTCCCTGGCGGTTTCGTCAGGAATTCCGGCGGTTTCCAGTGCCCGGCGCCATTTGGGAAAACCCAGTCGGGCCCCCAGGGGTATGACCAGTTCCTGTGTCCCGGTAACGCCCAGAATGACGCTGGTGCGATCCCGGTTGAATGGTTTGCCGCTGCCGTACCCGGCGTCATCCAAAGCCATTTTGGCGGTCACCAGGCTCAGAAGCTGGGAAGAGTCGGTCGCTTCCAGATTGGCCGGAGGGATGCCGAATTCGGTCGGATCAAAGCTGATGGGCGGAAGGTAGCCGCCTCTTTTGCAGTAAGTGTGGTCCGGTTTGTCCGGGTCACTGTCAAAATAATCTTCCGGCGACCAATGTGTTGACGGTACTTCGGTGACCGCATCCTCACCGTGGTAAAGCAGCCGCCAGTATTCATGCAGCCCGGCCGATTTCGGGAAAATACATCCCATGCCGATCACGGCCACAGATAACCCGTTATTATTTTTTTCAATACTGTTCTTCACGGTATTTCTCCCATATGGAGTTCCGTTTGCTGGAAACGCCTGTGATTTTACCGGGATAGTGCCAGAATGCGATGTGGTTCATTCACTTGAAGTACATTAGAGCCGGTAGGTTGAGGAAAATTTTGCATTTTCTGTGCCACTTGACCTTTGCTACAGAGCGAAAAAAATGCTTATACCTCTATCGCTTGCAATTAACCCTATTTTAGATTAAAGCCATCCGTTTATATAGAGCATTTCCTGGTATATTGCAAGGCATTGACCTATAAATGTTTAGTTGATATGCTAGTATATCAACTTAATAAGGATTCAGTTTGCTTAGATACTTTACCAGTCGCGAATTATCGTTGAAATTTAATCTCAATCTGGCCAAGTGGAAAAGGTGGTCCAGAGCGTTTTTGCCGCCTGATCCGCTGGGCGGACTGCAATCGGGCTATGCCCGCCAGTACAGCATCGATCAGGCCTTTTGTGTCTATCTGGGAGGTGTCCTGGTTTCAGAGCTAAAATTTACCCTACCCGAAGCCGGTCAAATATTGGACGATTTGAAATCCTGGCTGGGGGCGGCGGGGATATATCTCAATGCAAAATCAGATCAAAACCTGATCGACAGGCAATTGAAACCCATCCGTCAGTGTCTGATTTTTGTCGCTGCTATTGACACAGCCCAGAACGGAAGGGCTCAATTTGGTTACGCAATGACCGGCAAGTTATCTGCAAAGCCGGTGGCATTCGAAACGAAAAACCGGAATACCCATACCAGTGTCACCTATGCTATTGCGGATTTGTCCGCTATCACGGATGACAATCCATGGACCCATCTCAGGGTCTTGAATATGAGCAACATCCTGGCTGAATTTGTGTCCGCTCTGGGAATCGATCGGGGATTTTATCCGGTTGAACTGTTTCCAAAATAAATACATAGATCGGTGTGAACCGGCCGGCCCGGCTTGTCCCAACCCGGTAATCGGCTGCCGGTCAAACGCAACTGGTCAGGTTGGTTGTTATATCGATATAACAAGTATTATAGCTTTTCCTCAAAATTTTGGGATAAAACACCGGGCTTGATCCAAAATTATTCGCATTACCATATCCGGCCGCACGTTTTTTTGCAACGGACGACGGACAACGGACCATACCGAAGGCGTGCTATCCAAATATTTTTTCCTTAAAACCTTATACCCTAAACCTTGTACCTCGCCTTATGGCTTTTGGCTATGAGCTATCAGCCATCAGCTATGAGCTAGTGCACGGACAACTGACCACTGACAACGGACAGCGCGCAAGCGCTTCCACAACTCCGCACTCCGCACTCCGAACTCCGCACTTTTCTATAAATGTTCCGGCTTGCTTTTCAACTGGCGTAGGGTCTATCTAAACGGAACACAATGTTGACGACTACTACAGGTTTCATACGAGCAGGGCCCGGATCTGGTCGAGGGGCAGGGCCGTGTATTTTCCGGCTTCCCGCGGCAGGTTGATGCCCTGGATTTGAAGCCAATTGTAACGCGCGATGACAGCCGCGCCCATAAGCAGGTTCATAGCCACGGTTACCACACTGCGATTTTCCGGTTTTTCCAGGACAGAGCCTGCGGCCCATTCGTTAAAGGCGCCCATGGCCGGCCCGCACCAGATCTGGTAATCGATTTTCCGGGAATGCTCGCCGCTGTTGGCCCAGTTGGAGGACTGGCCCAGGTAAGACCGGAACACCAGGGCCATCAGATGTTTCGGGTCTTTTTCAGCCCGTTCGATCTGCCGCGGGTCCCTTTCAAGAAAGAAATTGCGCGTATCATCCCAAACCTGCTCCAAAGAACACCGGAAAAAATCTCGCTCCAGAACCTGACGGTCCTGCGCCGGGATGTCATTTAAACTATTGCAGCGGTTGTAAAGCTCGTAAAGTTTCGCAGCCCGGAACGCAAACATGGTTCCGCGATTGAGTACCTGTACTTTGACGCCCATTTCAAACATATCGGCTGCCGGTGCCATGGTCACATCTGCCTGGCTGGCTTCCACCAGCATATGGCGCACTGTTTCCGACGTGCCGGCCTCCACACAGGCCTGGTTGACACTGCCTGTCAACACATAGGCAGCTCCCATGGCAAATGCCGCCGCGGCAGCACCCGGTGTGGCGATACCGCCGCCGAGTCCGACCCATATGGGCCGGTTATAGTTGAAATTGGCGACCATCTTGTCCCGCAGGGCCAGCATGGTGGGCAGCAGGGCCAGAGCCGGCTGATTATCCGTATGCCCGCCTGAATCGGCTTCGGCCGAAATCGCATCAGCCATCGGTATCTGACGGGACAGGGTGGCTTCTGCAGAACTGATTTTGCCTTCTTCCTGCAGTTGATTCAAGAATTTGTCGGCCGGCGGCGCCAGAAATTTGCGGGCTACTTCGATCCGGGATACTTTGGCAACGATTCGGTTCGGGCAGACAATCTTTCCGTCTGAATCCCGGTATATGCCTTTGACGCGGTAATAGACAATGGGCAGCGTCAAATCAAGATAGGCCGAAGCACTCACCAGACGGATGCCTTTTTTCAAGTAAAGGTCTACCGTTTGCGCCTCATGATCCGGCTCGTTCGGGCTGTGAATCAGGTTGAAACCAAACGGCCGGTCTCCCAGGCGGGCCTGCAACTGACCGATGGCTGCCTCAATGGCTCCTATCGACAGGCCGGCGGCGCCAAAGAAACCAAGCAATCCTGCATCACCGGCAGCCGCCACCATGTCAACCGAGGTGATTCCGTTTGCCATGGCACCTACCACGTATGCGTAGCGCAGGTTGAATGCTGTTTTAAAGTGCGAATCTCCCAGCGCTTCGGGCGGTAGCGGCGGGATGTATACCAGCAGGGGATAGTGATCGGCCTTGCTTTCAAGCTCGGGTGCGGCACCGATACATATGCGACCACCTTCGCCCACACCTGACCGGCCATCGATTTCAATCATTGCCACTGGACGGTTTACGTGTCGGATAGCAGTCTTGACTGCATCGATATCTGTTTGAGGCGGCAGGTCGCCTGGCTGCCAGATACCGCAAATTCTGCAGTTCGAAGTTTTCTGAAAATCGGTCACTTTGATTCCTTCCACACCGGTAAAAACTGCTATAGATAAACAATTCGGGAAAAAGTGTCAAGAAAGGCTGCGAACCAAAGCGTCTCTGGCTATGGCGTCCATTAGCCCGTTGTCCCGTTTGCAGGTGCGCCGGTTTAACTTTCAAGGGACAGGTTTTATGATACCAGATACCGGATAAATCTCACGCAAAGCCGCCAAGACGCAAAGAAAAAATAAAAATGATAGAAATCCTTTTCCCAGTTCCCAGTTTCCAATTTCAAGTTTCCAGTTTCAAACAATTGTTGGAGCGCAGCAACTCCTTAACCCGTAACTCGCAACCCGTAACTCGCAACTGTGTGATTTGCAGCGACGCCTTAACTCCGCACTCCGAATTCCGTACTCCGCACTTTTTTCCGAGTCATCCCCTCGGATGATACGCGGTATGCAGCCGTTTGAGCTCTTCTCTGGCAACATGGGTGTAAATCTGGGTTGTGGAAATATCAACGTGGCCCAGCATCACCTGTACAGCCCGCAGGTCGGCCCCGCCCTCGAGCAGATGGGTGGCAAAAGAGTGGCGCAGGCTGTGCGGAGAGATTTTTTGTTTGATTCCGGCCAGATCGGCGTAGCGCTTGATCAATTTCCAGAATCCCTGGCGGGTCATCGGTTTGCCGGCCCGGGCTACAAATAAATAAGGGCTCGATATGGTTTTCAGAAGGGCAGGTCGGGCCTTTTCAAGGTAATGCTGCAAGGTGGTCGTCGCATATTGGCCGATGGGTACGACCCTTTCTTTGGAACCCTTGCCGTAAACACGCACAAAACCGGCCTCCAGGTTGACAGCCTGAACTTTAAGATTGATCAGCTCTGAAACCCGCAAGCCGGCTGCATACAGCAGCTCAAGCATGGCCGCATCCCTGGCCCCGTTTGGTTTGCCGGTATCCGGTGTCTTGAGCAGCCGATCGATTGCATCGACCGTAAGGACGTCTGGAAGTTTAAGTGTGCTGCGCGGCAGTTCCACCAGCTGGGCGGGATCCTTTTTCAGGATGTTTTCGTGGACCAGGAAGCGATAAAGTCCTCTGATCGTGACCAGGTGCCGGCCCCGCGAACGCGCACTCAAACCCTGGTTGCGCATTCGGATCAAGTATTTCAGGATTAAAGCCGTATCTTCCTCGGAAAAGTTTTTCACACCGCTGGCGAGCACAAATTCCGAATACCTCCCAATATCCCGGCTGTATGCTTCAAGCGTATTTCGGGCCAGCCCTTTTTCCACCAGCAGGTAATTGAGATACTGATCGATCAGGTTATCGATGTTCATCACGAATCGGAAGGCTATTCGATTAAAGTTAGACTTGCAACACTCCGACTTCGCTACCTATCGATAGGAGAAGTTCGGAGTTCGGAGTTCGGAGTGCGGAGTTAAGGAGTCGCTCCGCTCCACCGAATCTTTGAAACTGGAAATTTGATAGTCTCGTAAAAAGTCTGAAATTCCCATAGTGCATTATTCCGGCGAAGGCCGGGCACCTAGTGAAGCCTTTAGCGCCATCCAGTAATTTCAGTATCTTCTGGATGCCGGATCAAGTCCGGCATAACGAAATCTGACTTTTTATGGTTTCATCCTTGTTGGATATTGGATATTTTCAATATTATATTTTCACCCAAAGAAAGAATCAAAAAAGACAGGATTCCTCCATCCAATATCTAAAATCAATTGTCCAGGATCAAGACGATCGTGTAATCATGCATCCGGTATTGTTTCTTTTCCGCGACGGACCACGGACAACTGACAACGGACATCTTCATTTACAACGGGTCACGCGCAAACGGGCCATGGGCGAACGGGCCACGGGCAAACGGGCTACTAAACCTGATATCGGCCCGGATCAGTTCGGTTCAGCACCTCGGCGCCGTCTTCGCGGACAACGATCATGTTCTCCAGCCGCACGCCGCCCCAATCGGCGAGGTAGATGCCCGGCTCGACAGTGGAGATCATGCCGGGTTCCAGGGGGGTATCTTTCAGAGGGCTCAGGCGGGGCTGTTCGTGAATAGCCAGGCCGGTACCGTGACCGAGCCCGTGGCCGAATTTTCCCCCGAAACCCTGCTTTTCGATGTATTCCCGGGCAACGGCATCCACTGCCTTTGAACTGACTCCGGGACGAATCGCTTCGATGGCATAGCGCTGGGCGTCCAGTACGGTCTGAAATACCTTTTTAAAGGTTTCATCCGGTTTGCCGATAACCACGGTCCGCGATATGTCCGAACAGTAACCATTCAAACGGGCACCCCAGTCGAACAGGATTGGTTCGCCGGGCTTCAGCTTTCTTTCGCCTGGAATGGCATGGGGCAGGGCGGCATTGGTTCCGGCGGCCACGATGCTGGGAAACGATAATGACTCGGCCCCGGCTTCGCGCATGCCCTTTTCCATTTCCCAGGCCAGTTCTTTTTCGGTCATTCCCGGCGCGATGGTCTGAACAATACGCTCGAATACAGATTCGGCTATTTCCAGAGCCTCGCGGGTAATCTCTATTTCCGGCTCGGATTTGCAAATCCGCAGCTGTTCCACAATATCTTCGGTTGAAACCAGTTTGATCGTTTGACCGGCTTCTTTGATCTGTTGTGCGATCTTTTCGAATTGCATATATGAAAGCCGTACACTTTCAAAACCCAGCGTTTCGGAATTCAGTTTTTTTAGCAAGCCAGGCAGCTCCGCGGCCAGGCTTTTTTCGTATCGGACCACTTCGAACAGCGGCGCTTCATTGCCGGCCTGCAGATCATATCGGGAATCGGTGGCCAGAACCAGTCTGTCGGCCGTAATGAGCAACGCCCCGGCCGATTCGTCGAACTGGGTATCTTCTCCGGTGTAACCGCTCAAATAGCGCCGATTTTCATCTACGACTACCAGAAAGGTATCCAATTTTTTTTCTGATAAGATATGGCGCAGTCGATCGATACGGTCTTGATAAATGTTTTCCACAGCCATGTCCTTTTACTCAACGATAATAAATAGCCACGAATTGACACCACTTATCACGAAAAATTATTGCTCCATAAACTGGGAGCAGTACTGGAATCCGATGGCCCTTTTAGCAGTAAAAGTTAAAATTTGCCTCAAGGATAACACTCGATGGCCTTGTGTCAAGTCATCTCTGGGGCAATCTGAACGCAACACAGCTTTCCATCCGTTCAAAAATATGGTTAAATAAAACGCCATGCGCGTCAAAAAATGAATAATTGCCTTTCGTCATCCGAAATCCTATTGTAATCTCCAAGTATTCGATTCGCTGAAAAGAGATTGTCACAAATTATTGATAAAAGTTGCGTATTGGTTATTACTGATAAACAAGCAAGGCATCCTTTATGCGTAATTTTTTACCCTTTTTGCTTATCATCATGATGACGGTACCCTGTCAGGCGGATCCTTATGCCAAATACAACCGGATCGAAAAATTCGATCGCTATTTTTCGAAATATTCGAAACGCTTTTTTGGCCCCGGCTTCGACTGGCAATATTTCAAAGCCCAGGCCGTTGCCGAATCGGGTCTTGTGGCTGCCGCCAGATCAGGCGTCGGAGCGGTGGGGTTGATGCAGATCATGCCCCGGACCTTCGACGAGATCAAGGCCAAAAATCCCGCCATCAAGGGCCACCGGTTGCAGCCACGCTGGAACATCGCCGCCGGTATCTACTATGATCGATCCCTGTGGAAACTCTGGAAGTCCGAACGCCCCTTGCAGGATCGTATTAACTTCATGTTCGGGTCGTATAATGCCGGCAAGGGTAATATCCTTAAAGCACAGAAGGTGGCTGAAAAGCGGGACCTGAATCCCAATCTGTGGGAGTCGATTGTACCGGCACTGCCTGAAGTGACCGGAAAACGAAGTCACGAAACCATATTATATGTAGAAAAGATCGAACACGTCAAAGGAGTGCTCAAATAATGGAGTTTCAGATCATACTGCTCAATTTTGTCTACGCGGTCATCGGGGCCCTGCTGACCATTGGTTTCATGGTGATCGGTTTTAAGCTGTTCGACCGGATTACCCATTTCAACACATCCAATCAACTGGAAAAGAACAATGTGGCCGTGGGCATCGTGGTGGGCTCAATTTTTATCGGGCTGGGAATTGCGATCGGGCTGGTGATCGGCATGGGATTGAACTAAATCAATTTGGATAAACACAGAGAACCACTGCTAAGTAATCGCTAAATCCCGTTTACGTATTTCTTATAATCTGTTTGACCGAACCTGCCCTTTTATGTAAAACACGTCACAATGTAAAGATATACATATTGCCGATTCAAATTACCTTTATACCATCAATCAGATTGATCTGAGTGGATCTTAATCTTCATAGTTTGGCTGAAAGGAGCAGGTGATATGAAAAAGAACATTTACGTTGGAATGATCACAATCCTCCTGGTGACTTTGATCACTACCACTTCTGAAGCAGCAGAAAGAAAAAAATGGGGAATTGGCGTCATTGCCGGTCAACCGTCAGGTTTCACTTTGAAATATATGTTAAATGACATCAGCGCCATCGATGCCGGGGTCGGATGGTCGACCAGCGGAGATGACGAATTTTCAGCCTACGGTGACTATCTGTACCATATTTATGATCTTTTCGGTGCAGCCAAAGGACAGTTGCCGTTATATTTTGGCGCTGGCCTGAGCTATACCAAGCGCGACACCCGGGACGACAAATTCGGTGTGCGGATTCCCATCGGTGTCGAATATTTGTTCAAAAAGGTGCCACTGGGTGCCTTTGTAGAAGTGGTCCCGGTATTGAATGTTACGCCGGATACGGATTTTGACATGCAGGGTGGCATTGGCATCCGGTTTTTTTTCTAATTTTTACTGCCGGATACGCCTGTATCGGTTAATCCATTAAGGACTGATAGGAATCCCCTGGCAGGTCTGCGCTGCAACAGATATAAAATATTTGACGTATCCGACCTCAGCCATTAAATTTAGAGGTGTAAATCGGACTACCGATTCTTGAAAATGATTATTCATTGACTGAATCATTCATGCTTATCATGACGCAAGTCTCTATGATGCTGCAGAGCAGTATCTGTTACCGTTGATTCAGTTTGCAGGTCATCCTGAATTTTTTAACGATTCGCGAGGAAATCAAAATGCGAATTCGATTAAAATATATTACAGGAATAATTCTGCTGCCTGTCGTCCTGGGTTGGATTTTTATCGAAACCCAGGACTGTTCCATATCAGATCTATTTAGCGCCAACTGTTCTAACCCGCCGCCATTAAATCGCCAGCACCTGCCAGAGGTAGTGCCAGCGCTGCCGAACGAGGAGCCGCCAGATCAACCCATCAAAGTCATTCCTGACAAGGACAGTTATTCCCTGACGAAAAAAGAGTACAGCCGGTACATCGAGGGGCTCATCAGTCTGTTTTTGCAGGCATTCCAAAAAACGCCCAAAACTGAAGAGGCAGGTGAGGGGACGCTGGCCCGTTTTTCGCCTGACGCGGTTGGTGATGGGGACCTGCCGCCCGGACTAGCGGAGGAAAGCTCGGAAATTCAGCAGATTTACTTCGAAATGCTGCAAGAAAAGAAACGGTGGGACAGTTTTCAGCAGGCGCAGTATAAAAATGTGCTGGAGAGCGGGATCGAACCGGTCGTGACCGACAGTAGGCGTTTGTATTTGGATGTTGAAGATAATTTAGAATATTTTTTGGAGTTGGAACATGCCCTAAAACTGCATCATCGACTGGTGCGTGACGTTCGATCGTTCCATGATGAAGTGCAATATCAGCAAAAACAATTGATCGCACAACAACCGTATCAGCTTTATGATTTGAAATTACAACTGGGCCCATTTGCCCGGGAATCGGCCATTGCTGACGCGCTGCAGCAATCCTTGAGCGCTATGGGGGCCGGTATCTACCATCAGGAAGCGGCACAGGTTATCAATCGGCTTGTGAACGAATTTACAAAGCCGGTGCAAAAGCTCAACGAGACATTGTACGATACCGATGTAGCAAACTTTGCTGACAATTATAATTTCAATATTTATGTCGTTTACGGTAAAAAATTATTGGATTATTCAAATGCCCTGACGCAACAATCATCTGTTCCCCTGTCGTCATCGCTTTTTAGAGAGTTGGCTATATTCAACCAGCGATTGATTCAAAGTTTTCGCGATCTTCATCAGGCGGAACAATACGAGCGGATTCGTTTATTGCATCCTGATCTAGAAGAATTAGAACGCGATAATTTTTAATACTTGCCGTTTTTTTATTCCTGCCGCCGAAAACTCAGCTACTGTTTTAAGCTTATCCGAAACCTGCATCAGGTCATAGCTGCTCAGGCATTATCACCATATTCGGTTATATGCTCCGGTAAGCTGGCATCGTCGCCGTACATAAAGTGTTTGCTCATGTTTTCGGCATACCGGCTGGCAGGCGGCTTACGCCCCATGGCTTCGGCCACCTCACGAATATGAATCGGTGCTGCACCGCAGCACACCCCCAGGTAACGAATCCCCTGCTGCCAGGCATCGGATGCAAACTGGCGTATCTCATAGCGATTGCACATCAGCGGGTCCAGGGCCGTGGGAAAGGTGCGGCCGTGGGGCGATGGGGTTTTGCACCCGTTGTTGTCGTCCAGGTTAAAAAAGGTGGGCTGCCGCTGCGTGGTGCGGTAGGGTACGGGCAGTGCGGCCATCGGACCGCTGAGCACGCTGCGGGCTTCCTTCAAAAAAGGCATCATGGTGTTGGGCCCTCGAAAGCAGTTCATGCCGACCACATTGGCGCCCCGATCCTCCAGGGCCTTGAGGGCGTCCACAAGTGACCAGTCATCGCGCATCTTGTTCTCTCCCATGGGCGCCAGGGTGATGACCGCCGGAATATTTCCGGCCGCCTGGATGGCTTCCAGGGCGCATATGGCCTCCTGGGCATAGTAAAAGGTTTCACCGATGATAAAGTCCACATCGGCCTCTGCGGCCCATTTGACCATTTCGTCGAACATGGCCCTGACCTCTTTCTGAATGGATATGTCGTCGGGATGCCAGATGTTTGAATTTGAGATGTTGCCGGCCACCAGGTTGGGCTCCTGTCCATCGGCAACATCTGTCGCCACCTGTTTGGCGATGTCAAGGGCGGCCCGATTGAGGGGCTCCAGCAGATCCTCCTTGCCGATAATGCGCATCTTCTCCCGATGGCCATTATAGGTGAAAGCCACCATGACGTCCGATCCGGCGTGCTGAAAATCCCGATGCAAGACAGCCAGTGCTTCGGGGTGTTCCAGGGCCACCTCGGGCACAAACTCCCCGGCGGTAAGATACCCCCGGCGCTCCATTTCGAACAAATAACCTTCAGCGCAAACGATTCCGTCGGTTTCCAAACGTGCCATCAAATCGCGTTTTTCCATAGTAACCTCCTGCATAGCCTGTCTGATTATATTATTTTATACAGACTAAGGCCGTTTTGAGTTTTGACAAGGGGGGCATTGTTGGGGAAAATAGTGTCAAATCTTGATTTGTGATTAATTATTTGCGACCTGAAAATCGGTTTAAAAATAGTTGAAATGCTCGAAAATGATGAGAGGCTATAAAAGGTACCCGCATGCTGACAGCCGGTTAAATCACTAATCCAGATTTGACACCGTATTTTTCAAGACCTTGTTGATTGCGTGGCCATATGGCCTCGCTGCAATAAACATTGAATCCGTCCTGCCGTCGGCGGGATTCATCATATTCTCGAAATTTCAATAAGTTGTGCTATTATGTTGACATACGGATGAAATTGATTTAAAGAACAGTTTGTGGTGTATTGGATAACTTTATGTATGGCAGGAATCATCTGCGATGTCAGTGTATACATGATGAAGTCTGAGTAAAGTATAGTATTAAATAATAATTTTGATGCTTTAAAATATAGAGCGCTTGTATGGATCAAATGATCAGGTTCTAATGCATGCTGTTCTTTCCCAACACTGCCTAATGCTTTCAAATGCGCTGCAGGACAACTACATATACCTTTTCTACCTCATTAGCGGATTGTAACTGAAAAGATCCTCCAGGTTCGTTTCATTGTCTACAGTTATTTCTCCAATCGACGATTGCTTCTGGCATTTTTTAAAACCGACCCATCACAAATAAATCTACGCTGGCCTCCAGTTGAAAAGGGTACTGAGACGTATCAAACAGGCGCCTGGAGTGCGCCAATGTACTATAATGTATCTAACCCCATCCAGCCTATTGAGATGATCAACGCGGTTCAACGCAGGTTTGGCTTGTAAGTTGCCAGTATAAACCACATTATCATAAAACCGCACTCTACTAAGCCATGCGTACAATTCTACACTGGAAATTCTACCATTTCATTTAATGAGGAGGTCAGTATGAGCCATCGAATTTTTTTAACAGTCTTTGCCATATTTGCACTTTTTTGCTTAAACACAAAAATGTCAACGAATGCTATGGTTAATTCCGACGGGTCAAGCATCGCCGCGTATTCGACTATCAACGGAGCAATCAATGAAATGAGTCCATTGAACATACCAACCGACCTTATATGCACAGAAGACTCCAAAATCGATCATCAGATTGTTTTTTCAAGGTTTTTAGCACAAAGAATTGGAACAATATGTTTTACGCCAAACGGTCAGTGCGATGTAGAAGCTGCACCGATTGGTTCTCCGTGCTGCTGTCCAAACGGTGGCTGTGGCTACATCGGGGAATAATGAATTCGTTTATTTCGTGGAGACTGTTTTTATTTAAATTGTAGAAGGTATAGCCAGGTGGTGTGATGAATGCGATTGCACTTTCTTGCGGAGAGGTCCGAATGAAAAATGTCGGCTTACAACTAAAATGTGTTGTAGTTTTTCTGTCATCAATTTGGTTTTTCTTTAATATTTTAGTATCGTTCAAAAGTTGTGGCATGGGCCATATAAGCGCCAAGTTTTCAAGAATATTAACCGAGCAAGTCGATTTAACCACAGAATGAGCAGGGAATTGTCATGTGTGAGAATGGGCCC
>Ga0126335_1000492_pt1 | contig 19151 bp, 12 predicted proteins | sample OlaspJWI45metaG_FD_108409 | JGI IMG/M metagenome (GOLD analysis project Ga0126335, IMG submission 108409) | Marine gutless worms symbiont microbial communities from Oahu, Hawaii - Olavius sp. 1 OAHU.JWI-45 metaG | ecosystem: Host-associated > Annelida > Digestive system > Unclassified | place... | reverse complement strand
CTTGTATTTCAGCATACTATTGATTTAGGCCTATGTTCTGTGTTATTTTATGTTTGCTTTTATTTTCGCTAGGGTCGCTGTAAGCGCTGGATAGCCTTGTTGATCCTGTATTTACTGTCATATAACTGTCATCGTTTACGTTTACAAATAAATATCATCAAATCATCATCCACCCCGCAAATTCTACCGACCCGGATATTGACATTGAAGCATCACTAATTTTTAGCACTATCGCAGCGCTGCAGCAAATGAGGAAATGGTGTGTTTGTTTGTAAACACTGAGTGACCGTTATTTGTGTGTGAAAATTACAACATGTAGTATTAGTTTTATTTTTTACTGCGAAGATGGCGGAAGGTAGAGGAAGGCAGAAAGCAGAAGGATACTCGGAAAATGCGTTCGTTGCTGGAAGAGCATCGGCATGTACAGCGTGTTGTCAACAAATTTAGGCGGCGCTGCTGGAGTTTCACAACGTCACATTACATGGAATACACTCCAAATTTATCACACCCTAACCCTAAAACCTAAGGCTAAAACTGACCCCAATTCTAACTCTAATCCTAAAACCTAACACTAAACCTGACCGTTAGCCGCAAACCTGTAGCGCTTCTAGTGATGTTAAACCGCAGCCAGAAAACCAGTAACTGTTTGTCGAAGCTGGAGCCGGTTTTGAAAATGAGCAACTGGTTGTCGAAAATTTGTGACTGTAATATGCATTTCTATTTATTATTTGTTAGTTGCGAAAATGGTAGTTTCCGGCACTGGACCTGTCGCAAACCTTTACCTTATTATTTTGATAAACAAGTTTTGCAGGTGTTGAAATCTTGGAATGTAAAGTTGTAAACAAACCGTGGTAATGGTTTGCATTTTCGCGACTTACAAACGATGTTAGAAAGGCAGAAAAAATTTGATTTTTACTGGAAATGCAATCCAAAGTCAATACTAACTGCGACAACTCTAGCGGGACCGAGCATAAATCCATCCATAAACTGAATAAGCAGCAAACAGGATGATGGCGCCACTTGTCAAATTTAGCTGAACTATTTTTATGGAAAGATTTATGATTCTGACAATTTTTGATGGGGGCTATGTTAACAAAACCAGGACAGATCACGATGAAAAACACTCGAAAATTTGTCCATTAACTGTATAAGCAGCAAATAGAATTCAGAAAAATATCGGAATAAGTTAAGAGTTGTCGCACTTAGTAGTGACTGCGGAATGCATTCCCGGTAGCAGCTGAAGTCTTTTTTGCCTTTGTAACATCGTTTACAATCATTTGTAATTGTAAGTCGCGAAGTTAAATGCAGTCTAGTTGAAGGCTGCAAGACTAAGCAGTGGAAATATTTTAATTAAAAAACTAATGAAATGTCTGCAATTTTATAATACTGGATAATAATTTTTAAAAATGAATTATGCCAAATGCACCATCTGATGAATATTTATTGCACAGTATCATGCCAGTTCTTACCCTAACCCATTAATTTTTAGTTACAGTGTGCTGTGGACTAACCTGGCCATTCCTTCAGTTTTTGAGAATGCATTAAAAGTAGATATTTTATTTTTTGAAATGTATATATCTGACGTCAATGGTAATCAAAAATTTTTAGCGTGGCTAGAATAGCACAGCTATTATGAAGTCCACAGAGGTGCAGTAGAGTCACAGAGCTATTTTGGGGAAGGATTGTGAAAAAAGAATGTTTTTAAACATTGGCTGACGACGGGCAGAGATGGGGGATGATTGGATGTCAGATGGCAGCGAGTTCCAGAGGAGCGATGCAGCAACTGGAAATGTGCTTCAACGGATGGTTGTGAGCCGGAATGATGGAACAAGCAGTTGATGTGATGATGACACGAAGTCGGCGATGACCAGGCAGGTCAGCAACACCAACAAGATCGATCAGGTATGGTGGCGCAAGACTATGCAGCACACGAAACGCCATGACAGCACCCTTGAAGTCGACACATTGTGGTAGATGCAGCCAATGTAGAGTTGCAAGAACTTCCGAGACATGATCGTAGTGACCTAGTTGGAACACCAGATGAGCCACAGCGTTGAGAACAGACTAGAGGTGCCCCTGTAGATATGCTGGAAGCCCGACCAGGACGAAGTTGCCATAGTCATCTTGGGTGCATAAGCGACACCACCACAAAACAGAAGCAGTCATTGGTGACGTATCAATGAAGCTGGCGAAATGCAGCAAACTACTGTGACATAGTTCACTTAACATGAGTGGCCGCACCAAGACTGTGGGTAGTTGCGACAGCTTACAAATGGAGGAGCACCACCTCAGCTCCATCTTGTCAGCATTAAGTTGGAGGCGGATAACTTGCTTGTGCCATATTTTGTATGTGATGTAGCTGTTTGTTTTATTATTAGAGTTTCATGGCTATTGTAGTTATCTGTTCTGTTAATTTTTGCTGTGGTTTCAGCTACAGTACAGGACAAGGCCTTCTTATTCTCAGCAGTCAGGTGACTTGGGTTATATTTCTGGAGATAGGAGCTTGTGCGACGAAAATTTGAACAGAAGTTATCCGTCATATCCGTCAAGTAATTTAACAGATTCTTCAGCTGAACACAGAGGCACATCTGATAGCATCTATAATGGTAGACTGTCACCGGATAGGGTGATGGTGAGACAGAAGTCTTCTAGTACATCTCATTCAGCTGTTGAGAATTCACCAAAAAGAACGAGCCGTAGCAAGTCATTTGATTCTCGTGAAGCTAATATTGATCTTGATACCGGCTGTCCTGGTGTCATTGGCATCAAGAATCATGGAAATACTTGTTATGCCAGTTCAGTCATTCAGTGTCTTTCAAACACCGAGTACTTTACTGAGTATTTTGTTAATGACCACCATCGTGCCAGACTGGAGGCGGCAAAACAGTCTAGTCATCGGTGTGTTATTACCGATCTACTTGCACAGTTAATTGAAAGTTTGTGGACTCGCACATATACGTCAAAGTTGTCACGAAATTTGGTGAATGCTGTTAAAGAGAGTACAGAACTGTTTGCTGATTCAGATGGGCATGATGCTGAGGAGTTTCTGTTGTGGTTGTTAAACATGGTTAATGATGAGCTCTGTGGGCCTTTGAAGCAAGACAAGGCTAAGCAGGTAGTATTATTACTTGTACTTATATTTACTGTAGTTAGTTTTGATACAGCTATGACAAGTTTTTTGACCCAGAATGTTATATAGCTTATTGAATTGATGTGTACAGTGCCGTTTTATGCAACCGGCCTTAGTCATGAATGATGGTTGAAATGGCAGTCACCATCATCATACAAGATGCTAAAGGCAGTTATGCTTACCAGTATTGAATTAGATAGGCCTACTGTTGCTTTCTGTGCATAGAATTTTTTCAAGAGTATTAAACTTTTGACTTTTGTATTCATAAAAACTTGTGGTCAAATTTGACTATCAAGTATGTAAAAGTGTTTAGCTTTGGGGGTACACCCCAGGCTTACCACCATGGGCAATACCTACAACTGTGGGGATCTGGCCATGATACTCTCCCTCTGCCAACATGTTCCTGTTCCGTCCTTGAGACTGTTTTTTACAGAAACGGTTTTTTACCAAGTCATTGTTTTATATTTGGTAAATAGTTGTTGTTATGCTGCCTATATGTTGTTCCACAGGTCAGCATATCCAGTAAACAGAGTCAAAGTGTTGTATCTCGAGATGATGAACATAAACTCGACAATGATGGGACTTCATCTAGCATCATATATTTGCTCTTTCAGGCACAGTTTCGTTCCGTAGTCAAATGCCCAGCATGCCATGCAGAGACTAGTAATGTTGAGCCGTTCCTGTTTGTATCGTTGCCGGTACCAGATGCGACAGTGTCAGTGTCCATAACAATTGTCCGCTCCCATCCTCATCAGTCCATAACAAAGCTGTCAGTTGATGTCAGCAGTTCCGCAACAGTCAGGGATCTCCGCACAGCAGTTGCCAGAGTTTCCGATATTCCTGCCAAACAGGCACGTTACATTATTCACAATTTTGTTGATCTAGGTTATGGTGGAAAATTAATTTGTTAGTATTGTAATGTAATGTAAAATGCAATTTTATATACACGACCGAGTGTGCTACGTTGATAGCGTGCTACGTTCATCTGGCAACGGCATGCAGAACATAGTCGCTGACGATGTAGCATTGATTGTTCATTTTCTTCTTTTCTTACAACCACATGCCATTGTATAACACTTTTTATGCATCTGCCTTCAAGATATGCACTTGAGGCATTGTGTATTTTGGTGGTTACAGTGTCTGAACATCTTTTTGTCGCATTGTTCTGTAATTGCCGAGATACTGACACTGACACAGAGATAGTGACAATAAATTTGCACCATGATGTGAACTTGTAGCATGTGGGCTCAGGCTGGCAGAGGCATACACATGTTTCAGATGCACTTGAGGTTATATTTTATGTAGTATTAGAATAACTGTTGCTTAGAAAAATTGAGTTTATTAATTAAACTTTGTTTGCAGCTTGTGCTGGTTCAGATCTCTGAGATGGCAGCATTTGGTATGACATTCGAAGATTGTGACTTTCTGGCTAACTTGAAGGCTGAACTGAACAACATGTTTGCTGTCCAGTTCTACTCCAGCCATGTACAGCAGAGTGATTCAGTTGTGGTGTCGGAACAAGTACCAATACTTGCTGTTAATGCCCTGCCCGGCACCGCAGAAGACAGCTTAGCAGTGTAAGCAGCATGTACAAAATATAACGGCCACAATAAACCCTTGATGGGCTGAGTAATGGTGTGTTTGGATGACAGTCACAGCTCAAGTCATTGTCCCAGGGTTTTCAATCACTCTGGACTGTTATTATTGTACACATATTAGGAGAACTGCGTTAACTCTAGCAATTTTTCGGCTGCATTGAATGCATGAGATGCAGATTGTTGCAACTGATGTTATCGTAGTGTGGTGTATCTGTCTACCTGTAACATGCCTGCGCTCTGAGAAGTCAGATGCTTGGATCGAGGTCTGGTTTGGGGTGGAGACCCCTGGGGGCCCAAGGAACACTGTTAGATGGGGGTCCTGATTCCTTCATGGATTCAATGGAACCATCACCAAACAAGTAAGGTGACTATCGTCACAGGGTCCTGAGTCGCCTTTGGTGCATCATATGAAAGGCCTCCAGCTTTACTATATCAGCTTTCAATAGTGTCCATGTTTCAGAAGCATATAGCAGTGATGACAGGACACACGAATTGTAGATACGAAACTTAGTAATATTACTCAGCCGACTCTCCAGCTGGGACATGATAGATGAGGCTAAGCCGATCCTCCTGAGAATTTCTGATGTACCGTAGCCCGATGAGTTAACATGCGAGATATGTGAAACTATTGACTGCTTCCACTTGATGTCCTAATATGACACAGGAAGGTGGTGAAGGTCCGGAGGCAACATTTTGAATTTAAGTTTTTGCTCAGCTTGTGTGGAGTCCCATAGTGTTCGCAGCTGTATCGAATGATTCAAGGATGGACGTCCACTGAGCGTCGTCCTCAATGAACAGGACCGCATCATTTGCATAGTCTATGTCTGTGAACAGGGACTGTCTGACGTTGACACCTGCCTTGTCTGCACATATGGACATGACCCAGTCAATGGCAATGCGGAACGGCGGGCGCCAGGACACAACCTTGTCGGACCTCTGAAGATGTAGGGAACGGGGCTGTGCAACTCCTGCCAACTCGGACGCATGACTTCGTTCCAGTGTGCAGGTCCTTGATCAGACTTAGGAATGGCGGCACATGCTTAGTTTAAAGAGCCTTCCATAATGCTTACTGGTCCACTGAATCAAATGCAGCCTTTATGTCCACGTAGGCCACATTCAGAGGCTTTGAAAATTTTCTGTGCAACTCTGACAGAAGCTGCAGAGCAAGAATAGCATTTGGGTTGAACGACCAGCTGTGAATCCAGACTGCTGTCGACGATGTAGCAGTGGTTGTAGTCTCCCGAGGAGAACATGAGCGAACACTTTGCCTGGTACAGACAACAGAGATATAGGTCTGTAGCTGGCACAGTTTGATTTGGACCCTTTTCCCTTGTACAGAGAAACGATAATGGCATCCATCCAGTCAGCTGAGACCTTGCCTGTGATCCAAACATTTGCAAACAGGGTATGAAGTGTAATACTGATCTGTTCCTTTGCACATTTTAGCAGCTCTGGTGAGATGTCATCGAGACCTGCTGCCCGTCCATTACGGAGTTTGTCAAATATACTTATGCGGACGTCCTCGAGACTCAGTGCATCTTCATGAGTGTCGCTGTCAGGCATAGCTGCTGCTACCACAGAGCCCAATTCGCGACATGTGGTGGCGGACCCATGGTTTAACAGTTCCTGGTACTGCTTGCGCCAACGTTCCAAGGTTGAATTGCACAGTGAGCCATCCTTCGTGGCAACTGATGCAAAGTCTGTAGCATTGCCACTGAAGTTTCCTCACATCTCATGAATGATTCTGTATACCAGTCGGAAGTTGTTCTGCCTGACTTTTTCTGTGGCTTGTGTTGCAAGGCGGTCATAGTAGTCCTCAGCATCAAGCTTCACTTTCACCATGAACAATGAACATGCCTTTCAGCTTATGCCTTTCTGCATCATCGCCTTTCATACGTGCTGCCTTCTTCTTGTCCAGGATTGACAGTGCCTCTTCAGACAACCATGGGCAATGCTGAAGCCACTTTGGTTGGACAATTTTCTTAGCCGTTGAGACAGTGGTATCACGGATGGCAAACCACGCTACTTCCTCATTGTACTGCAGGTCACCCAGAATGATAAAGGCATTTGCGATGGCCACACTGTAATTGCTGGCAAGGTCCTTGTCCTGGAGTAAGGCTTCAACGTCGAGCTTCATGGATGTTGACTTGCGTGTAAGTCATTTGGGTCAAAGAGCAACTTCCACAATGACAAGTCGATGATCAGTATTAGCTGGTAGTTCTGCGCCTGTGAATACTCTTATGACTTGAACATTGCGTGAGTATTTGTGACAATATGGTCTGTCTCCTTTGTGTGACCGTCATTTGATAGCCACATGTGGCGGTGAATGTCAAGACGCTTGAACCATGAGCCAAGTATGGCTAGACCTCTCAATGAGCACATTGTCAGTGTGCAACACCACGCGTTTCAGTGAACTCGACCCATCCCCCAAACCTTACTGTGTCAGTGACATTGGCATTTTTTGCTAGTTGTGCCACAATTAAACAAACTTTTTTCAAAAATCTAAGTACGCTTATCATTCTCGTACTAGATGCCACTTTTGTGCAAAATTTGAAGTTCAGAGAAAAAACAGTCACCCACTCAGACTCCCAGCTTATTTCGCCATCCATGAATCTCAGTGAAGAGCACCAAGGAATTACTTTGGTTAGTTGTTATTTTATTGAGAACATTATAATGCTATATAGATCACATATTATTTTTTCCAGCCCTGATCAGATAGGTGGCTCTTGTTTGTTTTGTCTATGTCATCGTCAGCCACATACTGACCATATTTTGAGTTTATCTCGGGAAGACTAGGATTGTGGATCGTGGAAGAATTTTCATGTGAAATATGGCCAATTTTTATAATGTTATTTAGTATATAGATATACATGTTCACAGGAGTGTAATAACGTAAGGAAATTATAAAATAAAGTAGTCGGAACAAGGTTATGTACCATGAACATTGTTAGTATTTGTCACCTGTGTGGTATTTAGTGTAATACTACCGTCAGTATGGGAAATTATTGATGCTTTCTTTTATTGTGTCCAAGAGTAAGGAAAGCAGGATTCCAGTCAAGCTGGTCACCTAAACACTGGACTTTTGCAAAAATAAAATAGAATCACTGACTTATACTCGGATATTGTGCATGTAATGAGTAGTTATGGCATTATTTGTGATAGCTCAAGCTGTATTGTTATACAGGTTTGGTGATCCAATTGTGCTCCATGTTTTTCGCGATGTTACTCTTCCCCAACTGAATGCCGCGTTATTGTATGAAATGAGCAAACTTATGAAGGAAGAGGCTGTTGAGAGGGTATGTCTTAAAATGACATTATTTGCTGCTTGTACTTAAGTTATTACCTGCGTGCATGTTGTAAACAGTATTGTTTTTGGCAGTGTCTGTGTGTCTATCCGCATGAAATCTCGAAAACTACTGGCTGGAAATCGATGTAACTTGGGGAACGCTAGAAGTGATTGAAAGTTGGTGATATTTGACCTTGTCCTTTGACCTTGAGAGCTATTTTCGTATTTTTTTATTTGCCATGCACATGTTATCTTCTATTAGGAGTTTCAAATGCCTTAATATAGAAACTTCATTTTCGGTGTGAAGTTATCAAGGTCACGACAGCGAAAAAGTGGCCACGCGCAGGTATGTGCTCCCCTCGAAAGACACAGTTTAATTTTAATGTTTTTATACGCTGCTTCATGGTGGGGACATCACATGTAACTCTGCCTGATGACATCTTATGGCCAAATTGCTTTGTGCACTTTGGCAGCTGGCAACTAAAGCTTTTTCTTTTCTCCTGTTGCAGCTATTTTATTGTGAGAAACTTAGTTTTTTCTGGTGGGAGTAGCTGCCTAGGCCACGCTGAAAATTTCTACATTGAGTGACTGATATTAGAGTTGGATTGAATATTGCGAAGTATTAGGCTGCCTCAAATGCATGAGATGCAGAATGTTGTGGCTTATGTTCCCGTAGCATCATGTGTCTGTCCGTCCGTCTGTCTGTCCATCTGTCTGTGTGTGTGCAATAGTTGCTGCATGGTCAAGATGCTGTTTGGAGTGGAGACTCCTGCAGCCCAAGGAACATTGTATTAGCTGGTGGTTCCATGGATTAGATACGGCCTTTGCTAAATTACTTTTGCTTTTGTTTGTTGCTTGCACAGTTACAAGAGAGGCTGGTGGTGCCGCCTTTCCAGGTGAAAGTAATTGGAGCCGTGGCAGAGGACAGCCATGTCCTGCGTGATGACATTGACTCTCTGCCGCTCTATTCACAGACTGTTAATGAGTACGCTGTCAACTTGTATCTCCATTGGCATTTTAGTGATTTAATGGTGATATATTTAGAAATTTTGCAGTTTGTTTGTGCAGCTATAAACTTTAGTGTGAAGTGAGTAACACACTGTAAGTGTCAGCATTTAATGACATTGTAGTCTAAGGTTTATTGTAAATTGTGTGTCAAAAATTGTGTTATTATCCCATCAGCACATCAAACTAAGCAGAGAGTGAAAGCTCAGCAGTTTGGAGGCACACGATGCAGTGCGTTGGCCCTATGTTTGAGTTTCACAGTCTAAGCAACATCTGCTGTGCCATTGGGTATACGTGATTCGAAATGAATGTATTTACTTTTACGTGTTGGTTGAGTTTGCTTTACAATAACGTGTTGTCATCTGTGTTATCATGTACACAGAGGTCCATAAAACAAGATGCATTTGATATAATAAGTAAGTAGATGCGTGCGTAATTTGTGGAATTTATGAATTTATTTTCAATTTCAGTTGTGCAAAAGTTGTTCACATTGGTCAAGATTTAACAGAATTGCAGTTGAATGTACACTCCGATGTTCTATGTACAACAGTGAAAGTCTAGTTTTGTATTGTATCAGGTAGGATACACACACATGTAAATTTTACCACAGTCGTGTGCTGCATTTCTTCGCATTTATAATGATTAAAAAATTGCAGAAAGCTGTTAAAATTAGCCAGTATATGGACCACTGTGTAGTTTCTTTGAGACATTGTTATGCCATACTTGGCGAATGAAGTTGTGACGATGGTGCAGAGCTCTGTCGTGCTGGTCACATGAAGATGGTCCACCTCACATCAGAATGATTCTTGAGTGGAAGTCATACTTTGCTCACCGGTACAAACATGGCTTTGCTTTATAAGTCTCGCTGCACTTAAGCTTAGCGTGTATTCTATATTTGATTTTCAGGCAAGAACTTTTGTTTGAGAAATGGGATATATTGCAGTGTGGAAGCCTCTATGTCTACAGATGACATATTGCTAACTCGCTGATCATGTGTTATAATGTGATAGTTAGAAAGTACTTATTTATTTATCATATTTATCCATAATCTGTGTTTTATACAACATCTGTGTATTATCATGCCTAGCATATGGGAGTAAATCAGCCATATTTAAATACAGTTATACACTAGTACATTTGTTAATGTAATACAGGTGTGTGTGCTACTAGCTGCCTAGTTAGCCTTAGCTGCCTAGTTAGCTCAGGTGTTAAGTCACTGGGCTGTGCCTGCTAGCCCAGCCGGCTAGCCACTTGCACGGCCCAGGTTCAGTCCTGGGTTCGGGCAAGTGGTTTGGCTCAGTTTGGCTGGGTTTGACGGGCATGCTATGAGATTAAATTCTCAGGCAGCTATGGAGGATTTGTCTGTGTCCGAATGGTTCCGTGCCGTAGATTAAGCTCGACTCGTGTAGTCGGCTTTTAAGCACACGTTAATATAGCCAGACTTTCTTTCATTTCCTTTTTTAAACATTGCTGTTATTGCCTAGTGATGCCATGATTGATTGTTAGTAATCTCATACACTGTGTTCCCAAAAATGCTCACCTTTCTATTTTACTGTAGTTTTTACAAATATCAACCACTTTTGATAATACATGTATTTGGCATACAGTGTACTGAAGTAATTTGCAACACAAGAATGTCTACTCTGCCTGCATACTGTTGCTACACTACTTTGGGAAATGTTAATTATTTATTTTGGGGCCGTTTTGGCCATTTCCATCCACCAAGAAAGCTGTTAAAATAACTTCAAAACCCGGCGTTAAAATCTGACAGAGGAAGATTTTTACTGTTGCACATTAGCATGATGTTGTGCTGATATAGAGATGCTGTCCTCGACTTGTGCGAAATTGCCGTGACACTAACATCTTTTAGCAAGACTGTTTGCCAGTACACCATGTACATCAGACAGTGGAGTTACTGCAGTGTGAAACTTCTTAGTTTTGTGGTGCAGGCTTATGAACTCCACTTTGGTCTGTGTGGATGAAAGAGGAGCTTATTGTAATATATGAGCTCTGTTGGACAATTATTGTTACACAATTTAAATTTTTCAAAGGTAATGTAGGAGCAATAGGCAGGTGAAGTGGGCAAAACAATAACTGTAGTGTTGCAAATTACCTCAGTATACTGTGTGCCAAATAGAAATTGGCCAATGTTTGTAAAAACTACAGTGAAATAAAAAGGTGTGTGTTTGAAACACAAAGTACACTGGATAAAGTGGAACATTACTGATAATTTGTACTGTGCAAGTGAAGAAAATTATTTATTATTTGCCATAATCAGTTTATTTTGCAGTAACATGTTAATATCGTAAGCACTCTTAGTCAGCTCAAACAGAAGTAAAAGCAGATTAGCTATTTGCCTACAGACTCACGTTATGATATAGCATATTTCTTTCTGTGTATAGTGAGCATTGTATTTTGTCATTTTCCCAGTGTTTCTATGCTGTAGGTGGTTGAAGAGTGATGTGACTAAGAAAGAGTCGCAGAATGCGGAGGAGAATCTGGCGACTGATGCTAGCTGTCAGTCCGTGACTACTCTTGATGACTGCTTTGCACAGTTCACGCAACATGAAGAGGTACATGTAGTCGTCTCTGCGATTTCTGTCTGATATATTTCTGCTGTTGTCTAATGAAATCACAAGGGACAACGATATTTGAATTGTTATGAATTGTTAAGTAGGGATGTTAAAACTGGATTATTTTCACAACCAGTGGTCATTGTGTCATTACCAGTTGCCAACTGATAATCGGTTATGGATACCAGGGTGAGGGGAAGACAGTACTTAGTCTCTTGTTATAGCTGATAATGCTGCTGTACAGCGGTGGTGGCCTTTGATCCCGATAGACGTCAAGGACAGTCAGGTGAGCGCGGTTGGTACGGTAATATGACACCTCTGCATGCAGTGTGTGGGAGACAAATATCACAAATTTTGCCAGTCATAATGGTCATAATCCATAGATTGCAAGTAGCAGCTCTCTGTTTCGTCACAGCTGTAAACTACACTACTGTAAGCTTGCTGTTGTTCAGTTCAGGGTCGCCCGTTGTTGCGCCAACACAACATTGCCTCTGATCAGGTGCACTGCCACGTCACTCTACCGGCGCTGGTTGCGTCTCCAATAATTCTCGGAATATGTGCCTAAGCACCCCACTGGCAGAAGCAGACCGTGGGAACAAACATCGCCGTGGTTGGCAGGCACAAATGTCTGGGGGAGCAGATACTGCGTGGTTGTTAGCCACTAGTGAAGTACCATGAAGCAACGGTGGTGTGAGTGGGCACCATGAACATACAAGCCAAGGACAGCTGGTGTGGGTATAGCAGCTTCTGCAGAACTGAAATTGAGGTGCTGCAGCCGGCAATCAATTGTATAGTGAGTAGAACAAAGAACCTTTGAAGTCACCCACGTACCTGTATTTCCCATGCAACCATCTAAGATGTTTAAAGATTACAACCGCCACCCACTCGCTGCCTTGGCTGCACAGAGCATTCCCATGGCCGTCTCCCAGAGTGTCAGCAGACCATGTGACCGGCATCAAACAGCTGCGATGACTGGGTCTTTTATCAGTAACTGTTTCGTCAGACTGTCGTACAGGTGGCTGAATCCGGGATTGTTGTGTGCAGCCATTAGTTGATATTATAGTCCCATATAAAGGCCAGTGCAAAGCACAGTGTGCGGTCTTCTAGGTAGAGGACCACCAACGATGCTACTGCAGCAGTGCACATGGCATAGCTATGTTGGTGATCTGTTCTCAGCATGTGTGTGTCAAGCAAAATATGCCGACCACCGTACAACTGCACTGGACCACCGTGAGACGTTGTTTACACTGCATGCTCCTTCCGTCGCACAGAGACCTCTGCACCCATGCTTCCCCGAGAAACAGGGTGACCACACAAAAAAGACTCCGAGCTTCACACAGTGACTGTTTGCACTCACTGTGGTATGTGTGATGGTGGCAAAGGTTGTTGAGAGATGACAAGTAGGGGGAGTAGGTGATGTAAGCAGTGGGTAAATAGACAAATGCACAATATCAATAGTTGCTTTTCAGAGTGTATGACAGTGTTGCTGTGATGTTGCAGTTGAATTCGAGTGAGAAGTGGTTTTGTCCAAAGTGTCACCAACATCGGGATGGTACAGTGAAGACAATCCATCTGTCCTCACTGCCGGATGTCCTTATTGTCCAACTTAAACGTTTCAAACAGGTAGTGTTTGTTGTCACTACAAAGTAGCAGTTCTTTCTGTTCTTGTTTAACAATTATTTTTTAGTTTAAAAAAATGTTAACATGTCTTTTACAGGGGAATATGTTGAGACTGGACAGTTACATGTCACTGCAACATGTTTTTGAGAGTCGTGGAATTGTTGTAAATTCTTCAAGACATAATACGTTTTTGAAAGGAAACATCGTCATGGAAAGTAACTCAGAAGTTATTGAATGTGAACATGCATTGTAATGTTTAACAGTATTGCTTGTTTGTTAATTACTGTAATGTTACTGTTGCTTCAGTTCTCATATTACTGCTTAATGAGTTGTTCCTTAGTAAAACTGAAGTATGTGCATATTTTACCATATTTGTACATGTATGCTGTTGTATTGCTTTGAAGGTTGTTGAAACCCATAACTGTAAGTTATGAAAATGGTTTTCGAGACAGAATGCAAATGCTTCCCTGAAGCAACAGTATCAAATAATCTTAACATTAACTGAAATGCCATTGTGTGTTTTTAAGATTGTGATTGGTGATCCTGTAGCATCGTATGTCGGTCAGTCTGTCTATCACATGCCCGTGCTATGCGAAAACAGCTGGATGGATCGAGGTCCTGTTTGGGTGGAGGGCCCTTGTGTTAGATGAGTCCCGATCACTTACTGCAGGGGGAGAAAGATTTGCACAGACTTGAAGTCCTTTGTGTGGAGCTCATCCCATTGGCACTTTGAGCCAGCAAGGACAGAGTTCAATTAACCTGGCATATGCCCAACATCGGCCGAATGGCTGACTCAAGTTAACAGCCAACACCTTTAACCGACTAGGTCAGTAGGCTAGCAGTCCTGACCACAGGGCCTACTGTAGTGCAGAACTTGCCATTTTCTTTCCTGGCAATGGCTGTGACCATCACCAGTACTCATTTTACCATCCCTCAGAGGGTGGAAGGCTGAGTTGACCTAGTTGGCTGGTTAATACCTCATACCTAGATGGTTTACCCGTCTTGTCCAAATATGGTCACCCATCCAAGTACTAACCTGGCCCAGTGTTGATTAACTTCATTGATCAGACCAACGTCGCTAACCATTACACCATACTGCCAATTAAAGGGAGAGGGGAGTGGTGACATTGACACTGTAAAGCATAGGAACTGCTTTCATTTGATGTGGCCTTCACCAGGTTATTTTTGGCCTCTTGTTTATCATATTGTTTTCATGCTCTGTTCAGTATTTATACAACAAGTTTGCAGTGTATGATGGCTGCTGTGGAAGGTTGGAAACGTTCGTACGAAGCTCAACACATTTGTCAAGTTTCCTCTGAAAGGCCTCAACATGAGTCAACACATGGAGAGGTCGACTTTAAACTTGCACCAGCATCCAAGTGCTTCGTCGTTCATGTATGATCTCTATGCAGTGTGCAATCACTATGGGACTCTGCAGAGTGGCCACTATACTGGTGAGTTGGTGTATTCATTCTACATGTCACACCTTGGATTTCTTTGTTGCTTTCCACTAACAGCAACTATGGAAAGTGTTTCAGTAAAATGGCATTTATTGTATCGGAGTGATGCTGCTGCTGATGAAGATATAGTAATAATACTAATACCTGGGATAATCTTTGTGATACTTTTATATTACAAAACATTGCAAGAGTTCACCCAGTTTATCAGATGTATGTACACGTAGACCCATTCCAAGTGGCTTCTGACAGTCAGCCAATTAATGATTGTATTACGTCCTGAAAGCCGACAACCATTATACCATTTTGCAATTCGTAGAAAGCTAAGCCAACCTATGGTAAGGTAAAGGTAAGGGCACTTGATATAGCACCTCTTTATGAGGCAACATCATCACGGAAGTGCTCAGGTATGGCACACATTGTCAAGGGATCACACAGTTTTACGTGCCACCCATGCATTTATCCACAAATGGAATGAACCATACTTGCCTTTGCCTTTCTTGCCGAAGATGGTCCTCAATTACTGTCCCAAAAGGATGGAAGGCTGAGTTGGCATAGGCACCTCAGTGGTGAGTAAGCAGTCTGCCCAGGACCATTATGTGGTAGATATCACAGATGTTAGCTGTTCAAACTGTCACGCCTCACTGAGCAAGTTGTAGACAGCTACTCCACAGCTGCTAGCCAGAAGTGTTGGTTGTGGTTACCGAGTCAAACTGTGGCTCACTACAATCTACTGAGTTGCGCAGTTGGCGCCAACCCACTGAGTCAAGGTATGCAGGCTGAGTTGTGTATTGCAGTAGCTGAACCAGCTGTGTTTATATTGTATCATCTGTGCTGATGCCAGCATTCTGCAAGAACCCAGTGAGTGATGAGTGGCACAGTTACAACGATGAGAAAGTTGAAGAACTGAGCAGTGACTCGGACATCATCACAAACGCTGCATATCTGCTCTTCTATCGTTGCCGTTGCCCATCAAGATCTGGCCGAAGCGATGTGTCCCTGTCATGCTGGATTGAAGCTATCCTGACTGCAGCCTATACTGATCTTGACATTGCCGATCCTCGCACAACCAGCAGAAAAACTACAGCAACCACCTGTAGGTGTTGTTCATATTTCTAACCTACTGTGTGTTTAATTTCAGAACATGTTGCTTAGGTTTGTTTAGCCTATTCTCTTTGTTGGTCACCCCTCAACCTCTGTGTCCTCATCAGATTAGTGATGATGGTCTGGAGTAAAAGAGGGAATATTAACACAGCTGCTCTAGTTACTATAGTACTGTGCAACACTCTTGTTGCATGATGCTTTAGGCAACTTACTGGTCCAGCAGATTGGGATTTTTTTTGTCACACTGGGACCCTTACACTGTGCTTTGCTTAGAAGGTGGTTGCCTACAGTTCATATTGTAACACGGTGGAGTGGTTCTGGTGGGATTGAAGCCTATCGCAGTGGTTAAATGGCTTCCTTCAGTGCTTTGACGCTGTTGGTTGGGTCATCTGGCCTGTAAAAATCGTCCCTGAAATAGCCTATAAAGTGTCGAGTGGGACGTTAAGCCTCTACTCACTCACTCGCACTTTGCTGGTCAACTATCCTGTTTGAGGGAGGGTTAGTTTTAGCTGATAATTACTCCCTTGCACAGAGTTTCTGTTTATTGCTTTTCTTTATTTGTAAGTGCTTCTGCTCCAACCACTGCTTGATAGCATTCAGCATCTGTCTTTAAGGCTAAGTATTAAGGCCGCAGCTTCAGTGCACAGTGTCTCAGTTTTGAGTTCAGTGCTCTGACTGCTGTATCTGCTAGCAAAGAAACCAGGTCCTCAGGTAAACTCTATGTGACTGTATAATATTGGGTGTCAGACTGGGCATAGCTTGCAAAAAGAAAAGAATAGCATATCTTAGTACAGATATTGTTTGCATTAATCTAGTACTTCAGTGTTTGTTTCAGCTGTCACTGAAAAGACGCCATACAATGCTGAGTGGTATTTGCCACGGGCACCATTGACAACTTTGCCCTCGAATGGTGTGGAAAGAATTCCACGGGATGTACTGGTAGCAGGCAGCACTCAGCACATGGATTGGACTTCAGCCAGGAATTTCAGCGACCGATATATGCATGGTAATGGGTCCACCATATCATATGGAAGACCAAACTCCAACTGTGCAACAAGCATTTTGCCTACTGAAAGTAGTCAGGTACATACAGTGCCACGGCATTCTTCTACTTTGCCTTGTTATCACGAGCACCGAGCAGGTGCTACCGTGACGAGTCGTTCAGTAACACCACGCAGTCGGCCAGTGGTCGCGGCAGCCTCTCGCCTGTCGAGATCGCATACGTCAGATGCACATTTGTGTTCATCTCTGCAGATAACCTACCCGAGACCACTGCCCCCAGAATCAGCTTCAGTGAAGCCATCCAGTAGGCGGACCTGTCCACACACTGCATATCGTATGTGATTATGTTATACTGTGTGCAGTGCTTTGAAACAGGTACTATATTTTTTGTGTGCTGTTTAGACCTGTTTGACCCGTGTTATGGCCACTACAACTGTCATCTTGCTTCTAGTCATTGCACTGCATATTTTTCTGAATTGTTATGTCCACGATCCAAATTACCAGCCAGAAAGCTGTGCGTGTTACCCAGTTTCTTTTTTCTGCAACATTGCTTTTGTTGATTATTATTTGTATTTATTATTTTGCAGTTTTGCGATTGCTATCCTGGCCACATTTCTGAGGTAGCCACATTGTCATAAGCAGAATGTAGAGAGCATGTTTGATGAGTGGTCATAACTGCATGATGTGATACGTTGCATTAGATTAGATTGCAGTGGCCCAAGTATATCAGCTGCTGAGCCAAGCAGTTGTGTCTATCATTTGCTTCTCCGTGGAGCTAGTGATGTTTGCATTTGAGTGGTGACAAGTCTATTTGAGTGTTTAATTTGAGGATGTGTATACTTAGTGTGGCTTGGCTTATGGAAGTGTGGCTGGGATATAATAATTGACATCAGTGGCATTGTTAGTTTCCTAAAAGCTGGAAAGGCCAGAGGTGCAAGGACTGATATCATTTTACTCTGCTATTGCACTTATGCATAGTCATTTGATTTTCTGTAGAGGGAAGATCTTCAGCGGCATTGAAACGTTGTTGTGTATTAGTTTTTTTGCTTTAGAGCTATCTGTTGCATGTGATTTGGTGCCTGGAATGGTGTCTTGCTTGTAAATCGTTCCATCCATACAAGTTTTTAGCACTAAGGTATAATTCTGCTACAAACTCGGAATTTCAGAAAAAGCCAACTTTAAGCTGTCAGATTGCACAAAGTGCTTTGGTGCCTGGGGCTCTTCAAGTTCTAACCGAGACCCTTCTGGAGAATTTGTCACTTCTAGCCACTTAGCTGTGACATATTTCTATTTAAGTGTTATCTAAGTTTGTACTCCCCAAGATCTAAAATCTTTTTACATGACTAACCCATTTGCAGTCTGTTAATTTTTCAAAACATGTGACCTTCGTTGCAAGCCATTTTGTGTGTGATAGGTAGATAAGCTACACCACTGCCTAACAAGTTACATATCACAGCAGCAAGTTTATTTGCAGCATGATTTGTGTATAGAATTGTTTGCAAAATGCTGATAGTATGGTTTTGTTGAGTTTAAGAAAATGCTGATATGCTTGGTCAGACATGCAGTAACGTCATTGATTATTGAAAAATTGCTTTAGTCATGTATGACTACCGGTATACCGGTAGTCAGTTTGTTTGGCAGAAACTTTCACTGTTAGTTGAATTTTAACTTTGGTGTAATCATTTTCCTGATGCTACTTCATGAGTGGACAAACCACCAGTTAGGTCTGTACTCACTACGTCATAGTTGTTCTAGACTCACAGTTTGCTTTGGGGTAAGTAAAGAGATTGTCAAAACAGAGGTAGGGTAGAAGATGTTAAACAGGGAAGGGAGTATTTTGTAGTCATTTTAAAAATTCTTATTTGCTAGTTTCGTGGCATTACTATGCTTTGCTGTACGCTCTATCGTAGGCAATCTGAATCGTTGTTTGTTGCAGATATTAGTCTTATGCTGATGGTGCTGAATTGTGTCTGTGCCATGACCAGAACTTGTCCCGTTCACAATCTGAATTAATTATGATGGGCCATTCATATTTCTGTTGAATTTTTGCCTCCTAAGTAGCAGCGTGGTATTGCCATCTGTCTGTCTGTCTGTGTATGTCATACAATAATTTTTGTAATTGTTCACCTATAATGTTACCCCGTGTGGGTTCCGGGGCTTAGAATAGACCCACTCCGTCTCCTGGATGTCGTAAAAGACGACTAAACCAGGCACCCCTCAACCTCCACGGCCTCATCTGATTACTGATTATGTTCTGGAGTAAAAGAGGGAACATTAACACAGCTGCTCTAGTTACTATAGCACAGTGCAATACTCTTGTTGCACGATGTTCTAGGCAGCTTATAGGTCCAGCAAATTGGGTTTTTGTCACACTGG
>Ga0126335_1000490_pt1 | contig 19169 bp, 14 predicted proteins | sample OlaspJWI45metaG_FD_108409 | JGI IMG/M metagenome (GOLD analysis project Ga0126335, IMG submission 108409) | Marine gutless worms symbiont microbial communities from Oahu, Hawaii - Olavius sp. 1 OAHU.JWI-45 metaG | ecosystem: Host-associated > Annelida > Digestive system > Unclassified | place... | reverse complement strand
CTACTGCATATGGTGATTTGTATTCAGACATGTGTGTATCTGTGCATTTGTTTACCACAGCTGATAATAGTTGCTTGGTCATTTTGTATGATTCCTACATTTGTATGCCTTTACTGCCTAGATAAGTGCTGGAGGCATTATGTTGCTGGGTGTGTGTGCTGTCTGTGATTTTGTATGTCTGTTTTGTTGTTTTCATTGCAGTGATGTTGACAGTAAATTTGCACTGACCGGTCACATTTGACTGCAAGTGTAAACTTGTGAAAATTTATTGCTTGCAAATGCATACACATTGACAGCTTGCTGTTATTTTTAAATTTTGTTTAGAAAGGAATTGTAGCTCAGTAGATTAGTTGATGGCTATCTTGGTCTTATCTGTCACAACCTGTATAAGGCATTGGTGGTGTCAGAAGAGAAAGATGTTTGGCTAAAATTTCTTGTACTCAAGAACATTGTGCATACCTTGCCAAGTTGCTGTTAGTAGTCTGATACTATGATACACTGTAGGTTGATGAGATCTGTGAGCAGTTTAATAATAACATTGTTGATGGTGTTTCTGTAGGTTTGGTATCGAGTTATTCAGATTGTAGTCAACAGAGACGATGTGCAGGGTTACGCTGCAAAGACTGTCTTTGAAGTATCTAGTCCTGTCGTGTTTGATTTCTGTCTGTATTATTGTTCCAGTCTGTCTCAGTGCAGAGCACTTGAGGTTCATGGATGGCAAAATAAGCTGGGTGATTGGGTGATTGTTTTTTCTCCAAATGATATATCAGGACTGAGAAGGCCTAGGAACGTCAAATTTGTCACAGAGTTGGCGTCTAGTACGAGGGTGATGCGCGGACTTAGATTTCTGTAAAAAGTTTTTTTAATTGCGGCAAAATTTGCAAAATAGGGCAAAAATGCCAGTTTTACCAAAAACATTCACATGGTGGCGCCATGTATACTCAGATAGCGTATACATCACACCACCATGCGAGTGGATTCTCAACATGCTACCTCAGACAGTGCGGAGCACTGAGGACCCTGTGACGATAGTCATCTTACTTATTATTGTGAGTGGATGGATATTGTCTTCATAGTTAGTACTAATCCATTCAGTGATTAGCTGCTTTAGACAAGATGCAGAGCAGCATTTCTTGGTCACCATGAACTACTGGGAGTGGACACTGATGGATACCATCCAAAAGAGAAAGCTCAAATGAATGCAGCATAACTGTGAGACTGAATAGCTTATGTATGGCTTTGCAGTTGTTATCATGCTCTTTTTTACAGAATGTACTTCAATCTTGTGTGTGGTCATCACTCGGCTGCGAGAATATTGTTTGATACTGGTCACATGTTGAAATATCAGAAAGCACAAGATGCCCATGAGACCAACTATGAGATTATGACATGCAATTTTGCCAGTTTGACTATTATCTGTAAAAGCAGTGACATTTGTGTACTGTTAATAGTAAGTTTTGTTGTTAATTCTGCAGGCACTGCAGGCTCCTGCCTGTCATGAGAATATGGTAAAGGTTGGAGGTTATATCCTTGGAGAATTTGGCAACCTAATTGCTGGTGACCCAAGATCAAGGTGTGCTTTTATCTTATATTGCTTGTACATGTAGCCGTATACTGATGGTGAAGATATGTATTTATCATTTGGCATCATTCGTAGGTTAATATTGTGACAGAAGCTAAGCTAACACCAGCAGTGCCATAGATATGCCGTGCCATATTTCGGTGAAAGAAATTGTGTCATTGTCATATTTTGTGCTTATATTCTGTTTAGTAGTGATTGTGTCGATGTAATGATTACGACATATTCTGCATTATGTGACTACAGTTTATGTTGAGTGAAACACCTATTAATAGTCGTGCTTTTAACAAGTTTTTGTGTATTTTGTGGAATTTCTGTTATGGATATGAGTTTTAGTGAGATTACATGTATAATAAACATTTTAAAATAAGTTCATTGCACTAGGATAAGCTGCTTGTTTGTATATTTGTGTAGGTTGTATGTTTTTTGCTGTGAATGTTTGTTTGTTTTATCTCTGTATTTCTATGTGTCTTACCATGATTTCTTTTGTTCTTAGACTAATAAACATATTCACTAACAGGACGAGTATAGATGCAAAGTCTGTGGATGTATGTTTTTTGCTTTGTAGTCCATTGACTCAGTTTGAACTTCTACATTCCAAGTTCTATCACTGCAGCCAGTCGACCCGACAGCTTCTGCTCTCAACTTACGTGAAATTTATTAACCTTTTCCACGAAATCAAACCACAGATAATTGAGGTATCAGAGCATTAGTCTGTAGAAGAGCTGTCAGTAGAGTTATTATTTATGGTTTTGTATAACGGTAAATTAATTATTAGCTGGCCCACCACAATGTGGGGACCAGCTATAGTAAAGGTCTGCGTTGTCTGTCTGTCGCACGCAAATATCTCCAACACTAAGCGAGATAGACCTGTAGTTACTATGAAACGTGAATAGGAACTTGGGCTTTCTGATTCAGAATCTGCCATCAGATTCGTGATCAGTAGTACGTTTCTGCCATTTTGGCATGTTTCCAGGTTGGCAATTTGCCCATTAAGACAGAAATGGGCCGGTTGGGCTAGTGAATGTAGTGAATGGATTAGTGGGAACAGTCACAGTCTGCACCACACTGGGCACAATGGCGGGCCAGCTGTCGTCACATCCCATATTGGATATACCTTGTTTAGTTGATTGTGAAAATGTTTTGAGGTGTAATCTCTTTGTCATTTCTAGTGTAATGATAGTACATACTTGCATTATTTCTTTGTCTGGTAATGTTTGACAGATCGAGTAACTACAAAATGCCCAAAGTTGAAACTTGGCACATAGCTGCAGTTCAGTACAAGGATGTCGATATATTTTAGAATATTGTTTTTCCATTGATTTCATATTGATATATTTAGATATTAAAATGAACTGAGAGATTTGATATCGGCTCACTGGATTTTGAATTAGCTTTTATCCATTGAGGCTACTTTACTTCAGTAGTAAGGAGTGAAAGGATTTTCAAGAGTGGCTGAAGGTGTGGTCAGCGTTGTGTCACAATGCTTGTGATGTAATTACATTGATCAGTTAGTTAGTTGTATGTCGGCAGATGTTGCGATCTGAGAACCATCTGCGCAGTGCCGATGTTGAGCTGCAGCAGCGAGCTGTGGAATACATCCAGCTCAGCAACGTCGCCTCCACTGATGTTCTGGTTTGTGTTGCTTTTCTACTACAATTTTGGGTTTTTGTTTCTCCGTCTTTAGCAGTGCTCTTGCATACGTCATCAATTTGCTAATATACTTTTATTTTATGCAACAGCAAAGATCTGCTTTGTTACATTTCGTGTCTAATGTTGCTTCTGCTGTTATAGTTTCTTTTGTTTTAATTTTTGACAATTTTGGTCTTTGTTAATGTTGTCATGGCTGCTAGTATACAGTAATCATGCTAAGCTGTCATTGTTTGCATTGTATCATCAATACTTATTTAGGCAACAATTCTGGAGGAGATGCCACCATTCCCGGAACGTGAGTCTTCAATCCTGGCTAAGCTGAAAAAGAAGCGCCCAGACAAGGTGGCCAACAACACCATCGAGCCACGTGCATCAAATGCTTCTGGTGAAGCTGATAACGGCACTACACAACCAGCAAAACTGTCAGCATCAGTGAGTTTTGTTTCTGCTCTCTTCACTGTTTGCAAGCTACTGGGTTTTTTTGCCTCTGCTACATGGGTAAGCACTGAAGGCATTATGTTCCTAGGTTAGCACACTGTGTATGCATAAATCTGTGTTTCTGTCAGTCTGATGCATTATCTAACTACAGATTTTGATTTTGCAGTTGTTAAATACAGCCAGAAATATAAACGTGAACAGTTGGTACAGGCAGTGGCATACACATCAGTGTTGTATTTAGCTTTATATTGATGTATTATCATTTTTCTATCCGTTTTTTAAAATAGAACAAGTGGTCAACATACTTTGACAATAACTGCACGGAATGACCCCACGCACATGGCACGTGGCATACACTACACGCGCCAGCACCGATTTAAGTCTAGTGACAGACAGACCGTGAACATTGGTAAGAATAGTCAGCATCTCATGCATTGGATGCAGCCTAAAAATGAAATGGGAGATTGAGAGATCAGCTGACTGCAAAGAAATCAGTAATTAAACCTTGTTGCTGACAGTGGCCGTCGCCTTCTCAGATCAGCAGTTGACAGGACTTGCGTTGTACCATGCACCCACAATACATACGGCGACAAGAATTTCACTGCTGCTGGTCTGCGTGTGTGGAACAGTCTGCCACCGAACGTACCAGTTGTCTTGATTGTTAATGAATGACTTCCAAATCAGTGGACCATGTTTACAGATGTATATTAATAGTAATTTACAGGTATATTTAGTTATGCTAATTACACCTGTGGACGCATTCTGTAGCCATCCAATGGACAAGTGACTGATGAGCATGGTGGCTTACCAGCTGCTCAGCCCGCAGTGGGCGGTGGACTTCTTGTGGATGTAGCTGGCGAGTCTCTGACAGACAAGCCTGCTAGCCGTCCCACAGCACAACCAGCAGTGGACATCGACACTGCTGGAGCTATACCAGAAGATAACTTTACCAAGTACGATTGCAGACATTTCATACTGTAACACATTAACGTCTATTCAGACCAGGATCAGCTTGCAGGCTTCTGTTGTACAGTTAGCTGAGACATTGTTGGCATTATTCTTTCATTTACTGATAATGTGGAAATTATGTTTTGGTCCATTTTTATGTCATATGTTTGGTTTAAAACTGTGTGACTATAAGATTTTGTATGGGTGTTCGAAGTGGTTGTGTTATAATGCTAAATTTGTAAAGTTGTGTAGTGAGTACAATATGGACGTTGGTAGTAATTACTGTATGAACAATGTGTATCTCAGATTTTATCATATTGTGATGGACAGTATTGTATAATGTTGTCACAATTTACCGATTATTATTTTCTTTTTCTTTCTGTTTTCTCCATTTCTGCATATTATTGTTTAGTCTACCTTCGTGGTGAATAAACTTATTCATAAATTAGTGAACTTCTGTGAGTGATAACTACAAAGATATATTTGTCTCATTGTCGCATTGATGTCTGCAGAATTCTGTTAAGATATTCTGGTTTTTTATCATGCATTAACCATATAAATAGCATGAGGACATCAAGCTGCAAATTTTTGTTGACCCTAAGTTAGTCTAAAATGAAGCTCAGAGAAATGGTATTTTATTTTGCTGTATTGATGGCCCATTTTACTATTATGATAATGAAAGAGACCTGCATGGAAAATTTCCCACAGTTACTCATGGGAAACCTGCGGTTGTGGGAATGGAGTGTTTGGGTTACCCACAGGAAGGGAAGTAAATAGTGAGGGAAACCATTTGAACATGTTGGAAAAGATGTCGTAATTATGTTTGTTGATCTTTACAACTTTTGCCTGTTGTCAGTCTTTGCACCTTTGCGGGTTGTGGTTCTTGTTTTAAATGAAAGTCAGTAGTCTGTAGTGGTGTGATGGTAGTAATTGGCTGACATTGGTGTGTTGTAGGTTCATCTGCAAGAACAATGGAGTTCTGTTTGAGAGTGACCTGATCCAGGTTGGCGTGAAGTGTGAATTCCGTCAGCATCTGGCCCGCCTCAGTCTCTTCTATGGCAACAAGACGGCTGTCTCGCTCAGAGAGTTTCTACCAGTTGTCAACTCTGAACCACCAATATCTAACCATATCCTTTCTCATATCAGTCTTTGTTAGAATTCACATAATTCACAGTCTATTAGTGGAAGAAGTGTGGCATTGTATAAGCTTTATTTTTTTGTAACTCAGAACCATTGTCATCTTGTCACTGTACTACATGTTGTTGCTCTTAACAGCCTCATACAGCTGAATATTCAGACGAGTAATATTGATTCGTCGCTGGAAGGTGGTGCTCAGAAACAACAAATGTTTAACATTGAATGTTTATATGATTTCACGGAACCACCAGTCCTAATGTTGCATTTTCTGTAAGAGTTTGTTTCTCTAAATTAACTGTATGAGTAGTTTTTAGTTCTGTACACATTTATTAGTTATATTAACTCAAGAAATCAACAAACTAACAAGGTCATAGTATCCAAGTAACGGATAATGAACTTTGTTACATTATCAGCATTCAGTATCAACTTGTTCCATACAAATGGCATGGAATAGAATGATAAGCCGTCTTTGTTAGAAAGGTGTAGGAATGACTTTTGTATTTGTCCACAACCCATCCCTATTACTTACACCTAATCCCACCAAATCAATGCCTTTGTCAGCGGTGTCTTCTGTCTTTGCCATATCCTGTATATTATTTTATATACAGCACACATCGTCGATGACAAAGTCAGATGCAGGGTCGAACAACCACCTGTCACTTCTGCTATCACAATGAGATGGCTATATTTGTTTAACTACATCACGTTTTATGCAGCTATATGTCTACAGTCAAAAGCTGCTTACAGCGATCGGCCTGTGTCATCCATCCTTCTGTCCGCCGACCTGGCTCTCTGTCCATCTATCTGTCTGTCTGTGTTTGCATGACGGCGTGCATCGTAGTCGCATATTGGGCTTGCCCTAGGTTCTCTAAGTTTATATCTCTGTTTTCTTCTCTGATACTGTCTGTTTTACTTTACTGCTGTTTTTTTCTTCATCTATCCCGCAAGCTTTGTCTTCATCTTGCTGTATTCCACTGTCATTGTGGATTTTGCTGTGGTTGCTTTCCTGCATCCAAGCATTTATATGCTGTTGTGAAGATGGATTACACAAATTTTGTAGACTGTATTAGCTCTGCTGAGGACCTTGATGCTTTGCATGTTGCTTGTTGAAATGTTGTAAATGCTGCAGGTACAGCACGGTTCCTCAGAAGATTGAGATAAAGCTGCCGCTGTCAGTCAACAAGTTCATGGAGCCGGCCGAGATGGACGCCAGTCAGTTCTTTCAGCGCTGGAAACTACTGTCTCAGTCAGTTGTTGCTTCCTCAAGTCTTATCAAGTCTGATAACAATAGTCGAAACTCGTTGCAGTAGTTCATTTTTGGAAAAGATTTTTTATTAGTGCAAGTCAGGAGAATGTGATAATAACAGAATGTTTTGAGAATTTATGCTGTTCATTAATATGAATATAGTACAGCGCCAAATAGCCAGCTGCCGCAGGTCATCCAAATGACTTAGGCTGTCAGACAGTCTGTAGGCTGTATGACTAATTAGCACCAAATTGTATATATATTTGTTACACTACTGACATATGCTGTTCGTGGTATGAATTTATGCAGTTGGTGTTGTTTGCAGGCCATCGCAGGAGTCACAGAAAATATTCAAAGCTCAGAAGCCTGTCGACATTGAATTTGTCAGATCCAAGGTTTTGTCATATTCTTCTTTGTCTTATTCTGGTAACAGAAGGAAAAGCATAAGGTGATAATTAAAGTAATTTTGTATTGGGTGCCTGGTAGGAGCTGAGAGCTGGTGTTCTATAAGGCATCTAAACCACACTAGTTCCATTTTGTTTGTATTGTTTTATAAGTTAGTAGATACTGCCTTCATATCCCCAACAAATCTCCCTGAATCACATTCTTCTAACTTGGATATGTGCAGTACCAGTGTAGTTGATTGATTGGAAAGTCAATCTCCAAATTTTGCTAATAGTATATTGAGTGAGATGTAAAACTATACTTACTGACTTGCTTCTGTATGAGGTTATACAGTCAACATATGTTGTATGCATTGCTGCTGAATGAGTGGTTGGAGACACTTTAGTAAGTGGACATTGTGGTGTGTTTTTAATTGTTTTTCACAATCCGTAATGCCTGCGGGTTGTGTTTCTGCTACGGTGTTAAATACTTACTGTAACATAGTGTAGTATGTGATGGTGTGTGTCTGTGTGTTCAGCTGGTGAGCTTTGGGTCTGGGATACTGAGTGGCATAGATCCCAACCCTGAGAACTTTGTGTGTGCCAGCATCCTTCACACGAGTGCTCACCAGGTCGGCTGTCTGATGAGGCTCGAGCCAAACAAACAAGTTGAGGCAAGTAGTCTGTCGCATTGATGGACTTACATTATCATTCATGTTGCTGCCTGATATCTGATATTTTAAAAATCTGTTAACTTTAGTCGTGCGTAGATTACTATTACGATTTTGTTGGTGAAATATTAACATTAGAAATTAGAAGTTTCAGCTATAAGCCATGAATATTTTTTTATTTTGCAAATTTAGTTATAGTTTGTAAGATATATTGTTGCTACTTTGAACATTTTGGAAAAGATGTCGTAATTATGTACAACTTTTGCCTATTGTCAGTCTTTGCAATTATTTTATGCCTGTCTTAAGACAGATTGTATTATGCTATGGTGCTATGCGTCTGTTGTCACTTTTTGTTTCTTCGTCAGCATCATAAGATTTATAGTGCGCTCCTATTACTGTGATAGGACATAGGTGCATTGCATAGTCATTAACGTTGACCACAGACATTAAACAGCAAACTGAACTGTTTTAAAGTTATTTTCTGAACAATCCGGGATCAATGACAACACAGGAGTTCTCAGGTAGAGTATTCCACACAGACGGGCCCACATATGTGAAGGTGCGCTTGCCAGACTTGGTGTGCAACCATGATAGTGAAAAGTCTGGCGATGATGAAGATTGAAGACCTCTGTCCAGTGCTGGGGATAACTTCAGTTTCTTTACACCTAGAATGACCAAACTACACATGTGTAGCGCTGGCCTAGGCCACACTTGTGATTACCTTTGGGTTCCAAGACCAAAGGTCAAGGCCACAGGCATATAATGCCCAGCTCTGGTTTTAGCTTTAGTTGGGTCTCCCTGGTCTCCTGTTTATTTGCATGCCAGCTATGCTGCGAGCACGTATTGTTTTTGGTGGCGTCTGTCTGTCTGTGCATCTGTCTGCAGAAAATCTCAAAAACTACTGGTCCAAATTGATGTAACTTGCTAAGAATATGTGCCACTTGCCAGTCTGCTGCCCAATTGGGCATTACGTAGGCAGCCCATTCTGCTTTTCACCTGCGAAGGCCCCCGCTTCCCATACCCATGTGTAGTATGGGTGACGGGCCGTCAGCACCAACGCCTGTTTCTGTTGTGTCTGCATTGTCCACCTGCACCTTTGTGTGCACCTGTAGCCTATCAACTGCCAATCACAGTACCCAACCTGCCTGCCATGGTGCATGGCCGGCTGGTCCCATGAGAAACGAAAATGCCAATGTCCATTAACCCTTCTCCAAATTTTTGCACGTCAAGCCATCACTGGGGCATTCTAACAATTTGGAGACAATCGCCCCTCCCATTCCCACATTATGAGCAAACAAACATACATACATAGGCCTACATAAAGACGGACGCATGAACACAATAGGCAATACATTTTAGCAGTGATCATGTCGGGAAAATACGTCTATGGAGATTCCGCACTGCACGTGACTAGAAGTAATTGAAAGTTGGTGACATTTGACCTTGAGAGCTATTTTCATGTCATGTATATCTCATCTATCATTAGGAGTTTTGAATGCTTTAACCTAGCAACTTCATTTTCGGTGTGAAGGTAAATTTTCAGAATATCTAGGTCACCTTCGAGTTTCAAGGTCATGGGGTTAACATCAAGGTCACAACAGCGAAAAAGTGGCCACGCGTAGGTATGTGCTCCCCTTGGACACAGCTTAATTAAAACTTGTAAACTTGTTTTTTTTTATATGTTGCTATCATTTGCATTTTAAACACAACATATGGTGCTGAAATAATGGAATCATTAACTATTGCTATGTCGGTGTGTTTGGGTGTTTAGATGTACCGTTTGACTGTACGTGCAAGCAAGGACAGCGTAGCGGCGACGCTGTGTGACCTACTGCAGACTCAGCTCTAGTAGCATTGTCTCTCACTGTGCAGGTGTTTGTCTCGTGCAGTGACACATTTGCCACCATCATAGTCACTAGTGTCGTTAGCATTGTGTACCTTTGTTGTTTTGTAATCTACTGGGTGGTAACTGAACTGAAAAGCAGGGAAAATTGAAATTGCAGAAAAAATTTTGGCAAATGGAAGAGTCTCACAGAAAATTGGTGATTGAGAAACATTGGCAGTCGAGATCGTGGTTGCTGCAGGTAAAATGGGAAAAAACGAGGCAACAGAAAATGTAAAGTTTTGCAAAAGTTAAAAATGTTGTGTATTTAGCAACACAACAATGACTGTCTGTGACCTGGCCATTGTTTTCTCAAAAACAAAATTGTGGTTATTATGACTAAATTTAATAGTAGCAAAACAACAGAAGTGGTTATTTTGGTAACATATTCAACAGTAAACATAACTGTTGTATTGTGTTTATGGCGTGGGAAGTTCGTTGCTAGTGGGTCGTAGGTCGCCCGTTGTTGCATTGCAAGATCTTGGTCTCAATTTTGCTCTCACGTTGTGTACGTAGCTAGCACATAGTTGTTCACGGCTAGTCGTTTATACTGGTCACTTACTGCAAGTTGCTGGTCGCTAGTATATTAGTGTGTTCTGTGCAGTGGTGCTGGAATCACTGTCGCTGTGGTTCAGATCAATGCACAGAATCGACTTTTATTCAGTTTTGTAATTGAGAACTCTCATCGAAACATCGTAGCTTCATGTTTCGTTGCTGCAGAAATTTCATTAGAATGTGCTTATTGGAGGTCTTAAGTGTGCCCTGCTGTTTGTGTTTGTGATGTGTAAGTCATTAAATAAGTAATGAATATTGTACGTTTAATGGTGTCAGATGTGCTTGGATACATTCCACAGTGTGTGTTAACAGTTGCTGTGTCTCGGCTGTTGCACGTTCACGTTTGCACTTTGCTCATTTATTGTAAGTCTTTGACTTGCTAGAGTTTGTGGATGATATTTACATGTGCAATGTTGACCTAATTGTTGTATTAGTCAAGCAACGAAAGCAACTGTTTTTTGACTGTTTAGTTGACGGGAAGTTATTGTAAGTTGTTCAGTCAAATCAGCTATTTGTGCTGCGATTTGTTTTCACTGTTGTCACATCATTGCAAAACCTCGAGTTACAAATATTTGTTTTGTGGTGGTTCATTTCTTCGTTTCTGATCATATATTTTGTGCGGTTATCTGTATGCATTGCTTGGATTGCCATTAGCATTCCATTGTTTTCAGTCAGGCATCAATCTTCTCGTCACATAGTATTCATGTATGAACGGAGCTGTTTTGTGATAATTCACGAGTTTGTGTGTTTGCAGTCACGTAAGCAGTTTCTTATTTAGGTTCAGTTTTTGTCGTTATTACATTACAGGTTGAACAGATGTCATTGAAACTGAAGCAAGAATCTTTGTAGTTCATTTTGCATACCGATAGTCCTGTATTTCTCATCATATACCTACTTGCACATTTGCAGATTTTTGTCTGTTTGATTTCATATCAGAATCGTGTTCCATTCGTTAATGGTGTCTGTTTTGGTTATATCGATTATCAGTTATGTATTTTGATTGTTGTCATATCTTGTCCGATAACAGCTAGAAACTTTTGCTTATTGTTCTGTGGCATAATTTTGACATTTATTGGTAGCACATTTACAGATGTATACATTTACAGTGAACATTATTCTACAGCTTTATCAAATGTACAGCTGAGTATGCACTTGCATCGTGTTTTTGTAAGATCCACTGTTGCATTTAGTCGTAGTAATGACGCATACCATTTAGAATAATACATTGATTGTTAATGTGTATTTATAGACATTGAGTAATTGTGTCAGTATTGTTGCAGTCAGTTTGTATTGTTCATTAGTGTTGATAGAAAGTGTGATTATATACTTGGTTAGTTGACATATTTTAAATGCCGGCTGCAACTTGCATTTAGCACTGTTGAGTTTCCACAGCTGTATGTGTATTAGAGCAGTATGAATTGCTAATAAAACTGTGTAGAAGTGTAAAATGTATGTTTCTGATATATCTCACATATTGTACTTTGTAACTGGTAGTAGGCTACTTGCAGACATACCTTAACTGTGAACTTATTCAAAACATAGGTGTAGCTTGATTTGGTCTTTTTTCAAGATTGATATTTATGGCCAGTTTTCTAAGATTGTCATTATTAGCCAGTGGCCTTCCATAAGTTTTTAGCAAAAACGTTAAGAGATGGCATGTGCAGTTAATTACAGGTGTAAAATATTATCAAAGCGTTAAAGGCGTTAATTAAAGTCAAGGGCATCTACATTTGTACCCACTGATGCAAAATGTCTACCCCTCAACCTCCGCGGCCTCATCTGACCTGTAAAAATCGTCCCCGAAATGACCTATAAAGTGTCGAGTGGGACGTTAAAACTCTGCTCTCTCACTCACGCAAAGTGTCACCGAAGTCCTTGGGGGACAAAATGTGGCAGCAAGGCGGACAAATGCTGCAACTGTTTTCAACAGACAAGAGGCATGGAGAGCATCTAGAAGTTAATTTATCATTCGCGGAGGTAATTGGTGTCATTGGTGACCTCAGCTGCTCACAGTGCCGATCCGGAAACGCCCCAAAAGGCAAAACCATACTTCTGAATTCTCATCGCGAATCTGTTGGCAGATTCTGGATCGGGAAGCCCGTTTTCCCGTTCGAATTTCCTAATAACCATACGTCTATTTCGCTTAGTTTTGCCGTTACAGAGATGTTCGCATGTGACAGACAGCTGGCCGGATAATGCGGATCATTACTATAGCAGTATAGCTGCTCCCCATTGTTGCGGGACAGCTAATAAACTCGGCGGTGGGCAATATCATGGACTCGTGGTGTAACCGTGTAACAATGTTAAAGGTAGAGTAGGGAGTAGGCTCAATGCAATAAATTTGCTTACTTAACTGTCTGTGAAAAGTGAAATGATCACAAGGAACTTAAAACTTCTTTGAATGATCATAATCATCGATGTTTGCTAGTCTATGCTGTTGTCATTTACTCGGTATTTTGTATTTGTAGTTTTTTTGCAGTTAATAACGGAAGCATATTAGCATTACAGTAACGTGACTGTAGCAGTGGCGAGTTATTTCGCTGCTTACATTACAACACGTGCAGTCAACGCCTGTTAGCTATTATTCATGGACACTACCGGTGCTGACAGTAATTTTGTGATGGGCGGGAGTGGATTACATGCGAAAAGGGGCATTAACGATGTCAGTACTGACGTCATTGTTGCAATAATTAATTTGTTATGAACAAGGAGTTCAACTCTAAAGAAGTAAGTCAAAAATAAAAACAAAGAAACAACACATGCGCGCCCACATTTTATTGTTGATTTGTATTTTGTGCATCTTTAGCAGAGCAGCCTGAGGTGTCATCAGTCATAGAACAGAGGTTATTGAACTGGTTGTGTCAGTTAGAACTTAGAAGTGGTTAAATATTTATTTCTGGACATCTGCAACACACGAGTATTAATGTCTCATTCTCTGCCTTGTGATACTTCTGCCAGTAATGGAAACACTGCCTGTAATTCAGCAAGTAAACAAACATTCATAGAGACCTACTTTTCCTCACAAAGTACTGTACGAAAGAGGAAGAGAAGAAACGTGGAACTGCCTAGCACAGACACTGAAAGTGTGGAGAAACCAGCAGTGAAGTCTAATAAACAGACTGTGACTATTGAAAAAGATGATCATGCACATCATTTTGACCCAGCAAATGACAACAACTACAATCATTTTGGGTCTAATCTCAGATCAAAAGTGGATGCCATGTCAGTTTATTCTACAACTGTTGTTTGCTCTACGCACCTGCCAGATTCAGACAACGATGCCATTTCACCATCTCCAAATGCAATGAACAGCAACAACAGTAGATTAACATTGCGTGGCAGGATGAAACAAGATATAGATGGGCCTGCTAATGCACTTGCTGATGTTAGTGCTGCTGATGCAGCTGATCAGTCTGAAGTGGCTATGCTTTTTAATTCATTGCCCAATAGCAGTAATTTGCATTTTGTTGACGGTTGCTCTGAACAACCATTATGTCCTGCATCAGCTTGTAAACATCAACCAAAGGTGAAAGAAGTCAAAAGACATGTTGCATCGTTTCATAAGTCAGCAGATAACCATGTTTATGACTCAGATGAGAATGAAGTTAATGAAGATGTCAGAGGCAGCAAGTTATTTGTGCCAGAAGATATTCGTAACCGGCAACTTTATGAAGCTGATGTAGAGTTTCCTAATCAGTTACCACTGCTGGAAAAAAATACCAGCAGTATATCAGAGGACACTGAGTTGTATTCATTGCGACTGGATTGCCAAGCTGCTAGACAACACTTTATGGAGCAGGTACTTTATATATTGTTGTGCATATATATTTGTGTGCGTGAAATTTTAAATTTTATGCTATATTCATATATTTTGTATGTTTATACAGTCTACGTAAGTTAGTAAATAAGTACAACAGAGTCTTTTCGGGTGCTACCATATCAAACAGTCACAGAGTGCCTACCACCTATGTTTGTTATGTAGTGTATATGATATTAAAAGTTGCAGATAAATTATGTGCTAGTTAAGTTGGATAAATTACTTGTATATTTCTAACGAGTTATATTTCTGTGCTTCTATAGTGCGTGCATGTTGATTTTCTTGCGGTTTGCAGTTTTGTGTGAAATGATAGATGACTGGTTGTATGCACTTTTAAAAAGAATTTTAACAATCTGTGCCATATTTTGCATCTGCATGCTTAAAGTTGACTGCAATGTTTTATTTTATTTCTTGCTTTTGTGGTTATGACAGAGAAAAAAGTGGAAGAATGTTGAATTCTACATGAACAAAATTGAATCAGCTCCCAGCGGTTAGTAGCTGCAAAGTGAATTATATTGTTTTTCTGTGGCATATAAAGGAAAGGTGAGATATACCACAGTTGTTTTTCTGCTGTATGTTTGATCTGGTTGTTCTGATGTTGTGCATTCTTAATGCAGTCTTTTGCTTTCAGTCAGTGTTTTATAATTTGTGGAGTGATTATATATGTCAGTTGTCTTGTATCTGCGATGGTGAGTGACTATTAGTTTACTGTAATTGATACAAATGTTTAACAGTTAAGTGCATGATATACAGTATAAGGGTGTAGCCTCTTCTGTGTCAATGTGTAATATGTTTAGGGGCTAAAATTGAAGATATACTACACTACTGGAATGGAGATTATGAGAAACTCGAGAGGCACCATGGCTACATTCAGTGGTAAATTTATGCACATGAAACTAGCTTCATTTATACAAGTGGCTTGTAGCTAGCTGAAATTGCATGATAAGAGACTACTGTATGATGTTGGCCTATAATCCCTATATCGTCACAAATTGCTGCAGAACCATAACAGAACTACAATTTTTTTCATGTTGTAACTCTTTTTACTATCTGTTAGATCTAGCTGCTAGCATTTCTGTCTTTCTTGTGCAAGTGGCAGGCTGTAACAAAACAGTAATCAATACAGTATAATCAGTAAAAATAGTTCCTGTGTTTTATCACATTTATTTTCTCTATGTTAGTATATATAACCCATTAGGAAACCTAAACTCCGGGCTCATTAGAAGCGACTCTTTGCTCAAACCACTTTTATTTCAGATCTCTAACACAAAAAAAAGAAGAATTTGACTAGTATTATTATAAGAATAAAGATTTACATATGATTTACGTACGATAATTGGAGAAATTAGGAAAAAAAATACAAACGACCTTGGTGGGACTCGAACCCTCAGTCTTTGCTTCCTTACGCTGAAGTTTCATCCATTAAGCCACAAGCGATATGCGCTATATGCTTGCAAACTCCACTTTTTAAATAACACAGCTACTCGCGCACATTATACAAATTATTATTACAAATGTCACATTATAGAACAATACATTCAATTTGTCTACTACTTATCTGTCGATTCTACAGTGCACTAATTACTGGTGTGATATTATTATTATATAAGTGATAGTGGCTGTTTTACAGCTGTTTTACAGAGGCGGCTTCTGGTGATTGGAAATGATGCTATTAGTCAAAGTGAGTTTTACACTGCCAGTCGTGGCTAATTTTCAAAATGGAGACCAGCAAAAGACAACAAATATAAAAATTTCAGCTTCAGAGGCCTTCAAATAAAAAAAAATTACATTACACTAGACTTTCGTGACAGTACATTAACCTACGTGCAAGAATCGATTTTTAACCTGACCAATCACAGAGCTATTGTGTGATTAGCTGACCAATCACAGCTCTATTCTGTGTGACACTTTCGTCACTTGGAGACAGCACTTCCGTCCCTCGCAAAAAGTACAGACTAGTCCACAGAGGCAATGGCCAACTCCGTACGCGCACAGGGGTGGTCTTACTATGGCCGCCGCCCGGTATTAGTAACTTTTTGCATTTGCCGCCTGTAAAGGCAAAAGATGCAATATGTTACCTGGTTGTAATGTCTGTTTGTAATTGGAATGCGTGGGCAAAAGGCCTATAGGCTGCACAGGCAAGCTGCAGTCAGCCACGATGTCACAAGCTGTTATTAGCTCAGGCCACACGGACATACACCTTTCCTGAGACCGGCATGTAGTTATGTTTTTAATGATTTTAGTCACTTTTTGTAGTGTCTACTGTGCTCTAATTGTCTTTTGGTGAGTACTGCTGAGTATTTTCATGCGTTTATCAGTTGTCATTATTTTGCTATTTTATCTCCGGACCATAAAGTTATAATAAACTTGAGTTGAGTTTATTGCATTGCACTGTTGCAGGCTGTTTCCTATAGCAGAGAGTGGCATGAACTCTCGAGCTCAGCCTCTGACTGCTGAGGAAGCCAAGGTTAGCTAGTTGTTACCAGTAGTTGCCTACTTAGTTTGAGTTACTTTCAGTAGACATGATGTTTTTGCACTGCTTTTCATGTCATTACATCATTACCTTTGAAGTGGTAGCTTTCTTCCTGAAGAATTTAGCATAACAATAGTTTTACTTGTCACTGTAGGCCAGTTAACAGCTGGTGTTAGCCTGAACATTTAATGTTATCTTAGCAGACATTTAGCTTTTTAATAGAATTTGCATTACAAAGTTCATATTTGACAAATACGACTTTTACAAGCCTGATTATGTTTAGTTGTTTCTTGTATTCGTTCCTTGTTTGTCATTATATGCTGATATTTTTTTATAGTCAGTGATCATATTAATTTTGTGAATTATTGTATTGATTGTGATATGTGGAGATGCAAATTAATGAGATTTGAGGAATTATCTTTATGTGATGTTAATGTTATTATTATTGTTATTATATATGGATATCTTATATGTATTTCATATGTTTGACTGTAGTTTCTCAAGACCAGCCCTGAGGCTCAAAACCGCATGCTGAGAGCCTACTGCATGATGCTTGACTTCTTTGGAATTGAACTTAAGAACACGGCTACTGGTAGGCTACAGCGTGCGAAGAACTGGAGGGAGAGGATGGATAACTTGAACAAGTTTGTATCAGTATTATAATTTTGTTACTGCTGTTGTTCATAATTACGCAAATAAGTTGATTGAGTTGAAGTCTTCCGTTACAAAAAAGATGTAGAAATACAACAGGTCAAAGCAGTTTGGCATAGGCTGCATGAAATCTGAGCAAGTTTTGATCTTGGATCATAACTCTTAGTCTCGGTCTGAAACTAAGACTGAATTTGTCCAGAAATCGTTATCTAGACTTTAATGGCATCTTTTGTGATATAACAATGGCTACTTATTTGTACAGCTTTCTAAAAATACATGTGATGAACTTATGTTATAATGATGATGCTCATTCAGTTTTACTTCTGTGCTAAGTACAGCCATTGCTGAGTAACATGCAAAGTGGAATATTGCATGTCACAGGTCGTTTCACAACTATCTGCGAATCACACGTATGCTAAAGTGTTTCGGTATGGTCGGTCTAGCACGACTTCAAGCGCCATTTGTGAAGTTTCTCATTTATGAGACATTTTCCACTAAAACTCTGCAGAATGCTCAGCGAAGCTGTCGTTCTTACTGGGTGCCAGTGGTCGTTGATGATCAAGAAAGACTACATCTTGAGGGCTTACTGTCAGCAGTGAGAATGAATGTTAGGTCATGATTCACATCAAGATTTTTGATTGTTTCTTCCTTTTTTGTTTATCTTGTAACATATTAAAACACTGATCAATCAACAGTGCTATTGTTTACTGTTACCTTTATCATTTGCAGAGAAAATGTGATATTTTACGCGTAGGTTGACATTTGAACATTCTTGAAAGACATACATGCACATTACTGCATTTGATTTTTTGTGCCAGTATTATTGAGCAATTGTTAGTTCATTCTTGTGTGCACTTACAGCTGTGTATTTATGTTTGGCCTGTGAGACTTGGCTTTTGTGCAAATGACAGAAATCTGGCTAAATGTTATTGATATAAGTGCTAATTGATAATATGCTTTCTCTTATGTTTTATACTAATGCGATTCTGATACCGTTGTGTAAGACATACAGAAATAGTAACAACGGTGATAATATTAATAACGGTAGTGTTTATGATTTAGGATGAATTACATATGAACACAGAAACTGACCAAATGTCGAACTGATTGCAGATCGTTTGAATTGCTGCATTGGACAATTGCTTTTGATTTAGGTATATACAGTGGACTTATGCTGAATGATTGTTTTGTAACTTATGTATGAATTAGGAGAACACAGCTTACAGTATGAATGATTGGATAAGATAACATGAATATGATTCCCAACATTTTATTTATAGATGTTGACTGGCTAAACAAAAAATAATCATTGACCCTATTTAATTTTCAGGTACCGTAGGCATGTGAGTAGGGAATGCATTCCTGGGCGCCCGGGAATCCCGGTCATTATCTGTTCCCAAATTCCCGGGAATAGAACTGCCTCGTTCCCGGCGAAAACGGGAACCGTGCAGCTGACGGCATTGTTGTCATTCAGCGTCGTAGCCGCTTGTTTGCGAGGTGCCAGTTCAACGCTTGATTGATGAGTCACTGCTGGATGCTGTCACAATTAGGCAAAGGGTGGGGAGAGGGGCTATTACAGCGATGCGGATGGCTGATACTGCAGTAGCAGGCAGAGTGAGTGACTGAGCACTCGCCTCAGCCACCTGCAGTCATGCACACTGTGACACTACACTAGTGTGACGTCCAGTTCAGCTGACCCTGCTCAGCGCATGGGCCGGTGAGCCCGTAGTTACTGT
>Ga0126335_1000489_pt1 | contig 19171 bp, 19 predicted proteins | sample OlaspJWI45metaG_FD_108409 | JGI IMG/M metagenome (GOLD analysis project Ga0126335, IMG submission 108409) | Marine gutless worms symbiont microbial communities from Oahu, Hawaii - Olavius sp. 1 OAHU.JWI-45 metaG | ecosystem: Host-associated > Annelida > Digestive system > Unclassified | place... | reverse complement strand
GCAGCAAATTAGCTGTTGACTAAATCGGTTTGAAAATTCTGGGTATAGCAATGAGGGAAAATCGGCCAAACTTTGCTAACAAAATCGTACTATGTCAAATAAATTTGCTTGAAAAAATATCTGATAAAGCGGGACGGAAAAGTCATGGCCGTCTTCGGGCAGGTGATGTTCAAAGACGTCAAGGACGTCGGCAAACTGGCCCGCAAACTGTCGCTGCTTGAGTCGAAGGTTAAGTTGTACGAGCAAGAACTCATCAATCTGCGCTCCACCCGGTACACCTTCGACAGTATTGTCGGCAGCAGCAGATCCACCCGCAGCTTGAAAAAGGAGGCCCGGCAGGCTTCGACCAATCAGTTTCCGGTTCTGATATCGGGGGAAAGCGGCACCGGCAAGGAGCTTTTTGCCCAGGCCATCCATCATGCCAGCCCACGCAGGCTCTACCCGTTTGTCAGAATTAACTGTGCCGCCATTCCGAAAGATTTACTGGAAGCCGAATTGTTCGGCTATGAAAAAGGCGCCTTTACCGGCGCCCGGTCCAGCGGCAAACCGGGCAAATTTGAACTGGCGCATCACGGCACCATGTTTTTGGATGAAATTGGTGATTTGCCCGTGGAAATGCAGCCGAAACTGCTACGTGTCCTGGAGGATAAAGAATTTGAGCGGGTTGGCGGCAACACCGTCATCCATTCGGATTTTCGACTGATCGCGGCCACCAATCAGGACCTGGACGATATGATCGGCAGGGGTAAATTTCGCAAGGATCTACTGTATCGGCTCAATGTAATTCCGCTGCAACTGCTGCCGTTGCGCGAAAGAAAAAGCGATATTCTCCCCATCGCCCGGCAACTGTTGAATAACCTGGCCGCTGAAGCGGCCATTACCGATATTCGGATGGATTCCCAGACCGAAAAAACCCTGAAGGCCTACAGCTGGCCCGGTAACGTCAGGGAACTGTCCAATGTGCTCGAACGCACGCTATCGTCACTGGAAAGCGATACCATCCATGTTGACGATCTGCCGTTTTACATCACCCGCGGCAGACACCGCCGTCTGAGGCCCGAACCGGATTCAATCAAAGCCATCCAGGCCCGGGCCGAAAAAAAAGCCATTGGGCGTGCGCTTGAATCCGCAGATTTCAACAAATCCCGCGCCGCCAAAATGCTCAATATCCACCGCACCCTGCTGTATAAGAAGATGAAAAAATATGGTATTGCGCTTAGACCGGAATAATCGCGGATTATATCAGTTTTGATACAATTTTTATCGGATCAACATTCCGTATCACCTTGGCGCAATGTCCGTCGTATGATCGTTGTCGGTTGCCCGGAGACCCCTAAACAACGATAGTTTTCAGGATAGATATAAAGTCCTCCGATAGGCGGCGGAACCTTAAGGCGGCGGAATAGATTGACTGTATCTTTTTTGATACATTTTTAGCAATTACACCGAAACATCGATCAGTCCGGGAACGCCTAAAGGAGCGGCCTTCGGCCTTTAGGCTTTAGGATCGCCCCTCCGGGGCTTGAGGAGCGGTGCTGCGCACCTGTAGGAGCGCCACCAAGTATTAAACCCAAATCCGCAGAAAAGAAATCATACAAACATTGCAATTATTTAAGCGCCGCTTTGGCGTCTTCGTGGCTTTCATAGATGTGCGGCGCCACATCCCGTTTTTGCAACGCGTCACCCAGTTTGATGCGCAGAAAGGCACTGGTCGTATACCGGGTAACGCCGGAATAATAATTATCCACCAGAAATTTCACCATGTCGGAATATTCTTCCACCAGATCGGGTAAAATGCTGAAGTTGTCATAGTTAACGATCGTGTAGACCTTGCGGTCCAGCGACGCTACGATACGTTCCACCGCCAATTTGATATCTGCGATCGTCTGACGGTCATTGACCGCATAGCCTTCAAAATTGACAAAGAACAGGTTTTCCGCCGGTTCATAGGTCAGCCGGTCCGCCAGTTGCAAGGTCAGCAGGTCGTTTTTCAATCCCATGGATTCGGGTTTAAAAATGCGTTCGTCCATCAAGCGGGGCGCATTGGCAATAATCGGCTCAAATTCCATTAATGGCAGAATGTCTTTTTCAATTTCAACGCCCGGAGCGATTTCAACCAGCGCCATACCATCCGGTCCCAGGGAAAATACACATCGCTCGGTCACATAGAGTACCGGCTGCTTTTTCCTGCGGGCATACTGGCCGCTGAAGGTGACATGCTCGACCTGCTCGACAAATTTTTTGACCCGGCCTTCCTGCTCGATCCGCAATCGGTAGTTATCCAGGCCGATCCTCAGTCCGGCTGCGGTGAAAGTCCCTACGAACACCACCTTTTGGGCGTTCTGGCTGATGTTGATGAATCCGCCGGCGCCGGCCAATTTGGGGCCGAACTTGCTGACATTCAAGTTGCCTTCCCGGTCGGCCTGAGCCAAACCGAGAAAGGCCATATCCAGCCCGCCGCCATCGTAAAAATCGAATTGATTGGGCTGGTCGATAACCGCTTCGGTATTTGTGGCCGCTCCGAAATTAAGACCACCGGCCGGTATACCCCCAATAACGCCGGGTTCGGCGGTAAGCGTGATGTAATCGAGAATTTTTTCTTCATTGGCAATGCTGGCGATACCCTCGGGCATGCCGATGCCCAGGTTGACGATGCTGTTGGCTTTCAACTCAAAGGCTGCCCGGCGGGCGATTATCTTGCGGGCATCCATTGCCATCGGTGCCACCGAGTGCATGGGCACCTTCACTTCACAGCTGAAAGCAGGGTTGTAGACTTCGGCAAACGTCTGCCAGTGATTTTCAGGTTTGGACAGGACAACGCAATCGACCATGATGCCCGGTATTTTCACCTGCCTGGCGTTCAGCGTCCCCTCTTCTGCGATCCGCTCGACCTGGACGATGACAAATCCGCCCGAGTTTTTGGCCGCCGTGGCAATGGCAAGCGATTCGAGGGTCAGCGCCTCTCTTTCCATGGTAATGTTGCCGTTTGTGTCGGCGGTGGTACCCCTTAAAAAGGCAACATTGATCGGAATTGTTTTATAGGCCAGGTACTCCTGGCCGTCGAAGTGGATCAGCTCAACCATCTCATCCCGGGTGATCGTATTTATTTTACCGCCGCCGTTGCGCGGATCGACAAAGGTGCCCAGACCCACGGAAGTGATCGTGCGCGGTTTTTTAGCGGCTATGTCACGATACATATGGGAAATCACGCCCTGGGGCAGGTTGTAGGCCTCAATTTTATTGTCGATGGCAAGTTTTTGCAGTTTGGGCACCAGACCCCAGTGCCCGCCGATGACCCTTTTGACCAGGCCCTCGTGGCCGAGGTGATTGAGCCCCCTGTCAGCGCCGTCCCCCTGACCGGCGGCATAGACCAGGGTCAGATTGGCGGGTTTTTGCTGTGTCAGGTAATGCGATTCGAGTGCGATAGCGATCTGCTCAGGAAATCCGATACCGACAAAGCCGCCCGTTGCTATCGTATCGCCGTTTCGAATGACCTTGATCGCCTCATCAGCCGATACGAGCTTCCCCTTTCTGGCCTGCTGGGGCGGCAGCGAAGAGAGCACGGGGTGGATGTGTTCACTGTTTTTTTCTCCCATCAACGACCTCCTTTGGGTAATTATGAGCGGGCCTGCGGCCCTTGAGGAGTGCCCCTTCGGGGCTTGAGGAGCGCTTCGCTTGAAGAGCGCCACTGCGTGGCTTTATGAGCGGGCCTAAGGCCCTTGAGGGATGCCACTTCGTGGCTTGAGGAGCGCTTCGCTACAGGAGCGGTGCTGCGCACCTTTAGGGGCAGTCACCTGCGGTGAACTTAAGGCTGAAAAGCGGCCAATACATAGATTCCGAATATACTTCCCCTGAAATCCGTGAAGGATTTTCAAGCTCCGAAGGAGCGCTCCTGAAGGCACGCCCTCTCTGTGCCGACCCTAAAGCGAAGCGCTCCTAAAGGCCGAAGGCCGCTCCTAAAGCCACGAAGTGGCGTTCGTGACGCCCCCCCCGGGGACGTCACTTCCTCGGGGGGCTGGCCAGCGCTTCACCGTCGACGACGATAGTGCCTTCCTGGTTTGTGCAGGTCGTTTTTAACCGGACCCGTTTTTTATCAGCGATAATTTCTGTGACCTCGGCCACGGCCGTGATGGTGTCACCGAATTTCACCGGTGCCATGAATCTCACGTTTTGCTCCATATATATCGTGCCCGGACCCGGCAGCATGGTGCCGATCACCGTGGAGATAAAGCTGGCGCTGAGCATCCCGTGGGCTATGCGCTGCTTGAAATACGTGTTTTTAGCGTATTCCTCATCCACATGCGCCGGGTTGAAATCACCGGTTATGCCGGCAAACCCGTAAACGTCGGTTTCGGTTATGGTTTTCGAAAACCGGGCGGACTGCCCCAATTCGAGCTCCTCGATGGTTTTTCCGATCATGGAACGGCTCCTTTCGTTTTGTTTCAGGATGTGTCCTCCGAATCATTGTCCTTTTTTGTGGGCCTGCCGCCGAACAATGTCTGGATGGGCCCGAATCCAGTCATCGATTTTTGAGCAATGCTTGACCAGTCCATACCCATCTCCAACCAGCGTTTAAATTGTTCATCTACCTGACTCTTGTAGGCAAGGTAGCTATGAATGGTCTGATCAAGGTGCTTTTCGAAAAATTCACCCAATACATTCTCACCGTACCGGATTACACTGTGAAGCAAAGCCACGGGCAGCAGGGCATTATTTTTGCGAGCTTCCTCAAGGATGATCTGGGTAAGGATGAATGCGGTAACATCCTCCTTTGTTTTCGCATCCAGGGCTTGTATCTCATGGCCCTGCTTGATCATGTCGGCCACTTCATTGAGCGTAACATATACACTGTGCTGCGTATCGTATAGCCGGCGATTGGCATATTTTTTTAACACAATTTTATTTTTTTGCATTATTTCCAGTTGGGCTCCTTGAAATGTCACGTTGCAACAATAAAATATTTCTGATATTGGCACCAATAAAAATAAAATAAATATTTTAACAAAATATTAGGCATTTATATATTTTTAAATTGATATATTGCAAATATTTTTTAATCTTTTTTTTTGTGCAGTGCACAAAAAAGTGCTTGACAGGGTCATTCCAACGTTTATAATACGGGTAAATCGCGGGGCAACGAATCCCGTAAAATACAAATTTTTATTAACAGGAGGTTACATACCATGGTCGCAGAAAAAATTGCAAAACAAATGCTCGATCTTCAAAAGGCCACCGTTGAACAGTCATTCAACACGATGCTAGTTTTCCAGGATCATTCCGAAAAGCTGATGCAGGCTGTCATGGAGCAGGCCACTTGGATGCCGGATGAGGGCAAGCAGGCTGTCAAAGGCTGGATCAACGCCGTGAAAAAAAACGAAGACGACTGCAAACAGATGATTGATGATTATTTTTTATCCGTGGAACAATATTTTGGGGCTGAAAAAACCGCCAAAAAAACGACTAAGGCCGCCACGGCCAAACCCGCCGCAACCAAAGCTTAGTTGTCGGCAACAACCTAACGCAGGAGGTAAAACCATGATAGATCCCAATGACATGCTCAAACAAATGCTACAATTTAACAAATCCACCTTTGACAATAGTTTCAGTGCCATGATAACGGTTCAGGAGCAAAACGAAAAAATGGTGTCCACATTTCTCGAGCAGGCTGCCTGGATTCCCGATGAGGGCAAAAACCTGATTCGCGAATGGGTTGCCGCCTATAAGAAAGGCATCAGTGATTACAAAGGAATGGCAGACGCCAACTATAAAAAGGTTGTCGATTATTTTGAGACGGCTGCCAAAAAGTAAGTGACCGGGCTGGACAGCAACTGGCGGTTGGCGGCAGCTGACAAATTCGACCGGTACTGGAGATAAGCGCATGCTTGAAAAAGATAAGCTGACCGAAACCCCACCGAGTGTGCCCTGTGATTCACTCCGTTTAACCGCTGAAATCTACAGGGCCGCTCTGACTTACCTGACCGGTGTTTTCAAGTACGGCAGCGAATTTTCGCTGCCGTACTGGACCGCTCTGAATGCCTTCCTGTCTCTGGAAAAAGACAAGTCGTTGCGTCACCTGCCCTGGGAGACTGTTCATGATTACGTCGAGTTGTTGATGTTCAACCTGCAAGTGGCCGACAAAGGGTTGGCCGGCAGCCTGCAGGCAATGCAATCGTTTAACTCTACCCGAAGCCAGCACTGGACGGAAGCCTTTCTGGAGACGGTCAACAAGCAGGACCTCAATCCAATGATCAACATGGTCAGCCGGGAGGCCGGACTGCTTGAAAAAATAATTTACATTTACCCCCAGGCCATTCGCGATATAAAATCGGAGTACGGCTTTCATTTTGAAAGCAGCGGTTATGAAAAAACTGCTGAAACCGAACGATTCATCCTGTACCGCGTGCTGCCCGGCAACAATGCCAAACCGGACCCGCTAAAAAAGCCGGTCCTGATAATCCCGCCCTATGTCCTGGGGCCCAACATTCTGGCCTTTTTACCTGCTGAAAAAAGAAGCTATGTGCACGCATATGCCGATCAGGGCATACCCACCTATATTCGCATTATCAAAGATATCGACACAACCCCGGCCGTGCAGACGATCACCGGTGAAGAGGATATACTCGATACGCAATATTTCTGTCACCAACTGAAAACCCGGCACGGAAGGCCGGTCACGTTGAACGGTTTCTGCCAGGGCGGATTTATGGCGATGGCCGGCATGCTTTCAGGCGAAATGGATGATGTCGTCGATGCGCTGATCACCTGCGTGGCCCCCATGGACGGTACCTGCAGCAAGGCTCTGGTCGAATATATGCAGCACCTGCCGCCGCGCTTCAGAGATTTGGGATATGCCGTCAAACCGCTGGCCAATGGCAATCGTGTGGTGGACGGCAAAGTGATGAGCTGGGTCTATAAGCTAAAAAGTATGGAAACCGAAGCACCCCTTTTCAGTTTTTACAGGGATCTGATGTTGTTTTCCGGCAACGGCAAGGCCAGCCCCAAAATAAGCAAAACGGCTGCGGCCATAAACCACTGGCTGATCTACGACCGCAATGACCTGCCCGAAGCGATTACCCGCTTGAGTTTCGACTCCTACACGCTTCCGGTGACCGCGGACGGTACCCTGCCGATCAAACTTTTCGGCCGCAAATTAAATTTCAAGCGTCTGCAGGAAAAATCGATCCCATATTTGATCTGTTACGGCGCAGATGATGATCTGGTGGACAAAGAAGCGGCCCTGGCGCCCCTGGCGCACATCAAGGCTGAAGTGACCTGCTTTCCAAAGGGACACGGCGCCATTGCAACCTCCTGGTCCCACCCGGAATCGGCCTGTGCTTTGCATACCCGCTTCAGCGGTAACCAGAGGGGACCGGTTCGCTTCCATCTCGATCTCGAAATCCAAAACCGCTAACGCGGTTGGCTGGGAACGCTCAATCAGCTCTGTCGAGCTGATTGAGTGTGTATAATTTAAAATTTTTATTTCAGGGTATAAACAGCATGCCCATAACAATGACCGAATTGAATAAATAAACAACCAGATAAAACAAAAGAAAATTTTAAATATATGGAACCAAAATTTCTAGAATTCTGGGGGAACTACTTACTGGCGGTATCCCGCGGGCAGCAGCAGATGGAAGACCTGAACCGCTGGATGCAGCAGGGCTTTTCTGGCGTTCAACAATTGAACGACATGTTTAAAACCTTCTACGGACTGCCGGCAAACGACACCCAAAGCGCGGGTTACGATGAGACCTGGCAGAAGGCAGTGGCATCATTTAACGCCTCTTATAAAGAATATTTCGAACAATTTGGCTGGGTCCCCAGACAGGAAGTCGAAGCGCTTAGGAAAGAAAATGCGGCTTTAACAAAAAAAATAGCCGCCCTGGAAGATACCGTACAGAGGCTGCGAAGCTTGCTCGATGACGAAAATCCGGTGCACGCCAAAACGGTCGGCGCCCTGCAGGAACTGGTCGAAAAACAGAGCGAGGAATTCACCACCCTTATGCAGAGCCTGTCTGCAGCCATGGACCAGGCCATTTCAAAAGATCCCCCCCAAAAAAAATAGGCCGGGCAAACAGCCCGGCCCAACATTTCTAAGGCAACTAGTTTCCGTTTCTGAGTGGTAGATTTTGGTTCAGGCAAAGGCCGCAGCCTTTTTGCTACCGGAGGCGTAGTGCGCTACGTTGAGGATTGCAAAAAGGCGAGAACGCCGGCCTGGGCCGAAAGATGCCGCTCACAAACGGAAACTAGAACCAGGAGCGATGAGACCACATATCATCCTTCAAATCCTTCATATCATTTTGCAGAGCAAGGTACAGTGATGCGTTTTGAATGGCCAGGCCGCCCGTCTGGGCCAACGCATTGACCAGCATGATAATGTCTTCCGGGTATTGGCGCGCCTGGTCGCTGCAAAGACGCATCGTTCCAATAACCTGTTCTTTGCCCCGGATCGGCGCCACCAGCATCGACTCGATACCCTCTTTGGTCACGGCATGGGGGTACTGCACGCGATTGTCCGCTTTGACATCACTGATCACGATGGTTTCCCCATCCATGACCTGGTCGTAGAATTTTTGGGCCGACACCGGGCCCTTGTCTAAAAACGCCTGGCTGAGACCGCAACTGGCGACCAGATCCAGATTGCCGGTCTCTCTGTTGACCAGGCGTATGACCACCCCTTTCATACCGAGGGCCTCGCATATATCGCAGGTCAATTTGTGCATTATCTCTTTAATATCCAGCGTGGCGTTAATATTGGCCGCAAGATCAAGAAACAGCATTGAATTGTTACGAATTCGCTCCAACAGCCGGGCCTGTTGGATGGCAATACCGCCCTGATCGGCCAGAGCCGCCAGAAAGTCGATTTCATCTTTCGAAAATTCTCTGGGTTCGGCGGTATACAGGGCCAGAATGCCGATTGTCTTGCCTTTGACCGTCACCGGCACATCCAGGATCGAGGCAATGCCTTCGGCCTTTTTTAATTCATGATTTTCCACCCGGGGATCGGTGGTGGCATCAAGTATGGCCAGATGCCCTTTTTTGACGATCGTTTCAGCTATTTTTTTTGCCGGAATGGGTTTGGCGTGCAGATAGCTACCGGACAGGCCTTTCTGGGCCACCGGCACATAAATGTCTTTGGTTCTATCTTGCATGAACAGGCAGGCGGCCTTGGCATCCATGGTCTCGATCGCACTTTCGACAACCAAGTCCAGCAATGCCGATTTGCTGAGGGTTGTCCCGAAGGCTTTGCTCACCCTGCAGAATGCTTTGAAATAATTGTTTTCCCTGGCCATGTACGACTCCTTTGGGTCCCTGGCGCACAATGCACGGGCACCGTGCTCCCCGGTCGGTTTAAAATGGTTTTGGGTTGTAAAAAATGCCTGGCACACAGCACGCCCCTCCGGGCGCAATGCACCCGGATACGAAGCGTCAGTTTTGACCTATCTTTCGCACAACTCTACCAGAACGCCGCCGGTTGCCTTGGGATGCAAGAAAGCTATTTTCGCACCGCCGGCACCTATGCGCGGTTGTTGATCGATCAGGCGCACACCTTTTTCTTTTAATTCCTGCAGGGCCGCCTCGAGGTCGGCAACCCGAAAGGCGATGTGCTGTATACCGGGGCCTTTTTTTTCCAGATATTTGGCGATGGGGCCATCGGGCGAGGTTGATTCCAGCAGTTCGACCTCACTTTCGCCCACCGGGAAAAAAGCCGTCGTGACCTTTTGTTCGGCGACCGTCTCCGCCCCTTCAAATTCAAGCCCCAGGGTGTCGGACCAGAAAGATTTTCCGTTGTCAATGCTGTCGACGGCAATACCTAAATGATCGATTTTCAGTACCTTCATAAACAACTCCTTTTTCACTGTGCTGATTCGACTGATTTAACCTCAGGGATTTCTTTTTTTAGAAACCGTTCGATCCCGTTTTTCAAGGTCATCTGCGACATCGGACAACCGGCACAGGCACCCTGCAGCTTAACAGTCACCACACCATCAACAATATCGATCAGCTTAACATCGCCACCGTCTGCCTGCAGCATCGGACGAATTTTATTAATTGCGGCTTCAACTTTTTCTTTCATGACATCCTCCATTTAATGTTATATTCCAGTTTCCCGCAAATATAGATATGCAACTGTAACTCTGATAAGAAGCGATATCCAAACATGCCGGTATTAGATTCATATCAAGCATATTGCATAAATAATCAAGTCTCAATTCTGTCTTTGCCGATAATAGTCACGCCTGAAGGCATCAAATCGTTCCTCGGTCACAGCAGTCCGAATAGAAACCATCAGGTTAATAAAGTAATGCAGGTTGTGTATCGTGTTAAGCCGGTAGGCCAGTAATTCGCGGGCCATGAAAAGGTGGCGCAAATATGCATTGGAATAGTTGCGACAGGTGTAGCAGCCGCAGCCAGGGTCAGGCGGTTGGCCGTCTTCCCGGTACCTTGCATTGCTGATATTGACGACACCGGAGCGGGTAAACAATTGGCCGTTACGGGCATTGCGGGTCGGCAGGACACAATCGAACATGTCGGCCCCACGCGCAACCAATTCCACCAGATCGTCTGGGGTACCCACGCCCATAATGTATTTGGGATGCGTGTCAGGCAACAGCGGCAGCGTGTGATCCGCCATCTCCAGCATCACATCTTTGGGCTCGCCCACGCTCAATCCACCGATAGCAAAACCGTCAAAACCGATATCAACCATCGATTCGGCCGATGCCGTTCGCAATTCGCGGAACATGCCGCCCTGAACGATACCGAACAGGGCATTGGCGCCTTTGGCATGTCGCTGAAAGTATTGTTTGCACCGTCGTCCCCAGCGCGATGTCAATTCCAATGCATCCCGGGCCTGCCTGAGTTCTGATGGATAGGCAATGCACTGATCCAGGCACATGATGATATCCGAATTGAGGGTTAGCTGCACTTGAATCGAGTTTTCCGGTGTTAAGACATGTCGCGATCCGTCAATATGCGATTGAAATGTCGCCCCCTCTTCAGTTATCCGGGTCAGCCCGGCCAGGGAAAACACCTGAAAACCGCCGCTATCGGTCAAAATCGGTTTGTCCCAGTGCATAAAACCGTGCAGACCGCCGAATGATCGGATCACCTCACAACCCGGTCGCAAATACAGGTGGTAGGTATTGCCCAGAATAATCTGCGCTCCACAGTCATTGAGCTCCTCCGGAATAACCGACTTGACGGTTCCCAAAGTCCCAACCGGCATAAAAACCGGGGTGTTAACCGCACCGTGGGCGGTATGGAAAATCCCGGTGCGGGCGTGGGTCTTTGTGCAGTTGTGGGTAACTGTAAATTTCATGTTATTCTCTGGCTGTAATGGATTCAGGATACAGGCGTTAGTGGTATAGGGTACAAGGTTAAGGGTTTAAGGATCCCCTGTTAGGCGACAAAGGCAAAAGTCATTGTCTGTGGTCAGAAGACCATTGTATTAGGGCCCAAGATACTGAATACAGAATCAGATAACCATCGACAACGAGCAACAAGCCCTTTACCTTACACCTTGCACCGTGTACCTTAAACCTTGTATTTTTGCGCCCCACATTTCTGCACCCTCAACTTCAAGTTTCGAGTTTCAAATTATGATCATCGCATCCCCGTAACTGTAGAACCGATATCGCTGTTCAATGGCATCCCGATAAGCATTGAGAATATTTTCCCGGCCGGCAAAGGCCGATACGAGCATCATCAGGGTCGAGCGCGGCAGGTGAAAATTGGTGATCAACCCGTCAACCACCTTGAATTGATAACCGGGATAAATAAACAGATCGCACCGTCCCGCATCGCCGTGGACAATTCCCGCGGGCCCGGCAGCAAACTCGAGGGTCCGCACGCAGGTCGTTCCCACGGCAATGACCCTCCGGCCACGGGCCCTGGCCTGATTGATGCGCTTTGCGGCTGCCGGCGTTAGAACGAACCGTTCAAAGTGCATGCGGTGCTGACGGATATCCGCGACCCGAACCGGCATAAAAGTCCCATAACCCACGTGCAGGGTGATTCTGGCAATCTCGACGCCGTGGTCAGATAATTCAGCCAGCAATTGTTCTGAAAAATGTAAACCGGCGGTCGGAGCGGCAATGGCACCTTTTTCAGCCGCATACACGGTCTGATACGTCGTCCGGTCCGATTGGGGGTCGGTCGTATCCGCACGTTTAATGTATGGCGGCAGGGGCGTAAACCCGACTTTTTCCAGTATGTCTTCAAAGTGCTCGCGGCATTGGAACTGCAGGGTATAGGTGCCGTTGCGGCCATCAAGGACCTCTGCCCTCAGCCCCAGGGGAAAAATCAGCAGGGTTCCGGGACGGGGCGCCTTGGACGTTTTGACCAGACAACTGCTGGTGAACCGGTCGCCATCAGCCTGTCCGCCGGCAAAATCCAGAATCAGCACCTCTACCTTGCCGCCGGTTGATTTGCGACCGAAAAGCCTGGCCGGAATCACTCTGGTGTTGTTCACCACCAGGACGTCCCCCGGTTTAAAAAATTGACCGATATGGTAAAAATGATGATGGGAGGTTTTGCCGGTCGAGCGATCCAGCCGCAGCAACCGCGACCGATCGCGACCGGGGACCGGTTTCTGGGCGATAAGGCTATCGGGAAGGTCGTAATCGTAGTCTGCCAGGGAATACATCAGGTCTCTAATTGATTGATTTATATTCCAAATAGAATTTATCCGACCATCGGCCGTTTCGGGATAGTTCTCCGAAGTGCCTAAAGTGCACTAAAATGCGCTAAAATGCCTAAAATTATCGCGTCTCTACGCTCCGCCAAAGATTTGAAACTGGAAACCGGGTAAAGGAATTCTATCGTTCATGCTTTAATAAGGATCTGCGAACATGGATCTTTGTTCCGGCACTTGGGCCATTTACCCATTGACATACACACAATGACCGCGAAGCGGATTTCACCGGGGCGAACAGCGGGCGATGTTGAGGACATGCCGCCCCTTAACTCCGGCCGACATATATCAGGCCAAGACCCACCAACATAAGCACCAATCCAAAAGCCCGCAAGTTGCCCGACGGCAGCTCGATGACCTTGCGAACAATCGTTTTCATTTTTACGGGAAATGCAAAATAGGGAAGCCCTTCGATTATCATGACCATACCGAGTACACATAAAAAAAATTCCATGCTCCTCCTCACGTTATCTGGCATCGGGTCAATATGTTTGCTTGACAGTATCGTTCCTGGTCGTTAGGTTTTTCTGCAACAATATCAAAAAAATAGTAACAAATGACAGATTCTGCCATCACTCTGGCCATTTCGAGCATCCGAAAAGGGTCCGATAACCCGGGAATACGCTACGGCGCGTATAACCTGAAAATGCCTGCTTGTACACGATAATCCAATGCGCATTGCAATTCATTATGCCATGACGGTCGCCATTTTAACTGTTTATGGCGGTCAAGTCTGACCGTTTCTGGAAACCCTGCCCCCCGTGATCCTGGGGGTAATCCTTCTGGCAACGTATTCCCTGGCTTTGGCTGTCCGGCCGTTGCTGATAAAACGGTGGATCAGCACAGCACCGATATCCCTGCGCCCCAAACGGCAGTTTGTGCTGGACCTGGGCCTGGCCCTTGCGGCCGGCTGTGTCGTGATCACTTACAATTTTGCCATATACGGATTCCCGCTTTCCAGTGGTATCAGCTTGCTGACCGGATGCTTAGTGACCGGTTTCTTCCTGGCAATCGACACGACCCTGGCGCTGGAACGCCGGTTGGTCATTGAGGCCACCAGCCGAAAACAGGTAGGCCCGCCGCCGTCCAGGCTCTTTTCAGTGACCCGCAAATTTTCACTGGCGGCCGTCTCCCTGTCATTGTTTGTCTGGGTCGTCATTGCCCTGGTGGTTTCAAGGGACATCGTCTGGATTTCTAAAATTGGTCAGACCGAAGCAGACCTGATCAAAGCCCAGCTGTCCATTGCCTACGAAATGTTTTTTATCATGGCTGTTTTTCTGGCCCTGATTGTCAATCTGATCATATCCTATTCCAAAAACCTGAAACTGCTGTTCGACAACGAAACCACCGTACTGCAGCAGGTAAGCCGGGGGGATCTGAACGGTTTGGTACCGGTGGCCACCAACGACGAATTCGGCCTGATCGCCAGCCATACCAACATGATGATCAGCGGGTTGCGCCACCGTCTTAAACTTGTCTCGGCGCTCAAACTGGCTGAAGAAGTACAACAAAATCTGCTGCCCCGGCATCCGCCTGTATTTCCCCGTACCGATATCGCCGCAACCAGTGTATACTGCGAGGAAACCGGCGGTGACTACTACGACTTTCTGGAACTGCCCGATGGCAAGCTGGGCATCGTGGTTGCCGATGCTGCCGATCATGGGATTGGTGCCGCCATGCAGATGACCACCGCACGGTCATTTTTGATTTACGGATCGCGTTATTATCAGAATCCGGCCGCTTTGCTGAACGAAGTTAACCGCTATCTTGTCAAAGACAGCCTGGGAACCGGCCGTTTCGTGGCCCTGTTTTTTGTGGAGATCGATCCGGATACCGCCTCGCTGCGCTGGATCCGGGCCGGGCATGAACCGGCGCTGCTGTTTAACCCCGAAATGGATGAATTTACCCTGCTGGAGGGAGAGGGAATGGTCCTGGGTGTGGATGAAAGCTACCGGTACGGCAGTGATGCCAGACACGGTTGGTCGAAAGGTAGTATTTTGGTTATCGCAACCGACGGTATCCATGAAACCCATAATGAAACAGGGCAATTATACGGCCGTGAACGCTTGCAGCAACTGATCCGCAAGCATCACGATCAATCCGCCAGCGCCATACAGAATGCCATACTGGACAGCACCAATTCATTTCGCGGAGACGCAATCCAGCACGATGATGTCACACTGGTCGTGGTCAAGTTATTATAGCAGACCTACAATTATGATTTCGCACGTCATACAAAGGCTTATGCTGTAAGATTCATGCATGCTCGCCCTTTTTCATAACCCAACGTCATTATCGGAGAGCACACCCAATGCGAAAAATCCCTGCATCTGTCGTCAAAAGAAGCCTGTTTTGGTGGATAAAATCAAGCAATCTGAAAATGCAGGCTGTTCTGGTGGTCGTTATCCTGGTTACCGTCGTGGCCCGGGTGATCCCCCTAGAGATGCAAAAGCGGATCGTCAATGAAGCGATCAACCTGCGCAAAATCGACCTGCTGCTGATTTACTGCGGGATCTATCTGGCTGCGGTGCTCCTGCAGGGGGACCTGAAATTTCTGATCAATTATTTTCAAACCGTTATCGGCCAGCGGGCCCTGGCTGAAATGCGCAAAGACCTGTATCACCACATTCTCACATTGCCATTGAATTTTTTCCGCAAAACCCAGCCGGGCATGGTGGTTTCTGCGCTGATCACCGAATTGACCACATCGGGCAATTTTGTGGGCATGGCCATCGCTGTTCCGGTCACCAATATATTGACGCTGGTGGCCTTTGCCGGTTATCTTTTCTGGCTCAATCCGATTCTGGCCCTGATCTCCTTGAGCATCTACCCGATCGTCCTGCTGCTAGTACCCATCCTGCAAAAGCGTGCCAACGAGGCCAACAAGCGCCGCGTCGACAAGACCCGGTCGCTCTCAAGCCGAATCGGCGAAGCAATTACCGGCATACACGAAATTCAGGGTAACGGCGCCTATACCATCGAAAACAACAAAGTCGACCGGTTTGTGGAACAACTGCGCAAAATCCGCATCACCTGGACCCTTTTCAGCCAGGCCATCAAGGCAATGAATAATTTTTTCACAAACTTGAGCCCTTTTCTGATTTTTTTGATCGGGGGCTATCTGGCCATGCAGGGACAACTGGGGCTAGGCGCTCTGGTTGCCTTCCTGTCGGCCCAGGAAAAACTGTACAATCCCTGGAAAGAGATGATTGAATTTTACCAGGTATATCAGGATGCCGCCGTCAACTACCGGCGGACCATGGAATACTTTGACACCGAACCCGAGCACGCGCTGGTTCCGGTAGACCGAGAGCCCTACCCGTTGGATGGAAACATCGATGTCAGGGATCTTTCTTTTGTGGTCGAAGGCAACATCCAGCTTCTGGATAAGATCTCTTTTTCCCTTAAATCCGGCCAGCATTTAGCACTGGTTGGTTTTTCAGGCAGCGGTAAAAGCACCATGGCCCTTTGCATCGGCCAGCTCTACAAATACACCGGCGGCCAGATTCTCATCGGCGACAAAGAGGTCGCCGACCTCAGCAAAAGGGACATGGCCCACAATATGGGCTTTGTCTCTCAAAGCCCTTTTATTTTTTCCGGAACCATCGCAGAAAACCTGCTCTACGGCTGCCAGGCGCGCCAGGATGGCGGCGCCGGAACCGACAGCCAGCCTTCCCTGGACGACATCATTTCTGTTTTGCAGCAAACCGGCATATTTGTGGACGTCCTGCGCTTTGGCCTGAACACCATCGTTGCCCACGACGAAAATACCGAACTGATCGAAACCCTGCTGCGCGTAAGGCAGAACTTCCAGCGCAGCTTTGGAGAAGAGCTGGCCGATTACGTGGAGTTTTTCGATGAAAACCGCTACCTGTACTATTCCAGCATCGCCGAGAACCTGACCTTCGGTGCGGCCAACCGGCCGGAATTTGCCACTGAAAATTTAACCCGCAATGCATTTTTTCTCGCCTTTTTGGAAGAAACCCAACTGACCCGACCCCTGCTGAGTCTGGGCGCCCAGATGGCAAGGCAAATGGTTGACATTCTGGGGAATCTGACACCGGATGAGATCTTTTTCGAGCAAAGCCCGATGGCCCCCGAAGAACTGCCTGATTTCAAACGAATCGATGACCGTCTGAAAAAAAAGAAGCTGCACCAGTTGGAAGACGATGAACAGGCCCGCCTGCTGGAACTGGCCCTGCGCTACACCCCGGGCATCCACAAAACCGTAGCGCTGCCCGAATTGCTGGAAAACCTGATTCTCGAAGCCCGGGCGATGTTTCGCGAAAAGATCGGCCGGGAAGATGCGGATGCCTTCACGGCCTACCAGCTATCACAATACATTTTTTCGCAAACGATTCTTAACAACATTTTTTTTGGTAAAATGAAAACAGTGACCCACCAGGCCCAGGAAAAAATAAACCAGAGTATGATTCATCTGCTAATTCAGGAAGATTTCCTGGAAAAGGTGATTGAAATCGGCATGCAATTCAGGGTCGGCAGCAAAGGGGATAGGCTATCCGGCGGCCAGCGCCAGAAGCTGGCCATCGCCAGGGCCTTTTTAAAACAACCGCGGGTCCTGATCATGGATGAGGCTACATCGGCGCTGGACAACAAGTCCCAGGCGCGCATCCAGAACCTGCTGGATTCGCGCTGGAAAGGCAAAAGCACCATCATTGCCGTGGTCCATCGCCTGGATATAATTAAAAACTATGATCGCGTGGCAGTCATGAAAGCCGGCAAGATAAGAGAATTCGGGACTTATGATGAACTGATTGCCAGGAAGGGGTTGCTCTATGAACTCGAATTTGGAAAACAATAAGCCCTCCCGGGGGAGTTCCAGTGAATATTTGGAGAACCTGGATATTTTGCGTCAAATCGACTTTTTCTCGGGTCTTCCGCTCGAAGCCACCAAAGTATTTGCCTACCTGTGCATCCGGGAAACGTTTAAAGCCGGCGATATTCTGTTTCAACAGGATGACGAGGACGGCCGAGCATTCTACATCATGAACGGCTCTGCAAACGTTTTGTACGCTGAAAACGGATCCCAAAAATCGATAGGGCTCATCCAGGAAGGTCAGTTTTGCGGACGCCTGGCGCTGATGGGCAAAATGCGCCGCGTTTTTTCCCTGCAGGCCGAAACAGATGTGACCTGTTTAACCATATCACGGGAAAAATTCAATAAGGCGCTGGAACATTTTCCGGCCGTAATCCCGAAAATGATCGATACAGTGATCGAAAACATCTACAAATGGGAAAAACAGTTTCTCACCGGACTACCGGCGGCGTGTGATCAATGCCTGCCCAAATTGGGCGTCAGTCTTGTGTAGTTGCTTTGTTCGTGTTAAATAGTTATGATATATATCAAGATCAACCGGGCTATTTGTAAAAATGAAACAGCGAAAGTTATCATTTGAGCTGAAAAATGCTGCGTCCGAACTGGATACGCTGTGCCGTCAACTTACAAAATTCGGCAATACCATCGGGCTGTCCCAGAAGTGCATCTTTCAAATAAATCTTGCTCTGGATGAATTGTTCACCAACATCATCTCTTACGGATACAAAGATAAAGGCGATCATCGAATAAAATTTGTCATCGCATACGAGGATAGCACCGTTGTCATACAGATCGAAGATAACGGTGTCGCCTTCGATGTTGCAGAATTCGAGGTTTCCGATCCCAAGAACACCCTGGAAGACTGCAAAGTGGGCGGCCTCGGCCTGCATCTGATCCGCAAGCTGATGGATGATATTGAGTACAAACGCAAAAATGGCAAAAACATCGTCATCTTGAAAAAAAACCTTGAGGACACCTAGGTCGGGTCAATATCTTCATCTAGAACGCGATTCAGACTTTTAATCAATCCCCCAGTCAGGCGCTGCGCCCGTCAGCGACAAACGGGTTACAGACAGAAACGACCGTAAAACAATGCTGCCAGGGAGGGCAACAATGGAAATTATTGAAACCAAGCAGAACGAAATCAGTATTTTCAAACTGAATGGCCGGCTTGATTCCAATACATCACCGGGTTTGGAAGATAAGCTGGCCACGGCCATGAAAGATGGCACCCGGAATATGGTCCTGGATTTTGAAAACCTTGATTATATTTCCAGTGCCGGACTGCGCATCATACTGAAAACCACCAAAGATCTTAAACGCTCTGAAGGCCATATCATCCTTTGTGCCATGCAGGATTATGTCAAAGAAGTATTTGAAATCGCCGGCTTCGATTCTTTCCTGCCGATCGTTCCCTCACTGGACGACGCAATTGCCAAACTGTAGCATATGGAGGTACTCCCGAACCACAACCCTCGATGATAGCGCAGCAAACCGTCTGTAATCCAGAAGTATTATACCAATTGTCAAAATAACGTTCCGATATCCAATGCTTAACTAAATTGTGAATTTTGGGCTTTAAAGACCAGATACTGGATACTAGAAACTGGAAACTGGATCGATGGTTCGCTGCGCTC
>Ga0126335_1000488_pt1 | contig 19179 bp, 17 predicted proteins | sample OlaspJWI45metaG_FD_108409 | JGI IMG/M metagenome (GOLD analysis project Ga0126335, IMG submission 108409) | Marine gutless worms symbiont microbial communities from Oahu, Hawaii - Olavius sp. 1 OAHU.JWI-45 metaG | ecosystem: Host-associated > Annelida > Digestive system > Unclassified | place... | reverse complement strand
TTGCCACTAAGATAGGCTTCAGTCCCACCAGAACCACTCCACTGTGTTACAATATGAACTAGGCTACATGTAACTGTAGGCAACCGCCCCTAGGCTAATCACAGCGTAAGGGTCCCAGTGTGACAAAAACCCAATCTGCTGGACCTTTAAGCTGCCTAGAACATCGTGCAACAAGAGTATTGCACTGTGCTATGTCTCCGACGTCGACTTCGAACAATAGGTGGCGTGCCTTAAGATGCGTCCACATAGGCTGTAAACCTCATTACTTTGTAGGATGCTATACGAACTTCAGTGGTGAAGTGAGACGTCAAAGTGACAACTGTCAAAATGTCGTATTAGTAAACTTCGTTATATTTCTAATTTTGCCTTCATTTTCAGATATCTCACAATCGCATTGGCGATCGGGCGAGTCGAGTGTATAAACGCGAATCACCAAAAAAGGTTCAATTTCAGGTTGTTTATATGGGCCATGTTGGTCTTTAGAGAAGCGCCAGTTCCGTGCTGGCAATTAGACTTTCTGCCTAGGGCATCGGCCTACATTCATGCATCGCTGCCACCTCTCGTTTGCCTTCAGTTTGACCACTGTAACTCACTTTACTGTAATTTTCCTAATTCGCAAATAAACATACCCTAGCAGATTACCGAGGTCATTTTCGCCACCAAAATTTTCACTATGCAAATTAGCTGCCGAAGTAGAGGCTACTGCATCGGATTTCGCAAAAAAGTGACCATAAGTTCGTCAGATCTTTTAAGGTTTTCTCATCTGTGTATATCGTCGTGTCTATACTCGGCGGAGCACTTCCCCACTTTGTAACGTGAGTATAAAATTAACTTTGTGCATCCACGCCTACAGTCTCCGTTACTATAAACAACCTGTCTCATCACTCACTCACTATAGTTTCTAGATAAGCTTACTGGACAGGAATATTATTTATCAGCCTGATTTCAGCGCTGAATTATAAACATTTTTGTGGCACCAAACCACCTACACTGGGACCATACTATGGCTTCGCTTCTGCGTATACAATGTCGTATTCAATAGGGCGAAATGACAATAAGTCAGCTATGCAAGTTGTTTCATTGACTGCGAACGGGACTGTACATCAGCTGGGAGTATGCCAAACGCTGTGTTTGGTGTCCCGGTAGGGTTGATGCTGCTGCAGCAGCTGCTACGTAGAAGCCGCCGAGTAGGCCTACATCTTGTGGCGTTCAGCCGGTGTAGCGGCACTGCATGGTGACGTTCGTCGTGATCAATACTTGAAACACTGTGCTTGCTCTCTCGCTCGTCACTCGCTTGCCATAGCCGGCTAGCTGGCTGGCTTTTCTGTCTCTGTCCATCGTCGTAGTGAGGCTCTTTGTCGACTCACTGCTTCCACGTAAAACGCTGTCTCCTTTGTCATTTCAGATGATAACGTTATAGCCTATTTGGGTAGCAGTCAACTCGTCACCAAGTGAACTTGTCCCCATGAGTTATAGTTACATTAGGGTTAGGGTTAGGGCTCAGGGTTTGGCTAGGGTTAAGTTAGCCTTAGGGCCGAATTGACTGTAAACTTTAAATTCAATAGCTTAGTCCCTTTGTCTACAGAACTCAGTATCACGTGTTTCTGAGCAGTAAACAATTTCGTCATTTCAAGGCGAAAGACAACAGCCTCCAAAGGACAAGTTCGGAGATCTGTTCAACTTTTGATGAGAGCGGCCAGTGCTTGATACAGAATGTCTTTTACGTCCGTATTTACAATATTTCATCTTCCTGCCAATTAAAAAATAAGAAATTAAGAATGAATAAATTTTCCAGATATTCCTTTGTTCTTCTGTGGCCCTGCGGCATCCGCTGTAGCGCTTGCTGGCATCATTTTATGCCTCTGTCCTTCTATTGGAGAAAGATGCATATATCGATCGATCTGTGTCGTCTGTGTGTCCGTGCGTCTGTGACGGCTGGCGAGGCATAATGGGCATGGCGTAAATTTTCTAGTTTTTTCCCCAGAGAGAGAAAACTCCAGATCACGATATTTTAACGAATTTCCGGCGAAGTCAGATATATGTCCGGTGCAGGTGTGTTGGTCGACCATACGGACAACGATCTCATGTCGGCGTTCCGCGTCATGATGCAGCAACACAACAACAAGCAGGCCAGACTCAAAGTCACTGACGAAACGCTCATGCTTCCTATGGACAACAGCTTTTCTGTCGGCACCGCCAGTGCGTATGCCCTAATGCTTACATACTTGCTTATTTACTTGCTTAAGTTTTTAAATAAATGTAGCCTAAGTGGATTTTGCATTGCTGAGAACTTATTGTGTTAGCTTTAGATTTTCAGATTTGTGTACAGTTTTGTGAAGTCACATTCTTGGTTTTGGTCGCTCATTAATTAAATGGGAAAGAATATGTTGAATCGACTTCCAGTGTTACTTGTTGTCTGTTGTTTATCACAATTCTGTTTTCGAAGTCTAAATGTCAAGCTGACTTCGTACCTTTAACTCATAGAAGTTACTAAATACAGGCTACCTTGTACACTAAATAAAATAGAGAAAGCGCACATGGTTTCTGCGCATTTTCTGCAAAATACATAATGAGAGATAACAAAACATATCTTCTGCCCTAAGATCCGCTTAAATCTGCCTGGTACCTGATTGTGTAGTTTGTCAGGTGATGGCGCGAGGTATTTTCGCGTTCTACGCGGCTCACATGCCCAACACTCTTAACACTATCAAGTCGTACAGCGCCACCTTCCGAATGCCGTTCGTTACGTCTGGGATGGCCGTTAACTCTAGTCGCCAGGAGGTCGCCTATGAGCTGTACATACGACCGCAGTACTCGCGAGCGCTGAGAGATGTCATCACTAAGTATGGCTGGAACGAGATCTGGTACATCTACAGCAGCAATGAAGGTCCAACTCTGTCTACATAGGCTATGAGTTTTGATCACTAGGTTTGACGTCTCTCTCAACACATAACTGGTCATCTCATCTTGTAGACGAGTCTTTCCAGGCAAACGACTGCACTAATACTGACAGTCAGAGCTGAGTTTAGCGGAATAAAATATGCAAATCAAAGTATGTGTGGTATGATGCAAATTCAGTAGACTACAGTAAGCTGGTTTGCTGTTGGCTTTTGAGTGTGGGTCATAAGCTTAGAATATGGTGCGGTTATGAGGCGGCAGCGACGACGCAAATACTCACGCATCCTTGCCCGTCTGTAGCATTAACATGAAAATTTTATCTTGGAAAAACCTGCCGAACTTTAGCAGCTTTTTGCTGTCTAATCTTGTAATTCCGTTAAATGATTTGGCGGCATATATAGCTCTCCCGTTCCTGAGCTACTTATGACCGTGGTCTCAGCCGAGCTGATTACGTTTCTATCTTGTTGCGAGTCTAAAGAATCTTCATGCTTCAATCTACTGCGTCTGTCGCCTCGTGCGATCGGCGGTAAAGGTATAGGTGCGGACACTTGTTATAGCGCCTCTTACTAGAAACTCACCTCAGAAGCGCTGAAGTATGACACGTGTTGTAAGGGATCTCACAGGTCTATCTGCCACCCACGCGTTTATCGGCGAACAGTATGAACCGTGCCTCTGCCTTCCCAGCCGAAGCTGGTCCTCATTTACCGACTCCGGAGGGATGAAGGGCTGAGTCGACGTAGTTGGTTGCATGTTTACCCGTCCGAAGACTGTCACCCATCCATGTACTAACCGGGCCATTAACCACTGCAATACCACATCCACCGGAGTTCCCCATGTCTGCTGAGACCTGAAATCGCTGCATGAATGATGCAGGTCTGGAGCGGTTGCAGCAGCTGTTTGATGCGTTGACCGAGGAAGGTCAGGTGGTGAGGACACACGTTTACCGTGTTCTGGACGGTAATGATGCTTACGTTACGCTGGGTCGCATCGACGCTCAGCGCAAAGGAGACAATAAGCGCATTCTACTCGATCTTCCCACCAAAGACTGCGAACATCTGCTACAGAAAGCGGTTGTTATAATACTAATAATAATAAATAATAATTTATATCACTGATCTAACACATTTTTGTATAAAAAAATTGTGTATTAAGTGCTTGCTATGTTATTACAACGTGACGCTTGTGGTTAGCTTATTTTCGATATTTAAAAAAAATTATTCTATTCGCAGAATGAATAGAATATTTGTTTTGATAGCCCTATCGTTTTTGCTTTGCAGATAATTTTCGTTTGTTTCGTTGTTTATAACAATGTCATTGCGCATCAGTTGAAGTATTAATTGTTGATAGTAATGAAGTCTTGATAACTCGTTGTGTTGCAGAGTAAACAGTCGAGAGGGCTGCATCATCACTATCTCTTTGTCGGCTTGGTAACTGGAGTCTTTTCTTCGTGTAGTACAAAGCGTAGTGTGCCGTTTATTTAATTATAATAATCGTTTATTACATTAAAACGGGAGTCAGTAGACACTAAATATAATGGCATATGACATTTATTGCGTTTGCATTTTGGTGTGTTGTTGCGCAACGGTTGGGCGTCGGACTTGTGATCAATAGGTCGCTAATTCGACTCCCGGTCGGGCACTGCTGAGTATAAATTTAGTTGTTCACAACCTAATTCTGCATCTGTCACTAAGCAATGTAAGTGAATGTTGTCAGGGTTTTGGTGAGACAGCACTGAGCTTCTCGCAACACGGTGGTATGAACATCACGGGATTTCGTCTGGTCGATTTCACGAACCAGACAGCGAAGGCATTCCTCAAGTCGTGGCAAGGACTTGATACTGCGAAATGGTCAGGCAGTGGGCACAATCGCATAACGGTCCGTATAGCCTCGTCAGTCTATTAGGCCTACTTTGATATCTCTCTGTCCGGTGTTTGGCCAAACTGCGGCGGCATTTAGTAGTTTAAAATAATTTTAAAATTTTTATTACACAGTATTCTTATGTTTATGTTTATTGTGTATGCCATTACGTGGTTTCCTCAAATTTAAAAAATAAAGACGTGTTATGCATAAGATTCTGTTATTTCACGGAATTATACTTAGCAGGGCTCTCAAAGCAGCCAGCCGGGTAATGCTAAGCAGGTGCGCTTTGTTACGTGTGTAGCACGAGGCTGCGCTGGCTGCTGACGCTGCGACGGTCATCTACACAGCTCTGACTAACGTCGTTCGTCAAAGTCGCAGTATGTTTCACTCTTCACCGTCACGTAATGGCGCCGTCTATAGCAACACGACAGAGAGTATTGACTGTGACGCCGAACCGCTGCAGCCTTGGCGACATGGGTACGACGTCATGAAGGCGCTGAGAGAAGTAAGTAGAAAAGTCATCGACCGTCGCCGTTCTTCTGGTCTATCTGCTAATTTAGGTCCGATTTTCAGCACCATCATCATCATCGTCATCATCATCATCATCATGGTTTATTTCAGGCAAAAGCCCATAGAACATAAAAAGCAATGAACAATAAAACAAAGAGACAGACAGTATAAACGGACGGAGACTGCTACAAAAAGGCACATGCATACAATGAAATAGTAGTAAAGTTACAACTACTATACATTTAGAATTAAACATACATCTTTGATAATACTGTTAGAGCTGGATCTTAACTGACTAATCAGACTAATGCGACTGTTAAACATCACTGTGTCAAAACTCAGTAACTGTACATCGAACAACATAGAAGTTACACTGGAATATTTACGGTACACTATTAAAACCATTGGGCCAGTAGTTCGCAATCTTTTTCATCTTTCACGAGCAGTTTGTACAGTTGGTACCGGTGATATTACTGATCGTCTTCATTTTATTACAGAAGATATGTCATATATTCTTAATAAAAAACATTTTCAGTTATGTAACGGTGGAGATTTTCGTTTTCGACTGTTCCAAATAAATTAATCTATTTCTGCCATCTTTTGAATGTTAGTTTGTTTTTTGTGAGGCTGTGAGCAAGCTTCGTGATACACTTTTCACTTTCATAATAAGCCTCAAGAAGAGTCTTTGTACATGATGTGTCGAATCCATATATTCTGCTGTACCTACCCTACTGCAGCTGTAGTTTTCACTCAAATTCAGTTCACTGTTAACTCAAGCTATTTGGTTTAATTTATTTAATGCCAGGCGGAAGCGCTTCGGCGTGTAGCACGCCCACGTTAGTGCTTCAGCGCATTAGAGGTTTTTTAAAAATGATATGCGCTATATAAATTCACGTTTTACTTACTTACTTACTTTTAAAGATAAGAAAGATAAGCAATTCTTAGCTTTAAAATACTATCCATCTTAATTTGTTAATGTGTTATGATCGATCGTTGTTGCATGATTAGACGCAGGTGACTGGTCTGTCCGGCGTCATCAAATTTGACAAGTTTGGACTAAGAAAAGATTTCAAATTAGAAATACTTGAGATCAGCAAGAACCGTGGACTTTCCAAAGTAAGATGGCTTTCATTGTCAGCATTGTGGCTGTACATGCCGTTATTTTCTGTGTAATCTTCTGTAATCAGAGTTTAAATTTGTCAGATGTTAAAGTAACTCGCGCACCCCAAGGATGGTTTTAGGCACAAAAAATTAGGAAAATTCGTATTTTTCGTTGCTCGCGGCAGCGACCAGAGAGGCGTGGGCGGACTGGGTAGGCCTATGGGCATTGGACAGGTGCTATAGCTATACGCAGGCCTACATGGGCACCTGCAGACAGCACGCGTCGTGGTCAGTGGACAATGCGTCGGATTCACAATCCCACAATTTTGGAAACGGGCGTAGGAGTGGCCTGGGGCGGGCGAGAGGCGGGGACATGGCTAAGTTAAAACCACGCGTAATAGCCGTTAGCGGCGGGTATCTGCGCCAGTCTACAGGACAACCAGCGTGAAGTGTGTCGCACAATTCAAGGTGTTGAGTTTGGCTTCATCTTGCAGATAGGCGAGTGGCAGCCGTCTACAGGCCTCGTCATGAGAACGGCTTCACTGATACGACACAAAGGCAACAACACGATCGTCAACCGCACGCGCATTGTCACCTCCATTACGGTAATATCAGCTCATGTTATCGTCACTCACATTGCTTGGTGTTTGTGATGACTTTGGCCTTGGCTGTGTCCTTGCAGCAGGTCCTTGAGATTAGCCTTCAATATTAATTTTTGGATGGTAACTTCTGTTCGTGACTTGCAGAAAGCTTGATAACACGCCAGAATGCACGCAACAATATGACTGCTATGTTGATGGCCATGCTGTGTCTCCTACAATGAGTGATAACATCGTAACGCTAGCGTGAAGTGAATAACTGGTCACAAAGCAGGCTAATTGCCTAGATAATAAGTAAGTAAGGATATTTCTAAAGCGCATACGAAACAAGAAACAGTCACAATGCGCCGCGGTCAATTAACGCCCGAACAGAAATGTTTTCAGTTTCGCTTAGATAGTCCAAAAATAGTCCGTAGCGAATGTTTCGTTGTAAGTACGATGACAGACTATTCCACACACGCGGACCTGCAGCAGTGAAACTCTTGTCGCTGTACGTATTGTGGGTGCGTGGAACGACGCAAGTCCTGTCGACTGCTGTTCTGAGAAGACGACGGCCACTGTCAGCGACAACGTAATAAGATAGTCATACAATGGTTAAGTATGTAAGGCTCCATTATCTAACTAACCATTTATGCAATGTATGCACGGTTTATAAAAACTCATAATTAAACTAGACAGGTTTTTTGGCCTACCCTGTGTATCTGTGTTAACAAATGCATATCACCGCCGTGTTTTAGGGAATGCCATACCTAAACATTCGCAAAGACCCTCCGGGTGGAAAGCCTCTGGAGGGGAACGACAAGTACGAGGGTTACGTGGCTGACCTTGCGAGCGAAGTGGCACAGCGCGTTGGTATTGACTACATCATACAGCCTGTCAAGGATGCTAAGTATGGCAGCAAGGATGACGACGGGACGTGGAATGGAATGATTGGAGAGCTAATCAGGGGCGTAAGTAGTAATCGACCTTCTTTGCTTTGTTCTGCGGTAATCAAATACTCACATCATCATCATCATCATATTCGTTTATTTGAGGTTGTCAAACGCAACCGACAACATACGGTACAAAAAATAGATGTAGGCATATACATGGACATACACACAATACATGCAGGCTTAAATTCATTTATACACACAGTCGAACAGTTTTTAGTTCAAGTTCACAACATTGTATTGTTTAAAAATTTACGGGTTTTACTGGTTGCAGCTAAGTAGCTAGATTTTAAGACTGAATCGAATGCATGAGATGCTGACTACTGCGATCGATGATCCCGGCGTCTGTCAGTTAGTCAGTCTGTCTGTCTGTCGCGCGAGCAGGCTGTGCAAAAACGGCTGAATGGATCGTCGTCCTGTTTGGGGTGGAGATTCATTGGGATCCAAGAAACATTGTATTAGATGGAGGTCCCCATCCCCAACACCGTTGGGGAGGAAGTTCGATGCGGCCTTCGCCAAATTACTTTGGCAATTGTCGATCTTCTGCGTGCAGTGAGTGATGGTGTACGCACGCAATGGTTAGGAAATCGAGAGATTGTGGTCAGTTATAGCTGCTATGATGTTTGAGAAGTGCTGTAAGCTCCCTAAACGAGGTCGAGCCGCAGTCACCGACGCATCTTCTGCAATATGATGGCACAGTGTATGACAGGATCCATTGTCTGAGGATAGAATCCTAGGATCGGTTAGATATTTTTGTCATTTAGTGCATCACAAGCAGAGAAGGATAATTTGCCACGGTTAATTAGTTAAGTCTGCTATGAGCAGGAGGCAGATCTGGCAATAGCTCCGTTGACTATAACATCTGCTCGTGAACGCGTCATCGACTTCAGTAAGCCGTTCATGAGTCTCGGCATCAGTATCATGATCAAGAAACCGACCAAGGACATCCCGGGAGTCTTCTCATTCATGAATCCACTCTCAGCCGAGGTTAGGCTACGCCAGCAACCATGAGCTTTTTGTCTTCTTCATAAAATTTTCTTAATTTTTGTTATTCAATTTAACAATTTGATTAATTCGATATTTAACGTAAGCCTACAGTCTTTTATCACTAATATGTAATAATGGTAGTTGAAATAATATTGAAATAATATTAGCCAAATCTTGATTTTTTTTATTGCAGTGCTGTTCTGAAAAATGTCTTTTATTGAATACTAATATTATAAGCTAAATGACAATAGCACATTTAGTTGAAATATGGACCCAGTTGTTGGGTCATATTTTAGCTTTTCTGTTGTTCTCTGTTTATGTTCATCTTCATTTTATTATGAAACGGTAGAACAAAATAAACAATAATACAGCACAAAATGCTATAGAAAAAAACATACATACTGTAATATTCTTAACTATACCACACACATATCATTATCCATCCTCAAATAGATATTTATACCAATTGCAGTTGTTTGCGAATCCAGCTCTCGGGCGGCCATATGCTAATAATCTGATTGACTGATTGATAGATTGATAGGTCTACTGTTAGTTAAACGACGTTGAGTGCATGTTTACCTGTGCGCCTGCTGCAAACAGGTTTGTTTTTGGCGGCGTCTGTCTGTCTGTCTGCGCGTATGACGGCACTAAATCTCAAAAACTACTGATCAGAAATTGATGTAACTTGGTACGAATATGCCCCATGGTAAACGCTAGACGTGATTGAAAGTTGGTGACATTTGACCTTGACTTTTGACCCTGAGAGTTATTTTCGTACTTTTTATTTACCATACATATCACATCGGTCATTCGAAGTTTTGAATGCCTTAACATAGCAACTTCGTTTTGGGGGTGAAGGTACATTTTCAGAATATCTAAGTCACCTTCTAGTTTCAAGGTCATGGTGTTAATATCAAGGTCACGCCGCGCGCAGGTATGTGCTCCCCTCGGACACAGCTTAATTGTATTCTGCAATGAACTTTGCCTTGCCGTACAGGTGTGGATGTGTGTGGTGTTCGCGTACATCGGAGTCAGTGTAGTACTGTTTCTCGTTAGTCGGTTCAGTCCGTTCGAGTGGCACATTGAGGACAGCTCGGACGGCGTCGCTGTCGCTAATAACTTCACCATCTTTAACAGTCTGTGGTTCTCTCTCGGCGCCTTCATGCAGCAGGGAGTTGACCTCGAACCACGGTCAGTCATTCGCAGTCTGTCAGTCAGTCGAGCGCTAGGTGACTCGGTGGCTCAGTGGTTAGCGTCGCGGCTTGCGGCCCGAGAGGTCGTGAGTTCGACGCTTCCCTGTGCTCCAGTTGCTTAGTGAGGCGTGACGGCTTGAGCAGCTAACAACTGTGATAGCTGTCACGTATTGGTCTTGGGCAGACAGTTTACTCACCACGATGGCCGTGGTGCCTAAGCCAACTCAGCCTTCCATCCCTCCCGAGGACCAGCTTCAGCTGGGAAGGCAAAGGCGGGTATAGTTTATTCCCTTCGTGGATAAACGCGCGGGTGCGCAGGTAAAACTGTGAAATCCCTCTAGAAATCGTCGAATACTCGAGCGCTTCTGCAGGGAGGTGTCTTCACCAAGGGGCACTATATCAAGTGTATGACCTTTACCTTTACCTTTTGTCTGTCTATCTCTCGGAGGCACTGGTGCATTCTGCTGCTTAGTTGACAAAGTAATTTGATGATAGCCGCATCGAATCTCCCCTCCCCGCTCAAACTACAATGGGGAAAATCCCTTCCACTAATCCAGTAGGAGGATCAGGACAGACAGGCACACCACGCTACGGGATCATCAGTCGCAATAGGCCAAATCGAATACATTCGATGCGGCGTAAATATACTTTACCCAGAAGTCAGTAAGTAAGTGCATCATGACATTTGTAGATGGTGCCAAACACTGAATGAATATTGGCCAGCATAACGCTAACTGTGAGCAAATGCTCTAGAATTGAGTCAGCGACGCCTGACATGTCCTACTTGACCATGTTGCCTGCATGGACACTTATATTGACACTCGGCGCTTGTTGACTGCTCATGTTCCGGATGGCTGGCGACGCTCCCTCTGGTAGACCACGACAATCATGGCTCTTAAACTTCCTGAGTAACCTCTCACAGTTGAACCTCTCGGCTTAATTATGCCAACAACACATTTTACCAAGCCTGTTATGCCTTGAGAGACTAATGCTATTTTTAACCATCTTTATTCTATTATCAATAAATAATCAGTTAATAATAATGACAGTGAAATCCTCGACTGAGCGAGCAGTCGTTTAAAATGGAGAAGTCCTGTTCGTCAACGCGCAGCGTCATGCGAGAAGCTCGTTGATGCAGCTGATGTTGATGATGAGTTTGTGTAGAGTCCATACTGTGGGCCTATATTGTATAATATACAGTCATGACCAAAAGTACAGAGACATCTCTGTTTTTCAAGCACGGCTGAAGCTGGGGTCTGGGTCAGAGTAAAGATTAGTGTTGGGTTAGAATCATGGTCGGAGGTCATGACTGGGGTCGGGAGCTGATAGTTGTTATTATGCCATAAATGATGATAATGATGAATTGATGATGATGATGATGATGATGATGATGATGTATCGTTATCTGTTTGCTTCTTTCGGTGGGATAAATGTCAGATAACCAAAACAAATCCGTGAAATGGTGAGAGCGCAATCGTATTCGTTATGGTACAGGTCGATGTCGGGGCGAATAGTCGGCAGCGTCTGGTGGTTCTTTACGTTGATTCTCATCTCTTCATACACGGCCAACTTGGCGGCGTTCTTGACTGCTGAGCGTATGCAGTCGCCCATCGAGTCAGCCGAGGACCTTGCCAAACAGACTGACATCAAGTACGGCACGATCGACTCGGGATCATCAAAAGACTTCTTCAAAGTAAGGGCACGGCTCTGCGCGCCATCACCGACGTTAACAATAATTGTTTTGTTTGGCGCTGTTATTTTTTTCAATATTTAAAAATTCTATCACTGCCAGGCCCATAACGCAGTAGCAGTTTCGCGGGAGGGATTTTCCCAGCCCACAGTAGTGGTGAATTTGAAAGTTCACGTGTTTGTAGACTGCCGAGAGTTGCGGTTCCGGAGGTGGGCGTGATGCTTTGAAAGTTGCTTGTTTTATTGTGTGGTTTTAGTTGATAGTATTGTTATGTCCGTATTTCATTGCGCGTTTTGTGCGTTGAACATTGTGCTATTATTTCGTCAGTGCTTTACTGCTGCTCGAGCGAGAGTGTAATGAATAATAGATGGATTATGGATGAGTAGCAGCTGTGGTTGGGTTACTATAAGGTCGTTCTCACTCTCTCACTCAGACCGGGGTGATCTCATCTTGGTTCCCGCTGAGACCTGTTTGATTTATCAGGTGATATCAGGAAGCAGCGTCCGGCGGAAATTATCCCAGAGCTCTACATTTAGCGAGCAGTCTTTTCGCACAGACGGACGCGTGCAAGCGCCGTCGATTGTAGAGTAAAAGTAAATGATGGCTTGCCAGTATGCTGTAGGCCTATTTATAGGCAAAACATTGGCGTTACTGTTGGCCACAGATTTCGGCTTATAATACAAACACGTCACTCTAACTAATTGAAAGGCTTTGCTAATTAATACAAGAAATCATGAGCGACTTCGTATTTTTGCAATATAGGCCTCACGATCTCTCTCAAAGCCGTTCACACTATATGGATAAATAGATCATAGGTCGACAATGTGGATTTAACGAATTTGTAAAATTCGTAAAAATTTGCGCCTTTTACGAATTTAAAAAATGGGTTCAAATAATAGTAAAAGTTCGTGACTTTCTGGTTTTCAAATTTTTTTTGAAAATTTTACATTTTTCTCATTGTAACTTGTATTCGTATATGCGTGGTGAATTCACTCATTAAGATATCGCTGCAAACAGTCTGTGTATTTTAGATGTTAGCATGAAACATCAAATTGTTATTGTTAGGTTACTGTACATTTTTTAAATTCTAGCATAAGTGGCCAAAAGTAATATTCCAGTGAAAGGCCACATCATGTCATCCACTCAACGAACTTTTACGAATTTTAAATCCGCGGTCTCCGAAGTCTGTATCTATGATGTAAATAATTAAATATTCTGACTGAGACATGCTAATAAGGCCAAACTCCATTACGTTAGCCATTTCCGAGCCTGGTGGTAGACTTGGTAGCAGACATGTCGCACACTGGTTGCAAGCTGGTCGGAAGCCAGCTAGCTGCGCACCTGTCTGTCTTGTCACGCGTGTGACATGTCGAGATAGATCGAATCTGTCTGCGACCAGATTTCGACTCCGAAAAGTTGGGAACTGGTTCGGGAATGATTAGCGTAATAGAATGTGGCCACCGGCCCATAATACGGCTTAATTATGCCAACAACATATTTTACCAAGCCTGTTATGCCTTGAGAGACTAATGCTATTTTTAACCATCTTTATTCTATTATCAATAAATAATCAGTTAATAATAATGACCTGCTTATACACTGATGTAGACGTCGACAATACCTGTCTACGAGAGAATGTGGTCCTTCATGTCCTCAACAGAACCGAGCGTTTTTGTACCAACAAACGACGCCGGCATACAGCGGGTAAGCTTTCTTATCTCTTCGTAGCTTTCATTGTGTGTTAACTTTTATACACATTCGCTGTTTTAGCTACTATCAGTGTCCAGTGTACATGTAGCCTTCCAACAAAACTTTTATTGAAATAATCTCACGCGATTTTTCTGTTTTGCTGAGCCGACCTGGGTGGTTGGTAAGATACCAGGGTTCAACCCACAAGCTGTCACCCATCATGGTGCTAACCCCGCTCGACGTAGAGGCCAGATGAGATTTTCCGGCTAGCGGCCGAATCTTTGTCTGATAATTGAAAACAATAATTATCCGTGGATGTACACTGAGTCATTTCACTGGAGTGCTTTTCACATATAGTAGGCCTAAGTCAGCAAAATGGCCGACTATGTGTTGGGTGGGACGCAACGTTCTACACTCGCTCTGTCACTGCTTCGTGTCGCACACGATCAGGTGAGAGACTCGAACGGCAAATACGCGTTTTTGATGGAGTCGACGACAAACGACTACGCCAACCAGCGTCAGCCGTGCGACACAATGAAAGTTGGCAACAATCTCGACTCCAAGGGATACGGCATTGGCACACCACTCGGCTCTGATCTCCGGTACAGTTATTAGGGTCCACAGTACAATAGCCGCTTTGTTTTAGACTTCGTCGAATGCTTTAGATGATCCAGTCTGTCTGTCATGCATCTGCATCTTGCAACAGCGGCTGAACGGATCGAGTTCCCGTTTGGGATGGAGAATTTTGAGGCCCAAGGCACTTTGTATTAGACGAGAGTCACCAACTCGCGATCTCTGTACGGTGAGGGGAGGGATGGGGAGGAGAGTGGAGGAATATAGTTGTTATCTGTTAGAACACTTGTAGACTCGCTTTGCAGTTTGCACCAGTCTGCGATGTCACCCACACACTCTCTGTGCGGCCTTTCTGCTTTGCTCTTTCCTTCCTTCATACGAAAATTAAAGATTATAAATTAAAGATTTATTTTTCCTTTGTCACTCATTCTAGTTTTAAGTTGCCCAAAACTTGTTCGGATTGTTTTCGGAATAATGGTCGTATTATGGCGAAAGCGATCGCATTCAAGCGTGCAACAATTTGAACAGTTTTACAGAGAAAGCCTGGCACTCTTCCAGTCCCGGTTTTAGTTGCCAAACGTTATATTAAACCTGTTCTTCCTGTCACTAAAATGGAAGGATTTCCTGTACATACAGTTATAGCTTGTATGCATGTACAGTATGTTGCTGGTTGCTGCAGAGACCGCGTGACACTGGCTGTTCTGGAGTTGATTGAGAGCGGCTGCCTGCAGAGTCTCAAGACAAAGTGGTGGTTCGAAAGAGGTGAATGTACGGGCAAGGATGGACCACCAAAGAAGGTCGGTTGAATGCAGACCACTTATTGTCAAAAACCGCAGTGTACATCAAATACCACACTGCCACTGTATGTATATACCCTCAAGGAAGTCATACTTCAGCTTTGGTTTGTTATTTGCCAGTCTGTTAACAAGATTGCTTCAATGACCGAAGGAAGTAATGATCAGATATGGTGTTATTAATTAAAATCTATGGGCAAAGCAAAGTCAGTTATTACGCTGAACTATCATGTCATGCAGGGATCTCACATTGTCTCCTTGGAAAAACTATGGGAGTCTGGATTCCCATGGTAGTGTATGCGTCTGTAGTCTACTGTAGGCTACTTTTCTTTACGGTTTTACACAGATAAAGATCGACAACGAAATGCAGTGCGACAAATTAAGGTTTAACGTCATTAAGTAGACAGATAGACAGTAGACAGACAGTATGTAAAAAATAGGAGTCTTCTACGGCGCTACATAAGATCAGTCACAGATCGCCGATGGGCTGAGCGAATGAAATAACCTATAGAAACTGTTTTAGTTTGCAGTGATGTTTGACTATGTGATGTCTTCGCAGCAAGAGGCGACGAGTTCGCTGAAGCTGCCGAACGTCGCAGGCATCTTCTACATTCTCATCAGCGGTCTGTGCATGTCGCTACTCATTGCCGGCATCGAGTTCCTGCACAAGTCTCGCACTGAGGCGCGCCGTAGGAAGGTAAATTAAGCCCTATAGAAATATGACCAGAATCTTTAACTGTATGATGTACAGTTCAGTCGAACATTTTTCGGCAGTCTGTCACGCGGGGTCATTCAGTGCAGCCTTTGCCAAATTACTTTGGCCTTTTGTTGTTGTAATGAGTCTGTACATGTCAGCCTGTAATTTTAAAAATGATGCTCGTAACAGAGTTATCTTGGTTCGATGTTTACAGACGAGTTATTTTCATTAATAGCAAGTAAAGTTAGGTCTACATGTAATGTTGTAAAAGAAAAAACAATGTATTCCGTTTGTGGACGCGGCATGGGCTGCTGTAACATTCAATTCTGCGTAACTAACTAGGCTGAAGCTGATTTTCTTTCTGTAGGCTTGTGTCTTTGATTGTTAAGGCAGTACATCGCCTAGTCTTGTCATGCATGAGATGCGACCTATTGCAATCAATGAACTCGGCGTCTGTCAATCTCCCTGTCTGTCAGGCGGCCGCGATGTGTTAAAACGGCTGAACGGATCGACGTCTTGTTTGGGATGGAGACTCTGGGAACCCAAGGTGGTATTAGATGGAGATCCCCATCCCCACAGCAAGGGGGATGGTTGGAGGAAATATCTGTAGCTAGATGACATCGTGAAATGTTCAGGCCAGATGAAAAGGTTTCTTCAGTTTGTTCTCGTAGTCCAGTTTATGGCATGTGATTGTTGTGCGTTTTGCGTCAGACGTCATTTAGCAACGCAGCGCGCAAAGAAGCAAGAATGTCAATAACCGGTGTACGCGACGTGGACGAGCTGCCAGCTGAGGTCAATCAAGGCAGCGATTTGCCACCTAACATGTCCATGTCCACGGTAATGCATGTACGTCTACAGCTCTTTACGCCGTGGTATATAATTATGATAGGCTTGATGATGTGTAACGAGATACTTCGTACATTGCCAGTCAGCGATGATAATATATGCAGTTTTGTAAGGGTCACATACCCACTACGCTATTTGAAGCCTGGGTTCGTGCGGGCCTTGGCGACTAAATGCTGAGGGTGGGCTTGCACAGGCAGTACTGCAGCGCGCTATAGCCCCCAGCTAGATGACGGACACAAAGTTTGAAGCTTAGCATACGTGTCCTACGTGTTCTATTTTAAAAGAATATTACCTATTCTAACGTATTCTATTTTAGCATACGCGTATGCTCGAACGTTGGACGAACGAGCGATCTGATGGACACTGGCGGGGTCGCTAAATCGATTACCAGCTTCGGCTGGGGTAAAGGCGGGAAAATCACCTCTGCCGGTTGTGATCCCATATGGTATGCGATTTCTCGTAGCGGTGAGGTTAGGTCCACGAACTGCTTATACCTTTCTTTACCTCTGTTACATTTTTACGCATTAACACCCTCTATTGCTGTCTGTAACAACGTACTGCCAGTATACTAACAGTAAACTATGGACTTGACAAGTGTTCAGTTTTAATGACAGTAATGCGTTTGCACATGCAGTACTCGTACGCTCCGGCAGCGCAGTTGGTCGGCATTGACGGCTATGGAGATGCCAACCTTCAGACTCAAGTCTAGGAGGGCACCTGCCATGTGCGCTCGTCATCTGGTCGTCTGTCTCTGGGCTTCTGTACAGCCTCGTCGTCTCACTGCCTCACCTTTGCGGCTCTGCCGTGATAGGCCTACATCGTACAACGTGCTGGTCTTTACGTACGTGTCTCTAGAGTCGACATTTCTGCTGAGCGATCTGTGGCAGTTGAGACTGCGCGCTGACAATGACGATAGACAAAGTGAATTGGTGTAGCGCACACTTCTAATGTGCTGTATTCTTGTTTAAAGAAAGACGTCTTGAAATATCTTAAGGTGTCCTTGTCAGTTTGCCAACAGAGCGATCTCTCGTAGGCCTAAAGAAAGCCTGTTGAGCAAGGTACTGAACGGGTAGCTAGCGCGGTACATCAAGAAGTCGTCAGTTAGTCGTCGGCTGTCGTTGTACTGTACATAATTCGTTAAATGTTACCCAGTTTTGGGTATCACGACGTCGTCAAGGTTTTATTAACTTTCAGTGTCTGACGAAGTGTGGCGTTTGCGATCATTGTTGGCTTCGTGGAGCATCGGAGCTTCCATGTGTTTTCTTTAGCAACAAAGGGGCCATCAGTTTACAGGCTCTTATTTTTATTCGGTATTATGTGCAGTTGGAAGTTTCTTATATGCGACAATAGAACTCGACACCGAAATGACCTATAAAGTGTCGAGTGGGACGTTAAGCTTCTACTCACTCACTCACGCGTCGATAGAACGTCACTGCTGACCATGGGGGGGGGGGGTAATGTCTTATGTCTGCAGGGCCACCGGTAAAGCCAAAAAACGCCACCTGTGTTGAAGTAGGCCTAGTTTTGTCAACAATTGAACAATAACCATGTTGTCACTTTTTGTACGTTTGTCATGCACCAGAAGTGTTTCTGTCTAAAGACAATAAAAAGCATCATTCCTCGGCTTGCTCGCATAGCTTCTTTAACTTTCTATGTATACAGCGTTTTTTGCATCTTGCTGCATTGCTGCATGATGTTGACGAAGTAGGCTACTATGTAAAGTCTTATGCTTAATAATGCGTTGTCTCCTACGCCGTGTATTGATTGCAGTGCAGATTGCCTTCAAATATTGCTAATGGACACATGACACTGTCAGCACCAGTCAGTCCACGTTGGTAATGAACTGTTTAACAGTTCTTGCTATTAATAAGCATCACATACTTTTTTACATCCACTCCTCGTGCGCTAGATTGTTGTGCTTGAAGCAGACATTATAGTCTATTAGTTATGAAAAGTTTACCGGTATTGTCTAATACTTGATGTAGGCCCTACTGATGATGAATTTTAATTTGTTTTTTGTTGAGCAGTAAACCGGTATCTAGGCGGAATGTTTGTTAACTGCGGTGGGAAAGGTATAGGCCTAATCGTTTGTTGCAGTTGCGTCTCTGTGCTTTCATTTTTACTGCGCGTCGCTGCGCACAGCACACAGTGTGATGCTTCGAGTGCGTTTTACAGTCTGTCACGCTCAGCACTATTGTCAGTTCCACAAATAGTTTCTGTCTTCTAGTAACTCCATGCGTACAGTTTTCGGCGTCAGATTGTGTGCGATCGGGACAGATGACCCTCACCGGGCTATGCGATGATTTTCTGGGAAATTATGGTCTGGATAAGATCGCTTCGAGAATATTTGGAGTATGAAGTTTGTGGGGTTTATGCGCAACAGCTGAGCTTCTATTAAACAACGTAGGCAAAATAGGCGTTGTAGTTGAATAAAACAAAATGTATATAACCTAATTATTATGCAAAATGTTTGTTGTAAATAAACTGTGCTTCTTTTACTATCGACATTGTTAATACCGGGTGCAAGCCCGGTACGGGCTGCGCCCATAATAAGATCGCGCGCGTAGCGCGCGTAATATTTGTATTGTATGTGGTTGGCCGTGCTTACTAGTCTGCAGTTTTTGACTGTGACGAAGTACTGAGTGACCCTGTAACGAAAATCTGGCTGTAACGTTGTACTGAATGATAAAAAATACTTTCTTCCGGTGTTTTAGGTAGATAATTAACAAATACACTGTAACATGTGCCTAAAGATTAGATCTGTGCTCACATTTTAATAAAAATGCTACAGGTACATAATATATTACTTA
>Ga0126335_1000487_pt1 | contig 19183 bp, 14 predicted proteins | sample OlaspJWI45metaG_FD_108409 | JGI IMG/M metagenome (GOLD analysis project Ga0126335, IMG submission 108409) | Marine gutless worms symbiont microbial communities from Oahu, Hawaii - Olavius sp. 1 OAHU.JWI-45 metaG | ecosystem: Host-associated > Annelida > Digestive system > Unclassified | place... | reverse complement strand
CGCTGGGGAACACGACGGTATCTGAATATGAATTTGCTAACGGAACTTAAAAAAGAAGAAGTCGCAGCTTAACCGATGGGCCACCAAATCAAAAGTGCGAAAGATTCTTGACGCTACCCAAATCAAGATGTTAACCCGCAGGAATATATGTAATATTTCGAGGATTAAACATTTTTATTTAACGCAGAGATCTGGCCCGAGAGGATCTATTAAGACCACTTTTACTTTAGGCCTTCGATGGGAAAAGGCGTCGCACACCGAAACCCGAATAGGAAACTGCTGTATTTGGGTTCATACCGGTCCCGGTTGGCCGACCGCAGGCTCTCCATGCCCTCGATGAACGAACCGCCCTTGATAACGTGTTCGGTTCCCGTCTCAGGACCGGTGGGATCCTCTGGTGCCCGCTCTCCCGTGCCGTACCAGTCCAGGACCCACTGGTAGACGTTGCCGGCCGCATCCTGGATACCGTAGAAACTCTGGCCTTTCTCATAGGTCGTTACGGGGGTGGTCGAACCGACGTAGTTGTCGTGGTTGGCGGTGTCTTCCATGGGGTCTTCGTTGCCCCAGGGGAATTCATTGCCGTCCGGACCGCGTGCGGATTTTTCCCACATGGCTTCGGTGGGCAAGTCTTTCTGGGCCCATTGACAGTAACTGCGGGCATCATTGTAAGAGACCTGGCTGACCGGGTGGTCTTCCCGGCCGTCGATACCGGTCACACCGTCCGGTGATTTCCAGTTAGCGCCTTCCACTTTTTTCCAGCGCCGGCCGATGCGCACCAGACCGGCCCCATCTTTCTCGGCATCTGACTTATACTCAGTAGCGTCTACGAATTTTTGAAACTGGGCGTTGGTGACCAGGTACTTGTCGATGTAGTAGCCACTGAGCGAAATCTTCTGCACCGGTTTTTCCGCTGAGTATTGATCCGATCCCATGGTGAACTCCCCGGCCGGGATGTGCACCATGACGCTCTGGTCTGAGGGATGCTTGATCTCGAAAAAGCCTTTGTTGTTCTTCGTGCCAGGCTCTTCAATAGGCGGCGGTGGAGGGGGTGGAGGCTCTGGCCCCGTGTCATTCCCCTGGGTCAAAAAGAAGCCGGCTGCTCCTCCGGCAATAACGGTAAAGGCCAATATGCCGGCGATTAACGCTGTGGGCTTTTTCTTTTCCGCTGCGGCTCCCGGGACGGCATCCGGATCCACGATGACGGTTTGTTCCAGGTCCAGATCTTCAAAGACGGCGGTTGCGTCATCTATATCGTCCTCTTCCAGTTCCATTGCATCGGCGAAGGCCTTGAAGTCCGAGAACCGGTCGTCCGGATCTTTCTCCAGGGCCTTGGCGACCGCATCACTGAGCTGTTTGGGCAGGGCCGCCGAAAATTTGCTGGGCGGATCCGGGATCTCGTTGAGGTGCGCGAACATGATCTGGGATGTTTCCGTGGCAGTGAATGGCCGGCGGCCGGCAAATAGTTCGTAGAAAACCAGGGCCAGAGAGTAGATGTCCGACCGGGCGTCCACCTCACGGTTTTTGTCGAAACGCTCCGGAGGCACATAGTGGATGGAAAGCATGCTGGCGGCCGTGTCATGTGAAGCGGTGGAGGACATTTTCGCGATACCGAAGTCCATCACCTTGACGTTGCCGGATTTGTCGATGATGATATTGCCCGGTTTGATATCCCGGTGGAGGATGCCGTTTTCGTGGGCGTACTGGAAGGCTTCACAGCACTGGTGGGCAATTTGGTAAGCCTTGTCAAACGGCATCAGGCCCTTGTACCCCTTCAGGATCTTTTTTAACTCTTCCCCTTCGACGTATTCCATGACGATGGCGTAGTTCTCACCAACCGGGAAAAGCTCCATGAGCTTGGTGATGTTGGGATGATCGAGCCTGGCCAGAATCATCGCCTCGTTGAAGAATTTCTTGACAACCTTCTGATTGTCCAGGGCTTGGGGATTGAGCACCTTCAGGGCGACATCGGTACCATCGTGCGACTTGGCCTTCCATACTGCCCCGAAACCACCTTTGCCGAGAGACCCGGTTATTTCATAATCACCAATACTTTCGCCAATCATCTATAGTTACCTCAGTACAGCTGGGTCGAATTCGGTCGCGTATCAATTTCAAATTGGATTTGGGATTACTAAGTTTGCTATAATACAAGAAAAATGAAATTAAAACAACCCTGATATCCACCCGGTTTTGTTTATCCGAGCGATCAAAACGGTAATATTGTCCGGACCGCCATTATCCACGGCCTTTTTGACCAGGCTTTCAGATATCTCTGTTGGATCGCCGATCTGGCGAACGCAGGCCAGGATTTCTTCATCCGGCACCACCCCCCAGAGGCCGTCGCAGCAAAGCAGCACGTAATCCCCTTTTTTCAGGGTGAGCGGCTGCTTGCTGACATCAACCATAACGGACTCCTGGAGGCCGATGGCCCGGGTGAGCACGTGGCTTTCCGGGTGATCCTCGGCCTCTTCCGGGGCAATGACACCGGCTTTAACCAGGCTGGCCACATAACTGTGGTCCTCGGTAAACTGGATGATACCCGTATTGTTGATCAGGTAGCCCCGGCTGTCTCCGACGTGGGCAAATTGCATTTTGCCCCCCTTGATATGGGCGGCCACCAGGGTGGTGCCCATGCCTTTGGCAGTCAGCATTTCGGCGGATTTTTCAAAGATGATGCGGTTGGCTTCGATGAAACCACGCTGCAGGGTGTTGATCACGGGATCTGATGTGTGGCCCAGATAGAGGTCCAACAAGGTGCTGGTGGCCAGGCGTGAAGCTTCGGCGCCGTCGGCGTGTCCCCCCATGCCGTCGGCCAGGATCAACAGGGTGCTGCTGCGGCCGGGTGTGTCGCCCTCGCGGGGGTGCCACGTGTGGTAATCCTGATTTTCCTCTTTGACGCAGCCGATATCCGCAGCGCTACCGATAGTGATCCAGTCCATGCTATTACTGCTCCAGGGCGTATCTCACGGGCCATACGAGCGCATTGTCGCTCTTTTTCAGGTGGTTGGGTTTACCGTACCAGAGGCTCATCTGGTAGACATACTGGGGGCCGAATTTGTGTTTGGATTTTGACCAGTAGCCCACATGGGTGTTGACATTGTCAAAAGGGTTGCCGAGCGGCAGGGACGGATTTTGCTGCTTGCGGTCAACCAGCTGCTTCCATTCCCGCAAGGTGGGCAACCGCCAGCCGGATTGACCGCCAATCTGCAGGTTTGAGCAGTAGGCGACCGCGGCTTCAAAATTGACGGCTATCTGCTTGGGCTCCCCTGCCCAAACCAGACCGGTCATCAGGTCGGTGAAGCTTTCGTCACCGTTATCTTTGAACCGGGGCAGCTTGGCTTTATTGAGCAGGTCGGTAACCGTACCGTCTGCGCGGTTGAAGGCATAACGGCGCTTATAGGTGGTTACCGCCACTCCCTGTGACCGTCCGGCTAAGTTGTCCGCATTCAGCGCAACCAGGGTCACGTTGAGATCACCTTCCTCTTCGAGTTTCCGTTGCAGGGCCCACTCGGTGCCGGAACCTTTCTTCCGGTAGCGTTTATCGCCAATGACCAGCGAAACGGATTTGGCCGGGCGGTCGGTTTGGGCGGTGAAATTGAATTTGCGTGTTAGCTGTCCCTTTTTAGGCGTGACCGCGGCGCTGAGAATGTTAACAATCTCAGCTGGTTTTTTTATCGTGGTCAGGACACCCTCCCAAGATTTACCCTGGGCGTCGTCTTTGTTGCGGGCGCTCACGCGATAGGGATTCTGACCCAGCAGGTCCACCTGGGCCACATACGTCCAGCTGGTCTGGCTGCCCTGCATGGTGTACTGTTTGTCGCCGATTTCCAGAAAAACCTTGTCAGATGGGGAACTGGTTTTGGCCTGTATCGTGAAGCGGTCACCCGGGTATCCCTTGCCGGGGGCAACGACGGCCACATCCACAGAGAGTACGTCGGGGATGGGCAGGGGGCTCTTCTTGGCGGTCAAGGTGCCCTGGCCCGGGCGACCGGATACGCCCACCGGGTTGATGGCCGTGATCGTAAAGCTCTTTTTGCCGATATCCGGAATGGCCCTTTTCAGTTGCCAGCTTTTTCCGGATCCTTTCATCGGAAATACCAGGCCGTCTATTTCCACCGAGACAGACTTGGCCGGCCGATCGGTGGTGGCCTTTAACAGGAACTCTTCGCCGGCGTAGCCGGTTTTGGGGCTTGCTACAGCGGCCAAGACATTGGCCGGGCCGGCCTTGGTCTGCAGGGTGCCTTCTCCTGACTTTCCCTGCACGCCATCTTCGTTGGTAGCGATGATGCTAAAGGGTATCTGGCCGATATCATCCACCACCTGGTCTAGTTTCCAGGCGGTGCCGGAACCCTGCATGGCAAATAGTTTTTTGTTGATGCGCAACGCCACCTTACGGGCCGGGCGGTCGGTTTTGGCTGCAAAGCCGAACTTGTCGCCCCCAAAGCCGCCCGCAGCGGGGTGACCGATGCAGTTAAGACATTGGCTGCTTCCGCCCGTTTCTTGATGGCTGTCAGGGTGCCCGCAAAGGGTTTGCCAGATTGTTCGTTGCGATTGAGGGCCGCAATGGTGAACGAAGACGTGCCGACCCTCTCAAACGCACCTTTGAACGTCCACTCGGTACCAGAGCCCTGCATGAGTTGTTTCTTGTTGTTGACATTGAAATATACTTCGGCTGGCTGAGGTACTGGTACGGGCTGTCACGGTGAAGGGATCGCCGGGGTAGCCCTTTTCAGGCGAGATCGTCGATTCGACCACATCGATCAAAACAGCCGGGGCCAGTCTGGCGATAATGAACTGTCCGCCTTTGTCCATCTTGGTCTTGCGTAAGCGCCCCTGTACCAGGCGGACACCGGCAACTTTCTGGATCGGGAGAAATATATTCTCATCAAATATCAAGTTTTCAAAATCGATGATTTCCAACTCGTTTTCGTTAAGCGCCTTATCAATGTAGTAGGTGAATAGTCCGAAATTGTCCGTGCTGGCGCTGCCGGGCCAGTGCTGATCACCGAAAGCGATGACTTCGCGTGAACGCCGGGAGGATTTTTCCATTATTTTTTCCGGGTACCGGAGGTCATAGGGCGTTAAAGAAATGGAGCGGGCGCGCACAAGTTTGGAGGAAAAATGGGAGTCAGCCAAGATCAACAGGCTTTTCGCCTTGAAATCCTTGGATCCCAGATATTCGGAGATAATCGTCGAATGCTTCAGCCAGGTCAGCTTGGACTTTTTCTTGCCATCGATGGGGATCCAGTAGGTTTCGCCTTCATCGTCTTCAAAACTCTGACCGACAAAGAAGATAAGCAGATTGTCGTTTTCGCTGAGCTCCCCCAGATATCCTTCGATAGCGGTGAGGATGTTGATCAGAGTCGGTTTTTCTTTGGTTTTATCTGTCAGCAGAGTAATGTTGGATTTGGTGAAGTTGTACTTCTTGGCAAGGGTGTCCGCCATGCGCTGGGCATCTTTTACCGGGCTCTTGAGTGCCGGCCATTGGCTATAGCCGTTGATGCCCACGATGAGCGCATGGTTTGTCCCGGAGCCTACCTTGGCTGCCTTGAGCAGACCAAACGGAACAGTGCTGGCCGCTATAAAAAAACAGAGCAGGAAGATGCGGGTTTTGTTTTGGAAAAGTCGATATATACGCAGCGACGGATGATTCAAGGTATTGCCTTTTTACAGATAGAATACAATTTAAGTAAAACCGGCATGGAATGATACGCCGGAATCATGGCAGATTGCACAACAACTAAGATCTTCACCAAGCTGTGGCGACCCGGGCAGGGGGCCTGCGATTATGTGTTAAAAATGACAGCTTCAGTCGGCCATTTCCTTTTGGGGTGCCCTGGTATCATGGAAGGTTGTGGTCAACCTAAGATATAGATTTCAGTACACTTATATGCTTTCTGCCATTTTCTGTCAAGTCAGGATGTTTGTTGGCATCGAGCGCTGATAAGGTATATTGATTCAATTCTTTTCCTGGGGCAATCCTTCAAGATCCTAGTTTTGAGATAACTTATCGCATTTTGAGGAAAACGATGAAGGTTGCGCCTGGTGGATTGCAATGCGGCACTGCAGGTCGAAACCGAATACCGGTAAAACTAACAAACCTGAAGTCATCTCCGACTTCAGGTCTTATTTTGATGGTCCTGCCGATCAGCGACAACTTTAAATCGGCTTTTCTTAGGTGCGGCAGATAATGACGCTGATATTATCCTTTCCCCCGGCATCATTCGCCGCATCGGCCAGGGCATTGGCAATGCTGCCTGTGTCATCAGAGGAATTGAAAATGCGCTGGATCTCATCATCGGCGACCATGTCGGACAGCCCGTCGCTGCAAAGCAAGTAGAAATCGCCGGACTGGTATTCATCCCATTCCACGGTCGGGGACACGGCCGGGGTAGGCCCGATGGCGCGGGTGATCACGTTTGAGCTGGGCTCCGGCCCCTGGCGACCGCCGTCTACCCAGGCCACGCGCGCGGAATGGTCCCGGGTCAATTGTTCCAGTTTGCCGTTACGCAGCCGGTACATGCGGCTATCACCGACATGAAAGCGAACGGCATACTTTTGATCGGTTATCACCAGCCCGACCAGGGTGGTTCCCATGAAGCGCTGCAGTTTCTCCGCGCAGTTGCGACCGTACACGACGTCATTGGCCTTGATCACCGCTGAATCCACCAGGGACATGACGCAGGAAACCGCCGGCGGTATGCCCCCACCGTCGGTGATATCAAGCAGCTCGGTCTCGATCGATTCCGGTTCGAGAAAGGGGCCGATGGTATCCACGGTGGTACGACTGGCTTCCTGGCCCTTTTCATGACCGCCCATCCCGTCAGCCAGCAGGGCAACCGTGCCCCCCTCGTCCAGATAGATGGAATCCTCGTTGCGCTGCCTGCGGATGCCGGTGTCGGACACACCGCTGGCCCGCATAATGCTGGAATTCACATCGATTTGAATTCGGTCCGGGCTGCCCATAAGAGATGACTTTCAGGTTTTTGGTCTGATTGATATGCTGCTGTTACATTTTTATATTGTATTTTATGTAGAGGTCTGAGTCGCCTTCAATCTCTTTGCCGAGACTGATAATGCCGTTACCGAGCAATGTTGTCTCATCCCGGCGCAGGTGGACTCTTTTCTTGCCCTGCAAAAGGACAAACGTCCCGTTGGTGCTCTGATCGATGAGGATGAATTTACCGCGGTTGTATTCGATGCGGGCGTGAGATCGCGAAACACCTTTATCCTTGACCACTATATCGTTGTGCAGTTGCCGCCCAAGCGTGGCGCTGGGGTGTGATTCATCCATCTCCAGCATTGTGCTGCCGCAGGTGAGCTCCATGCGGCAGCGCAGGGCCGGTGAGTCGATCGCATCGTCCATCATAACGGTGACGTCGTGCTGTTCCCAGACGATTTCATAAATGCTCATTTCACCGCTTTTGCCCTTGACGATGGTCTTGTCGATGCAATTGGCAGCGTCTTGCAAATCCTGGTCAAGTGCGTCGACCGTATCCTTGGTGGTGATGATCTGCCGCTGGTTGGCCAGGGCCACCATGCGGGCGGCCACATTGACGGCATCTCCAAATACATCGCCGTCTTCCTTGATGACGTTACCGTATTGGATGCCGACATAGATGTTCGGGGCGGGAATTGGTACACTTTCCGGCAGCGGCATATCCTCAAGGGATTCGTTCATCTCGACAGCCGCTTCAACGGCGTGTTGAGCTGTGGGAAAAGTACACATGATCTCGTCACCAATGGTCTTGATGACGGAGCCTTCGAAGTAGTTGGTGATTTTTTCGAATAGGCCCAAACAGGTCGAAATAAGTTCTTGGGCGACGGTGTTGCCTAGCTTTTCATATAGGTGGGTGCTTTTTGCAATATCCGCAAAAAGAATCGCAAGTGTATCTGTTTCCCGTGGCATGCAAACCCCGTAATGAGCGTTTAAGTCAAAACATTCGGAATAAAAACAACATAATGAATCAGTTTTAAAGTGTCAACGGAAAAAAGTCGCGGGCAATGATGCACAGATATGAAAATACTACAAAAGATGCCTTTTTCGACTGGGACAATTGTGATAAAAATCGAAGTTCGAGACCGGGGACTCAGGGTTCAAAGGTACAGCGTTCAAAGGTTCAGAGGTTAAAAGCCCTATACCTGAGAACGGAGATCAGATACCTGAGGACTGAACAAGAGCAGGTTCATTGAACCTGGAACCTCCGTCCAACTATTGAAACTTAAAGGTTTGAACCATTGACGCTACTTTCTAAGATCCTGATCGCGACTGGATTGATTGGTGCGATAGTACTTAGCGGAGCTGCCTTTGCCGATAACACCATCACCGCTCAGGCCACTTTTTACAGCATTCATGTGGCCTCATTTCAAAACCTGAAAAACGCCAATGCTTTCGTCAATTCGCTCCAGAGCCAGGGCAAGGTGGTTTTCTGGAAAGGCACCCGCGTTGCTCAGAAGGGGTATTTTTACCGGATATTCACTGGGCGCTACGCGACATATGCCGCGGCCGAAAAGGTCTGGCAGCAGATGAATGCGCAAGGGCAGGTAAGCTACAAGGGAATCTTCAGCTTCGATGATCTGCTCCCTCAAGGAGAGCTTAGAAAGGGCTCCGGCTTACACTATTCCAGGACGAAAAATAGGTCGCAGGCAAAAAGGTTGAAGCGCGGGCGTTTTGTAGACAATGGCGACGGAACCGTAACCGACCGCCACAGTGGCCTGATGTGGATAAAAAACGGCTGGCACCGTGATTTTTTCGCCGCCACCACCTGGGAGGAGGCCATCACCAAGTGCGAACAATTCCAGGCGGCCGGCTACGGCGATTGGACGCTGCCCACCAAGGCTCAGTGGCAGAGCCTGCTGGATGATACAATCCAGGCGCCGTCCATCGTAGAACCGAATCCTTTCAAGAATGTGATTATCCATATGCCTTACTGGGCCAAAGACGGCCCGCTGCGGCTGCTTTCGCGCCGCTATACCACATTGCTTTATGCCGGTACGATCAACCATCAGCAGAAGGACGAGATGGCCTTTATCTGGCCGGTGAGGTTAGTCAGGTAATAGGCCGAAGACTGAAGGCCGAAGTAAGACCAATGAGTTCAGAAGTTTGAACCGAACGCCGGAGTCTGGGGTCTGGGGTCGGGAGTCAGGCAACAACGATCTTTTTAGACAGGATTTTCAGGATTAGCAGGAATGGAAACCCGTTTTGGCTGGCCGGATGCCAGCCCAAACGTTTCCATTGCCTGCGGCAAAAAAAGACAATGCCAAGTTTCGTGGTTGCAGTTTATTAAGGTGACGGGAACTTTACCGTTGCACTGAGTCGAGACATTCCACCTCCGCGAAGCGGATGATCCATTTTCGATCCCATCCGGGGATTGAAAATAGATTTTAAATCTTGTTTATCTTGTTAATACTGTCATAAGCCTTTCGGTTTTAAAATTTTCTCAAATCCGTTAAATATGTGCAATCCGTGTCTCATCTGAATATCCCAACTATTATAGCAGTCGTTGCCGACTATTGGTCTTTTCGGTAATCCCTCTCGATATTACCATCTTGCGGCCAATTTTTCGGCCGTCGGCAAGTACATTTTCATCCTGGTTGGAGATGGTCGATTGATAGGTGCGGGTATGCGGGTGGCGGTACTTGATGTGGTCGCGGAGCTTTGGGTCCTCGATTTTAACAATCGCTTTAACATCACTGTCCGGTGCAGCTCCAGCTTGTCGGGATGCAAGCCGGCTGCGGAAACCCTCGATGATCCCCGTGGCAAAATCGGTCTTACGATGCAGGGTTAGCTTTTTACGCTTGTTGTAGCGGGACCACTGCAAATTGATATGATTTTTTACAAAGTCATAGACATACTCGGCCGAGACGACGTTCTCTGGAGTGCCGGTTATCTCAAGAACCCGTCCCATTTTCTCACGGGCGGCCACCCAGGCGCTGACCCAGATGCCCTGAACAAAATAGAAATCCACGAGAAGACTGGACAGATAGTAACTGTCGCGGGTGTGGCGCAGGGCCGGTTGGCCGACGAAAATACTGACAAAGTCCCTGGCTTTGTCCTGTTCGATCAAATCAATATTATAACGGGCCATCAACTCATATGCTTTGATCATGGCCGCTTCGGCTTCGTGTTTGTTCCGGCTTTCCGAAAGCGCCATAAGCTTTCGAATCCGAAGCAAGATCCGGTCATCAGCCGACAATTGGTTGTCGGCATACCGGTCCCTAAGGGGCGGATAGTTGCCTGAAGCCCGGGGATTGGCCCGTAGCAAGCGGCAGGTTTCTTGAAAAATCGGACCATGGGCACTTTCCTGCTTATGGGGGGCCAGTTTATCGGCCAATTGATGGGCCATTTCATGGTGGAGCACTTCCCGGACGGAATCCCACGGGTAATCGAGGACGAGTTTGCGACTGATGCTGATCTCGCTGCGGCGGCCGTCCCAATGTCCCCAGCGGCTGTTTGTGTCCACCAGTCGGAAGAGGGGACACTGCAGCAGGCCGCGATGGTAATCATCCAGGTGCCAGAGCGCCGCTTCCCATTCCTTGACCAATCCCAGCAGCATCCGCCGCTCCAGGTCGGCTTGGAGTAACTTATTTTTCTTTTTTGACACGGATTGCGCCTATGCGGCTTGTAAACATTCCCACTGATTGAAGATTTAAAATCAAAGATCCTTTTTAGACAGGATTGATATGATTAACAAGATTAATAAAATATTTTCAATCCCCGAATGGGATTGAAAATAGTGCCATCCGCCACATAAGAACCAGTGTCAGGAGTCAGAGGTAGGGAATCAGAAAATCCAACCAACATGCAATTACGCTTTATTTGCCGCAGGCAATGGAAACGTTTGGGCTGGCATCCGACTATCCTAAACAGTTTTTAATCCGTAGAATCCTGTATATCCTGTCAGAAAAAGAACTTGGGTTTCACCCTAACTAATCATAAACTGTGTAATCCGTGCAATCCGTGTCAAAATGTGCTTTATAAACGTGTTCAATTCCATTTGATCGATTATAGAGGTGATATAGCTTTGGTCGATTTTGAATATAAGGGCGCCCTGGTAAAAGCCCCGCTGCCCGGGCTGAACGATCCCGAGGACGATTTTGTGCCTTCTGGACTACCGCCCGTTATCGATGCCCACGTCCACCTCTTTCCGGACTGGCTGTTCGAACCCATCTGGCAGTGGTTCGATACATTCGGCTGGCCGGTGCGCTACCAGATGGGGGCCGCGAAAATCATCGAATTTCTGGTCGCTCATGGCATCCAAAAGGTCGTGGGATTGCACTATGCCCACAAACCCGGGGTGGCCGGAAAGTTGAACCGCTTCATGGCCGATCTCTGCCGGCGCTATCCGCAATTGGTCGGGACCGCCACCGTGTATCCCGGTGAGGATGGCGCGGAGAATATATTGCAAGCGGCCTTCGAAGATGGCCTAGCCGCGGTCAAACTGCACTCCCATGTCCAGTGTTTCGACATGGACAGTGACGGTATGTATGCCGTCTACGAAGCTTGTCAGGCTGGTGGCAAACCGCTCATCATGCACGTCGGCCGGGAACCTAAAAGCCCGGCCTATACCTGTGATCCCTATGAGTTGTGCGGGGTGGAGAAGGTGGAGCGGGTTATAAGGGATTATCCAGACCTTCGCGTCTGCGTGCCGCACCTGGGGGCGGACGAATTTACCGAGTTCCGGGACCTTATTGAAAGATATGACAACCTCTGGCTCGACACGACCATGGTCCTTTGCGATTATTTGCCCGGATTAGAGGTTCCGCCCCTGGATACTTTCCGCCCAGATCGCATCATGTTCGGGACCGATTTTCCCAACATTCCCTTCGCCTGGGACCGCGAATTGAAAACGCTGATCGGATTCAACCTTCCCGATGGTCACCTCGAGATGATTTTATACAAAAATGCTGCTGAGCTGTTTTCGATTTAAGACCTATTTTCTCAGAGAGATCAAAGGGTATTCAAAGACGAATTTTGACACGGATTACACAGATTTAGAATCATGAAGTTCTATTTTCAATTTCTGGTGAAATTGAAAAGATTATCATCCGCTGCGCGGAGAAGGTTCACCGAGGTCATAGTGTAAGGTTACCTTTAAGCTATCGCATTATTCCAATGAAGGCTAATTGTGCTCCTTTTGCCGGAGGCAATGATGGGTGAACGCGGCCACCAGGACGCGCTCAGGGTTTTATATCCGTTAAATCCGTGTCATCCGTGTCTAAAATTGATCTACTGTCTTTGAAGTGAGTCCCCCGACTCCCTGCCTGCTGGGCGTAGCCTTGGGCGAAGCCTGGACTCCAGTCGTATACCTTCTACCTTAAACCGTATACCTAACTGTTTTCTAACCGAAATTACAGCAAATTTTCAATTTCACTTGACTTTTAGCTTCAATAGGCCGTAAACTGCTGTTCAGTTTTGAACAAAACAGTCATCAGGCAACTTCCCCACAATTTCAGACATACGTACGGCAGAGGCTATGGCGCTCTCCAAAAAAGACTTCAAGGTCCTGGATGCCCTTGACAGTGAGCCGATTACCACGCAGCGGCAACTGTCCGAACACACCGGCATAAGCCTTGGCCAGATCAATTACGTCCTGCGGCGTCTACTCGAAAAAGGTATGGTCAAGGTTCATAATTTTCGTAAAAATCCCAATAAATTAAAGTATGTATACCGTTTGACCCCTGCGGGAATCGAAGCCCGCTCCCGATTGGCTGTGAATTTCGTGGTATCCCGACTGCGGGAATACTACGGTCTCCAACGGCGCCTTTCGCAGCGTTTGCAGGAGATCGAACAAGAGGGCAGTGAGGCCATCGTGTTTGTTGGGCCGGCCATCGTCAGCGAATTCGTGGAAACCACCATTCAGGAAGAAAATATGAAATTACAATTGGTTGCGCGTCTATCAGCAGCCGACAAATTGGCGTCCCTCGGAGATGGCAACTTCGATACGGTCCTGCTTTTCGATGAAAATGTAGAGGGTCTGCAACAAATAGCTGAAGATACCGGTATCGCCTCCGAGAAATTAGCGCTGCTTTGGTGATCCGCGAAGACTGAAGAATGAAGAACCATATAGTATCGGCAGATTTACCCTGTTAAATAAGATTTGTGTGATTCTCAAATCTTAGCTTTAGCTATTTAACAGGGTGTACACAGATTAGAAAAAGATAAATAAATATCATATAATAACAGATAGATAGACCTGGTTGGCATATGTAGCCGACCGGGCGGAGCTATGAATTAGGTAACTTATGACTATGCAGGATAGCAGACCCAAAGACACCGGCATGGCCGCTGTATTGATACTATTGTTGGTCACCTGGTTCACTGGTAATGTTGCCTGGGTGATTCCGGCAGTCGTCGTCCTGATCCTGACCATGACGGTACCGGTGGTGTTCAAGCCCCTTTCCGTCGTCTGGTTCGGTCTTGCGAACATATTGGGGCATGCGGTATCAACACTGATTTTATCGATTCTGTTCTTCGTGGTAGTTATGCCTGTTGGAATCATCCGGAAAATAGGAGGTGCCGACGCTCTGCGCCTTAAAAAGTGGCGCAATAGCGATGATTCGGCCTTTGTGGTCCGCGAACACTTATATACGGCCGAGGATGTGGAGAAACCATACTGATGTGCAGATGCACATCAGAGGTTTAAGGTAGAAGGTTTATGCCCGCGGTCAGACGTCAGGTATCAGAGGCCGGAAGAGTCGAACTCCCTGCTTTTGAGGCCTTGAATTGTAAAATCAGACCTCTGACTTCGGTCTTCAGACTTCTGTCACTTAAATACTATTCACTCTCGATCCTATGTTTTATGCTTATTAAACAATAAAATATGGAAGAAAAGTAAATTATGGAATTCGCGAAAGATCTATGGGGTTTCTTAAAGGAACGAAAAAAATACTGGATGCTGCCGATTATCCTCTGTCTGCTGTTTTTCGGTGCTTTAATTATATTCTCAAGCGGCTCTGCCATCGCACCGTTCATTTATACGATCTTTTAAATTGAAGGTCGCATAGGGCCTACTGCATAGCGCAAGGGGCAATGCAAATCCTCATAATCAAATCCATCAATGTCCAAATTTAGATTTCAGGATCTGGAAATATGGTAAATTGCTATCGAGATAGCTGATGGATTGTTCATTATCAGCGATAAACTTGAAGAAAGGAAGTTGTTTCGATTTGCTGAACAACTGCGTGGAGCTGGGATGTCAATGTCCAATAACATTGCCGAGGGTAGCGGTTCCAGTTCGAAAAAAGATTTCAGTAATTTCTTAAACATTGCCAGACGTTCCGCTTACGAGAACACAAATATCCTCATATTGCTTGAAAGAAAGTCCCTTATTAGCTCAGAAGTATTAGAGAGTCATTTGGATGATCTTGACCTTCTTTGCAGAAAAATCACCAATTTTCAAAGAACCCTAAAATGAGTTCTGCATTCGGCAGAAAAGCAAAGTCCCAGAGTTCTTTTCACTTGACAAGTTTAAGCTGCCCTGATTTTCGTCCTATGCCCTATGCCCTATGCCCTATGCCCTATGCCCTATGCCCTATGCCCTATGCCCTAAGCCAATAACGCCATGCTGATACTCGGAATATCCGCATACTACCACGACAGTGCAGCCGTCCTTCTATCGGATGAAGACATCATCGCGGCTGCCCACCAGGAGCGGTTCAGTCGCAAGAAGCACGACGCCGGGTTCCCTACCGATGCGGTTCGCTATGTCCTTTCGGAGGCAGGGATCGGCATCGAAGATCTCGATGCCATTGCCTTTTATGACAAGCCGTTTCTGAAGTTCGAACGCCTGCTGGAAACGTACCATGCCTTTGCTCCCAAAGGGCTTAAAAGTTTTCTGTCGGCCATGCCGGTCTGGATCCGGGAAAAGATCTTCATGCGCAAGATGTTGTGGGATGCGTTGGAGGAAGTGGCTGGTCGCCCCTTAAAAAAACGTCCGCAGTTATTGTTTCCCGAACACCATCTGTCACATGGGGCCAGTGCCTTTTATCCGTCACCTTTCGAAAAAGCGGCTATTTTGACAATCGACGGAGTGGGTGAGTGGGCTACCACCACGATCGGCCTGGGGCACGGCAAGGACATCAAAATCCTGCGGGAAACCCATTTCCCGCATTCATTGGGGCTGCTCTATTCGGCTTTTACCTACTATTGCGGATTCAGGGTCAACAGCGGGGAGTACAAACTCATGGGACTGGCTCCTTACGGGAACCAGGATTCCAAGCGGGTAGCCAAGTTCAAGCAAATTATCATGGACGAGCTGATAGATCTGAAAGCGGACGGTTCCTATTTGATGAACATGTCCCACTTCAACTATCCTGTCGGTCTGACCATGTGCGGTCACACAGAATGGGAAAGATTGTTCGGCCTGTCCAAGCGAAAGGCAGAAAGCGATCTGACCCAGCCTTACATGGATATGGCCCTGGCTATTCAGCAGGTAGCCGAAGAGGCTGTTTTCAGACTGGCGACCACTGCCAAAGAATTGACCAGTTGCGACAACTTGGTCATGGCCGGCGGTGTGGCGCTCAACTGTGTGGCCAATGGCAAGCTTATCCGGAATGGGACGTTTAAGGATGTCTGGATCCAGCCGGCAGCCGGGGATGCGGGTGGTGCATTGGGGGCCGCCTATGCTGCCTTGCACATCTGGAAAAATGCCCCAAGAACTGTTGATCCTGAATTGCCCGATAAAATGCACGGCGCCTACCTGGGGCCCCAGTTTAAAGCTCGGGATTACCTGGCGATGAACCTGAAATATCAGGCACCCTATCATCACTATCCTGATTTCGACCTGCTCTGTGACGAGGTGACCGATCTGATCACGGATGGTAAGGTCATCGGCTGGTTCCAGGGCCGCATGGAGTATGGGCCCCGCGCCCTGGGAAATCGCAGCATCATTGGCGATCCCCGCAATCCCGAGATGCAGAAGAAACTCAATTTGAAGATAAAATACCGCGAAGGCTTCCGGCCCTTCGCACCCTCCGTTATGGAAGAGGAAATCGGCAACGCCTTCGAATTGGATCGCCCTTCACCATACATGCTGCTGGTAGCCCCGGTCAAAGGTGATCGTTGCAACCCTTTGCCGGCTGATTACGCAGAGCTGGAGATGTACGACCGGCTCTACCACCTGCGCTCCGACATCCCGGCCATTACCCACGTGGATTATTCAGCCCGCATCCAGTCAGTCAGCAAGGACACCAATCCACGCTACTGGCAACTGATCAATACCTTCAAGGAAAAAACTGGTACAGGCTTGGTAGTCAACACCAGTTTTAACGTGCGCGGCGAACCCATCGTTTGCACGCCGGAAGATGCCTACCAGTGCTTCATGCGCACTGAAATGGATGTGTTGGTTATGGGCGACTATCTGTTCCGCAAAGAGGAGCAGCGTGACTGGCAGGAGCATGAGGATTGGCGAACGAAATTTGACCTTGACTAGGCTGTTAGACTGAAGTGAAACTGTAAAGGTATAAGGTTGAATCCGGAGTCTGGAGTCAGGCGTCAGGGGTCCGGAAACGAATACCGAAACTTAAATCTCCTCTAATGATCGGATAGCAAATTCCCAACTTACTTTAAACAAAACTTAGCTAATACCCATTATCAAAATTCCGCGGAGCGGATGATGGTATTTTCAATCCCTTCTGGGGATTGGAAATATTTTGTAAATCCAGCCTAAAAAGGTTTAGGTATTCATGGTTTAAAATCTGTGTAATCCGTGTAATCCGTGTCAAAAAAATATGAGGTTTTGTCTGTGCCCGTCTGCGTGAGTCTGTCAGGCGGAGCTTGAGCGAAGACTGATCTGTGGCTAATAAATAGATCTTGATGATTTCTAAATCCATGTAAACTGTGTAATCTGCGGATAATTGAGGGCTTGGGTTATTATTTACCATAAGGACTTAAAATGAAATTCAAAAAAGAGATCCTCTGCATTGGCGCCGGCTATGTCGGCGGGCCCACCATGGCCATGATTGCCTATAAATGCCCGCAGTATCGGGTAAACGTGGTCGATATTCTCCCGGAGAAAATTGCCCAGTGGAATTCAGATGCGCTCCCAATCTATGAACCGGGCCTGGATGAGATTGTTCAAAAGGCCAGGGGCCGTAACCTTTTCTTCACCGCGGATATCGAGGCTGGCATTAAAAGTGCCGATATTATCTTTGTCAGCGTCAATACTCCTACAAAAACTTACGGGGTGGGTGCCGGTATGGCGGCCGATCTTCAATACTGGGAAAAGACCGCCCGGCAGATATTGGATTGTGCGGATTCATCCAAAATTATCGTTGAAAAAAGTACCCTGCCGGTCAAAACCGCCCAGGCCATGGAGCGCATTTTGAACTCTGGTAAATACGAGGTTCAGTTCGAGGTGCTTTCCAACCCGGAGTTTCTGGCTGAAGGCACAGCCATTGCAGATCTTGAAAATCCAGATCGGGTACTCATTGGATCGCAGCAGACTGAAAGCGGACTCAAGGCCCGGGACGAACTGGTGGCGATATATGCCAACTGGGTGGCTGCAGATCGCATTGTCACCTCAAACATTTGGAGCAGCGAGCTTTCCAAACTTGTCGCCAATGCCTTTTTGGCCCAGCGTATCTCATCAATCAATTCCATCTCAAGCCTGTGCGAGAAAACCGAGGCCGATGTCAGCGAGGTGGCCAAAGCCGTGGGAATGGACACACGCATCGGGTCCCGGTTTCTGAATGCCAGCGTTGGTTTCGGCGGGTCTTGCTTTAAAAAGGATATCATGAACCTGGTGTATCTTTGTCGGCATTACGGCCTGGAGCAAGAAGCTGATTACTGGGAAGGGGTCATTCGCATAAACGAGCACCAAAAAGAGCGTTTTGTTCTGAACATGTTGACCGCCATGTTCAATACCCTGGCTGGGAAGAAGATCTGCCTATTCGGTTTTGCATTCAAGGCCGATACCGGTGATACCCGGGAGACGCCGGCCCTGACAGTTGCCGGCCGGTTGGTGGAAGAGAATGCCCAGGTGGTGATCAGTGATCCCAAAGCCCTGGACAACGCCCGGCTGGACACCCAAAGTATCAAAGGCGACATTCAATTTAAGGAAGATCCTTATGAGGCGGCCAGGGGCTGCCACGCCATCGCCATCATGACCGAATGGGCGCTTTACCGCAGTCTGGACTACGAGCAAATATTCAACTCCATGCAGAAACCGGCCTTCATCTTCGACGGACGTAACATTACCGACCACGATAAGCTTTTTGAAATAGGTTTCAATGTGTTTCCAATTGGAAAACCGAAAAAAGTCCATTTCTAATCCGCAGATTACGCAGATTTCACAGATTATTCCGGCTCCCGCCGCATAATGCACGTAAATAATTATGAGACAGGATTTACAGGATTAACTGGATTGAAAGCCCCTGAACGCGTCCCGGATGGCCGCGATCATGGCTCCATGCCTCCGGCAAATATCTACAACACTGGCTTTAACCTGCGAATGAGTAGATTTGAGACATGTTGTATTGGAACTGATGAGAAATTTTCCCGCAAAGCGGATGATAGCGTTGTCAATTCCATCTGGGAATTGACAACAAGGTTTTAGAATCCTGCTCATCCTGTAAATCCTGTCCAAAAAGTTTTTGACCTCAACAGGTTTGAAATTAGCGTAATCCGTGTAATCTGCGGATAAAAATGGTTTCTAAGTTTTGTCTGTGTCCGTCTCTGTGTGCTTGTCAGGCGTAGCTTGAGCAAAAACTGATCTGTGGATAATCCTGAATTAAAAATCAAATCAGCACTAGTCACTGGTGGCGCCGGTTTCATCGGTTCTCACCTGGTAGAAGCTTTGGTGGCGGATACCTGCCGGGTAACCGTTCTGGACAACCTCTCAACCGGGTATCTTGAGAATCTTGAGGCCTGCCGGGAAAAGATTACCTTCATTGAAGGGGACATAAGAGATGAGGAAGCTCTCACACGGGCTGTCAGGGGATGTGAAGTTGCCTTTCATTTAGCCGCTGAAATTTTCGTGCCGCGCACGATTGAAAACCCGGTAAAGAGTGCGAAAGTCAATACCATTGGCACACTTAACCTCCTGGAAGCTGCAAAGCAAGAAGGCGTAAGGCGTGAACCGCCCCGGGTTTGACGGAGACTCCACAGTTTGAGAGGATGGAGTCATGTCAAAGTCAAACAGATATTCCCCAGAGGTTAAAGAACGAGCAGTTCGGATGGTTT
>Ga0126335_1000486_pt1 | contig 19190 bp, 18 predicted proteins | sample OlaspJWI45metaG_FD_108409 | JGI IMG/M metagenome (GOLD analysis project Ga0126335, IMG submission 108409) | Marine gutless worms symbiont microbial communities from Oahu, Hawaii - Olavius sp. 1 OAHU.JWI-45 metaG | ecosystem: Host-associated > Annelida > Digestive system > Unclassified | place... | reverse complement strand
GTCATGGCTATACTCCTCTTTTGATTCCAGATTACCAACCAACTTACTGTAACTGGAATTAGAATGAGTATAGCCTTTTTTTTTCGATCAAGGCTTACTGCTATGTAGCAAGCTCTGCGCGAGGATATGTTTTTAGGCTTTGCCCTTTGCACTCTGCTCTTTGCCCTCTGCATCTCCCTCCAACACCCTTTTACTTCTCTTAACCGCACACAGGTCACCGCACATGGTACAGACTTCTTTGTCCAACGGTTTGGAAGACTCGCGGTAGGCGCGGGCCTTCTCGGGGTCGATCGCCAGGTCCAACATGCCGGACCAATCGAGATTCTTGCGGGCCGCACTCATCTGGTTGTCCCAATCCATGGCACCGGGCAGTCCCTTGGCGATATCGGCTGCATGCGCAGCGATCCGGGAGGCGATGATGCCCTCTTTCATATCATCCAAGTCCGGCAGGCGCAAATGTTCGGCCGGGGTCACATAGCAAAGGAAATCCGCGCCATAGGTGGCGGCGATGGCGCCGCCAATGGCCGAAGTGATGTGATCATACCCAGGCGCCACGTCGGTCACCAGGGGGCCAAGGACATAAAACGGGGCCCCGTGGCAGAGCTTTTTCTCTAGCTGCATGTTGGCCACGATTTCATTTAAGGGCACATGGCCCGGCCCTTCGATCATCACTTGGACATCCCGTTCCCAGCAAGCTTTGGTGAGTTCCCCGAGAATGATGAGTTCCTGGATCTGCGGGGCATCGGTGGCGTCTTTCAAACAGCCCGGCCGCAGGCCGTCTCCGAGGCTGAGGGTAATATCGTGCTTGACGCACAGATCCAACAGACGGTCAAAGTTTGCATAAAACGGGTTCTCGGCCTGGTTGACTTCCATCCATTCCAGCAGCACGCTGCCGCCCCGGCTCACCACATGGGTCAGGCGCATGTTTTTGCGAATTCTTTCTACGGCGATGCGGGTCAGGCCGGCGTGAATCGTCATGAAATCGACACCGTCCTCGGCATGCTCTTCCACCACCTGAAAAAATTCATCAACGGAAATCTCGGTGGGGTCCTTTTTATATTTGGCCACCGCATCGTAGACCGGCACGGTGCCGATCATCACCGGGCACCTGGCCACCACCTTGCGCCGGAACTCGCGGGTCCGGCCGAATGTGCTCAGATCCATGATGGCATCGGTCTTGAGCGCCAGGGCATTTTCAACCTTTTTCATCTCCATATCCAGGTTGCAGCAGTCTTCCGAGACCCCCAGATTCACATTGATCTTGGTTCGCAGGCCTTCACCAACCGCCCCCGCTACCAGGTTTTTGTGATTCTTGTTCGCGGGGATGGCGATTTTCCCGGCGGCCACTTTTTCAAGCAGCACCTGCTCGGAAATTGGTTCGGCGGCCAGGACGTCCCGCATCTGCGGGGTGACAATCCGCTGCCGGGCAGCATGCATTTGGGTTGTGTAGTTGGTTGTCATGGTTTACCTCTTTTAGACCTTTACGTGCTGATGCTTGATCCCACCGCATTTGGGCAGCGTTTTAAGTCTTATGTATTAAGTGTTTGGATAAGGCTTTTTAAAAACACCTTCATCCAACCCCCGGTGCTATATGATGTTATGCGCTTGTCCGGCATAGCTTTAGCGACGCCGGAAGAACGCCGCCAGGGGCCAAAATATGCAGCCTGTGTCCGAATACAACAAACGCCGCTTCCGGGGCCCCGAAAGCGGCGTTTCATCAAACCAGGTAAAATATAAATATGCTTTGCCTGTGATTCTGTACCGCTTCCCTGCGCCGGCATTATCCGGATCAGGTTCTAAGGGTTGGGAAATACCTCTCAGCGTTATCTGCGCCCCTAGCGATATTGTCTATTTGGTCTTGTGGCGTCTCCAGTTTTAGGATTTTGTTTTCACTGGTTTTAACTGTAACTTAAGCGAAAGTGCCTATCAAGCAAAATCTATCCGGCGGCGTGATCTGCGGCCAGTTCCATGCCCAGTTCTAGGGCCTGGCGGTTCATGTCCACAAAGCCGGCCGGAATTCTCTTTTCCAAAATGGTCATGATGGACTCCGGCTTGACCAGTCCGGTGATCTTTATCAGGGCGCCAAGCATACAGATGTTGAACACGATCGGTTTGCCGATGGATTCCATGACCGTCAGGTACATGGGCAGTTCAACCTGCCGGGCGTCCACCTTCATTTCGCTCTGTACGAAGCGGGTATCCGACAGCAGCAGCCCTCCCGGTCGGATGATTCCCTGATACTGTCCGTAGGCTTCCTGGGTCAGACACACCAGGACATTGGGCTGGATGACTTTGGGGTAGTGAATCTGGGAATCGGAGATAATGATGTCGGTCCGCGTAGCGCCCCCCCGGGCAGCCGCCCCATAGGTCTGTGACTGCGTGGCATTGAGGCCTTCCACAATTACGGCGGCCTCGGCCAGAATGACAGCCGCGGTGATGACCCCCTGGCCGCCGGATCCTGAAAAAACCATTCTGCATCTTTCCATGGTGTTTATCCCTTCTGTGCCTTGGCGATTATCTTATCGTATTCGCTGCAGTATTCCGGCAGCTCGTCCTGGACAAAGATCCCGCGTTCGATCAGATTGGGATTTTCTTTCTTGGCCTTCGACCCCTTCGGCGTGGTGTTCTCCTTGTAGCCTTTTATCATTTCGACGGCATCGCCTTTCTTGTTTTTGCGGCCGTAATGGGTCGGGCACTGGGAGAGGATTTCCACCACTGAAAAACCATCGTGCAGGATGGCCTGTTTGATGAGGTCGGTACACTGCTTGGCATGGTAGGTGGTCGAACGCGCCACAAAGGTCGCCCCGGCGGCGGTGGCCATTTTGACCACATCGAACTCACGATCGATACTGGTATACGGCGAGGTAGAGGCCATGGTGCCGATACCCGACAGGGGCGAGAACTGTCCCCCGGTCATGCCGTAGATCCGGTTGTTGAGAACCAGGGCGGTAATGTCGATATTGCGGCGGGCCGCATGGATAAAGTGGTTGCCGCCGATGGCCAGAGCATCGCCATCGCCCATGGGGACGATCACGTTGAGTTCCGGTTTGGCCAGCTTGACCCCGGTGGCGAACGCCAGGGCCCGGCCGTGCAGCGTGTGCAGGCTGTGGAAATCAACATATCCCGAGATCCGGGCGCTGCAGCCGATCCCGGATACCATGACGATTTCGTTTTTGCTCATGCCCAGGCTTTCAACCGAGCGCAGCATGCTGTTGAGCACCGTGCCGTGACCGCAGCCGGGGCACCACATATGGGGGAAGAATCTCTGCCTGATGTAATCTTTGATGGCCATTGGTTATACTCCCTTTCCCTGTATCAGGCGCAGAATATTGTGAATGTCGGTGGGTGTGATGAACACACCGTCAATCCGGTTGGTCAGAAAAACCTTCTCGGGATTGTCCACGGCGGCTTTCACTTCGTGCAGAACCTGGCCCACATTCATTTCAACGACGATGACCGCCCGGGCATCGGCGCATATCTCGCGTACGATTTCCGCCGGGAACGGCCAGAGGGTCTGCAATTCCAAAAGACCCAGTTTTTCGCCGCGTTTGCGCCGGTTTTTGACGATGTGCAGCGCACTGCGGGCCGCGGAGCCGTAGCTGATAAGAATCCGGTCGGCGTCGTCCAGGTAGAATTCCTTGTACCGGGCCAGTTCGGTCGCCCGGTTTTCAAGCTTGTCTACCAGGTGCCGGATCAGGCCGTGCACGATCCGGGGGTCAGAGGATGGAAAGCCCCACATGTCATGGTACAGCCCGGTCACGTTGTAACGGTGGACATCACCGAAATCCGACATGGGCAGGCGGCCGTCTTCGCGCGGCAGGTAAGGGTGGTAATCCACCCCGCTGGAGACCGCTGTCCTTAGTCTCTTGACCAGCGGCAGTTCACCCTCCTCGGGAATGATCAGCTTTTCACGCATGTGGCCCACGGTTTCATCCAGAAGCAGGATCACCGGGGTCCGGTAGGTTTCCGCCAGATTGAAGGCCGCGACGGTCATCGCGAACACATCCTGGTGGTTGGACGCGGTCAGGGCGATGATAGAGTGATCGCCGTGCGTTCCCCACCGTGCCTGGTAGACATCACCCTGGCTGCCATGGGTTGGAATCCCGGTAGAAGGCCCACCCCGCATGACGTTTACGATCACACAGGGAATTTCAGCCATGATGGCATATCCCAGGCCTTCCTGCATCAGCGAAAAGCCAGGACCGCTGGTGGCCGTCATGGCCTTGTTGCCCGTCAAGGAGGCCCCGATTATGGCGCAGATCGAGGAAATTTCGTCCTCCATCTGGATAAATTTCCCCCCCGCCGCAGGTAGCCGGGAGGCCAGCAATTCGGCAATTTCGCTGGAGGGTGTAATGGGATAGCCGGCAAAGAATTTCAGGCCTGCATATAGCGAGGCCTCCATGCAAGCCTCGTTCCCCTGGACAAATTTGATTTGCTTGCTCATGATGGCGCCCTATTCCGTTTCGATTTCAATGGCCAGATCCGGGCAGCGGATCTCGCACAGTTTACAGGCAATGCAGTCATTCGGTCGGGCCGCGATTACCTTATCCTTGTCGTCAAGTTCCAGAACCTGTTTGGGGCAAAGTTCGACGCAGATCCCGCACCCCTTGCACCAGTCCCGGTTGATCAGGTGTTGTTTCAGTTTCGGCTTGGCCATGTGGGTATCCTCTCCAGTGTATATTCGGCTCCAGGCTGCTGAAAACCGGCTGGCAGGCAGCCTTTGACTAGTGCCCAGCCACAAACGCCATCTTTTTGCCCGGCATAGCCTTTGGCGACGACGGGCCTGTCCGTCATAGCTTCAGCGACGACGGGCTGGTCCAGAGCGGCGCTTTCCAGTCTTCGCCTTCGGCTACGCCGGACCGGTGCTCTGAGCCAAAACCTACCATTTGTGGACAGACCCTGAATATCGTCTTTATGGTCTTAGACGGGCCTTCTAAGGGCTTTATTTTTGAATGTCAAGCGAAACAGGTCAGGAACATAAAAAAATCAAGAATTCAGAACCACTAACGAAAACCTGAAGGGCTAAGTGGGCCTAAGCATATCAGGATTGCGCTATTTTCTCAACTACCCGCCGGCTGTTGGGCGAGATGGTGTCGTGCGGTTGGCCGGCTTGAGATATGGGTTGCTGATGGCCACCATATGCACTATAAACGTCAGAAACATTTCAAAGCCAACTACGATGTATAAAAACTGTTAACCTCAATGATTTGAACCTTTAGTTGAAAAATACAGCTACCATATTAATACTCCTGGCCGTCGGCTCGCTGGTTGCGGTCGGCTGGTTCTATTCCGATCTTCTCAAATATGCCAATGTGCCGACCAACCCCGGCGCCAAGCTCGTCACCTTTCAAGCCGGCCAGGGCGAAGGCTTTGGCACCGTCACCCAGAATCTGCATGCCCGGGGTCTGTTCGACCACCCGGACAAGTTCAAGCTGTTGGCCCGCTTCAAGGGCTATGACAAAAAAATTCGGGCCGGTGAATACGAGCTTTCCGCCGCTATGGCCCCCCGGGAAATCCTCGAAAAATTGGTGAGCGGCAAAGTTCGGCTCTACCGTTTGACCATCCCCGAAGGATACACCCTCAGGCAGATCGCCGCAGCGGTTGAAAAAGCCGGATTGTGCCCGGAACGCGAGTTTTCCCGGGCGGCAATCGATCCGGCTGAGATGGCTGCCGCGGGTGTCGCGGCGCAAAGTCTCGAAGGCTACCTGTACCCCGACACCTATCTGTTCCCCAGAGGCGTCACGGGTCTGGAAATCGTACGTGCCATGACAACCCGTTTCAAAAGGGTCTTCAAACCGGAATGGGAAACCAGGGCAGCCGAATTAAAGATGAGCGTACACGAAATTGTCACGCTGGCCTCGATCATCGAAAAAGAGACCGGGGCGGCTTTCGAGCGGCCCCTGATTTCTTCGGTATTTCACAACCGCCTGAAAAAGAAAATGAGATTGGAAACCGATCCGACGGTTATCTACGGCATCCCGAATTTTAACGGTAATCTGACCCGCAAAGATCTGACAACCCCCACGGCCTACAACACCTATGTCATAAAAGGGTTACCCCCCGGACCAATTGCCAGCCCCGGCGCCAAGGCCCTGGAGGCGGCCCTCTACCCGGCGGAAACGAAATACCTGTTTTTCGTCAGCAAAAAAGATACGACCCATCAGTTTTCGACCAATATAAAGGACCACAACAAGGCTGTCCGCAAATACCAGCTGCGGCGGAAGTAAAGAATCCTGGCCCAGCGGGTCAGGCATTGAATTACCCCTGGAAGGGGCAAGCACCCCGGAAACGACTTCTCAGCATGGCCGGATTCAGGGGATTAGGTCGAAGACTGAAGGCTGAAGGAAAACTTTAAAACCAATCTGGCCGAATTGATTTCAATGAAGACTAAATGCTGCGGTGAATTGGAACACTATTGTTTTCTTAGCTTTTTGACGCTGTCACCTTCAGTCTTCAGCCTTCAGCCTAAACATCGGGGAACTTTTACCCCGGCAAAGCCAATTATCTCTGACCTGGCCCCGAGGACCAGGTTTTTAAGGACTGAATAATAAATCAGGTATCAGGTAGAAGGTGGAAGGTCCAAGATCTCAAATGGCGCGCCGGGCCGGCAGCAAGCCTCGTAACTTTTTGTAAACTTTCATAATTTAAATCTCAATAGGGAACGCGGGTTGCCGTGACCGAAATCTGACGATAATGGAAACAGCCACATTTACGAATGCACAGCTGGCCGGTCAACGGCTGATGCTCGGGTTCGACGGCACGACGCTCAATACCGACCTGAAAGAACTCATCGATACTTTCAGGGTCGGTGGTTTGATCCTGTTTACCCGCAATGTAGAAAGCCCCGACCAGATCCGCCGCCTGTGCAACGATGCCCAGGCCTATGCGGCCGCTTGCGGTCAGCCACCGCTGTTTATCGCCATCGACCAGGAGGGCGGACAGGTGGCCCGCTTAAAAGCCCCCTTCACCGAATTCCCGGACACACCACCGCTCAACAGCTGCTCCGCAGCGGAAAATTTCGCGCGCATAACCGCAGCTGAACTCAAAAAGGTGGGTATCAACATGAACATGGCACCGGTCATGGATGTGAATGATCCGCATATCGACAGCATCATGCTCCGGCGGGCTTTCAGCCACGATCCGGATATTGTCTCCGAGATCGGGGTGGCGGTGATCAATGGCTTGCAGACCCGCCAGATCATGGCAGTCGCCAAACACTTTCCCGGGATTGGCCGTACGACGCTGGACTCGCATGTTGACCAGCCGATCCTGGACGCAAGTACCCAAGAGCTGGCGACGGATCTGACCCCATTTTCAGCTGCGGTCGACAATCACGTAGCCGGCATCATGTTGTCGCACGTCCGCTACCGAGCCCTGGACCCGGACTTTCCGGCCAGCCTGTCCGCTAAAATTGCCCGGGACCTTCTCCGCGGCCAGATGGGATACGATGGCCTGGTCATGACCGACGATCTGGACATGGGGGCCATCAGCAACCACTTTGACATCGCCACCGCCGTCGAGTGTATTCTGACAGCGCATATCGATCTGATTCTGATCTGCCATAAAGGCCCGGCGCAGGACCTGGCCTTTACCCGCACCTGCCGCTGGCTCGAACAGGAATCCGCCCATCGGAAAGTCAGTCGACAATCCGTACAGAGGATTATGCGGCTTAAGCGGCAATACCTGTATTAACTTCAGGTGAATAGTCTGCCGGCTGAAGACCGAAGTGAAACCTTGTTTGGAGCCTATCTCAAAGGACGAATGGCTGATGAAGGTGTGAACAGAGAATCCGGGACGCTAATTTAGACGGATAATCCCGGCAGCCTTCAAGCAGTCACCTTCAGCCTTCATGCCTGCCGGGCGTCTTGTGCGGCGTAGCCTAAGGCGAAGACGTAAGCCCTTGACGTCGACTGGTCTTCAACCTGAACACCTAACAGCAAGGTCAGCACATGGAAATCAGCTCCGCATTTGCCGGCACCCGACTCAAACCCTTCACGACCCAGGTGGATGCGCGGCAGACCATGAATTATGCCGCGGCGGTCGGCGACCGCAATCCCTGCTATTTTGATGACCGCCGCAATGCGGGGCTGGCGGCCCACCCCATATTCCCCGCGGCTATCACCTGGAACATCACCGGCCGGATCTGGGAATACCTCGAAGCCGAAGATTTTCCGGTAGACGCCCTGCTTACCCAGGTACATCACACGGAAACAATTGTGCACCACCGTCCGCTGGTGCCCGGCGACAGGCTGACGATTGACGGGGTCATCGCCGCAATTGACTCCCACCGGTCCGGCACCCGGGTCATCATTCGCTATGCCGCCGTGGACAAGAACGGGCAGCCTGTTTTCACCGAGTATTGCGGTGCCCTGCTGCGGGGGGTCACCTGTGTCGGCGGTGACCGGCAGGTGTTTAAACTGCCAATCATCCCCGCTGCTGATACCACGGGCCGCTCGATTTGGCAGGCCACGGTCGATATCGATCCCTTGGCTGCGCACATCTATGATGGTTGCACGGATATTGTCTTTCCTGTTCACACCTCGCCGAACTTCGCTGTCGCGGTCGGCCTGCCCGGAATCATTTACCAGGGCACGGCAACCCTGGCCCTGGCCGTCCGTGAAATCGTCGACCGCGAGGCGGATCGCCTGCCGTCCAGCATCAGGACCATCTCGGGCCGTTTTACCGGTATGGTTCAACCCGGGTCCAGCATCGCCATACGCTTGGCCGGCCGGCGTACGCCGGCCGGCCAAGCGCTCTTTTTCGAGGTACTCACAGACGATGGTCAAAAGGCCATCTTGAATGGTTATGCTAAAATAATAAATGGATCCTGTCCGGAGGAGTAAGCTTAGGATTGCTACTTCAAGGGGCGTGCAACCAAACATGCTGTGGTCCCTTGGCCGGATCCAGGTTGATAGGCTATAAGCCTTCAGGCTGTAGGGAAACCTCGGGATATAGCCTTTGGTAATCGGCGATCCTGAACGGTACGGGTTTTTGCATTTCAGCTAAAAGTGAATGGCTAACAGCTATTGTCTTCCAGCCGTGTTTTCCAATGATGGGGAGGTACTACCTAACAGTCTACAGCCTACAGCCTAAACACCTGGAAGCGGATACCCCGGCATAGCCAAGGGTCCTTAAACCCTGTTCGCCGGCACCTTTAAAAGGAAAGCTATCATGAACGACAACCGTCTGCCGCTGTTAAACGATTATATCGAGAAATGGGCCCGGGAACGACCGGATAAGCCTGCCATGATCCAGCATGAGGATGACAAAGCGATCACCTACCAGGATTTTGCGGCCCTGGTGGATATCTTCGCCCTGCGGTTGATGGCCATGGGCATCGGCGCGGGTGACCGGGTGGCCACCCAGCTGATCCTGGTACCCGAGCACATGATCCTGATGTATGCTTGCTTCAAAATCGGCGCCATCATCGCCCCCCTGGATGTGCGTCTCCAGGACGAGGAAGTGGCGCGGGATATAAATAAGATAGATCCAATTGCATTTTTCTTCCTGGGCAACACCCCGGTCCGGGATTTTAGAACAGTCGGCTCGGCTGTCCGCGAGCAATGCCCGGCTGTCAAGCACCTCGTGCAGTTCACAGCCAATCCCGGCCCCGGGGAAGTGGTGGAAGGTGCCGTCGCGATCACCGACCTGTTGAAAAAAAGGGGCCTGTTTCTGCTCAAACTCAAGGACATCGTCACCGGTGGCCTGAAAAAGGCGGCCCGTCGGGTCGACACCCATTCACCGGCGCTGATTATCTATACCACCGGCACCACCGGTGATCCCAAACCGGCGCTTTTGTGCCACGAAAATATCATCGTTCAGAATGAAATCCTTGCACGCGGCATGGGTATGGGCGTTGCGGATGAAGGGATCGTCCTGGTGAACCTGCCGCCCAGTCACGTGGGCTGTGTTACCGAGACCTTCATGACCACCATGTACGTGGGCGGGACCACCATTTTATTACGGATTTTCGATGTTAAACTGACCCTGGAAGCCATCCAGAAACACAGGGTGGAGGCCCTGGGACAGATCCCCACCCAGTTCCGGATGCTTTGGAATGACCCGGAATACAACCGGTACGATCTTTCGAGCCTGAAGTTTGTGGCCTACGCCGGCTCGGCGGTGGATACCGGTTTTCTGGAAAAACTCGCCGGCATGGCCCCCCGATTCGGCACCGGTCTCGGTATGACGGAAAACGCCGGGTTCGCCACGTTTACACCCGCCGGCATTCCCCTGGAGGAAATGGCCGGCCAGGTCGGCCGGGCCTTTCCGGATCTGGCTGCGGTATCGGTGCGCAAGCCCATGAATCCGGACCGCAGCGCGGGCCGGGAATTGCCGGACGGCGAAATCGGGGAGATCTGCTACCACCCTCCCATTGTTTTTCTCGGCTATTACAACCAGCCGGAGGAAACCGCTAAAACCATCTCAGCCGAGAGGCTGCTTTATACCGGTGATCTCGGTTATTTCAAAGACATGGGGTCCTATCGCGCCCTGTTTCTGTCCGGCCGGCGTAAGTTCATGATCAAACATAAAGGCTACAACGTCTTTCCGGGTGAAGTGGAAGATCATATCGCCGGACTGGCGGGCGTGGAAATCGCCGAGGTTATCGGCAAGCCACACGCAATCTTCGATGAAGCTATCGTTGCGTTTGTTCGGCTGGTCAAAGATGCGGACCTGGAGGCCGCCGCAATCCTGGACCACTGCAAGACCATCGCCGCCTACAAACGGCCGCTACACGTGGAGATCTGGCCTGCGGATGAAGAGTTTCCCCTGACCCGCAGCACCAAAGTGGACAAACTTGCCCTGTCAAAACTGGCGGATCCGATTATTGAAGAATTAAGAGCGGCCGGCAAATGGGATAAGGGGTAATACGATAACAGTGATCCCATATTGATAGTTCTGACTTTTCAGAGAAGCGGTTTCAAAGCCTTCATTCGGGTTCAAGGTTCCGTCTACGCTCTACGAGCTACGCCGGACAAGCAAGGCACCCAACTGAGTTTATCAGCCATAGCTTCAGCGGAGGCTGAAGATTGGGCCTGAGGGAAGGTTTTGAAACCGCTTCTAGATGCCCATGCGGGTGGTGGAGAACACATCATCCGCCAACGAAGAGCGTTTGCCTTCCTTTAGGTAGTGATACCCCACCGCGGCGATCATGGCCGCATTGTCGCCACACAACTCAATGGGCGGAATATGGACTGCAAAACCGTCTTCCCGCGCCCGTTCGGTCACCATTTCGCGGAGTCTTGCGTTGGCCGCCACACCGCCGACCACCGCAAGGTGGTCACAGTTTTTCACCCGGGCGGCATGGATAAGCTTGTAGGCCAGGACGTCGACCACCGCTTCCTGGAAACTGGCCGCAATGTCCGCCGTTTGTTTTGCGGCCGCTTGCGGCTGGGTCTCGATGTGACGCCGGACAGCCGATTTCAAGCCGCTGAAACTGAAATCAAAGGCTTCTTTGTCCAGGTAAGATCGCGGGAATTTAATGGCGGCCGGGTCGCCTTGTTGGGATAATTTGCCGATGATCCCTCCGCCGGGATATCCCAGGTCCAACATTTTGGCTACCTTGTCAAAGGCCTCGCCGGCCGCATCATCGCGGGTCTGTCCCATAAGTTCCACGCCGGTATGCCCGGTCACATGGTAGACGCTGGTATGCCCACCGGATACGAGAAGGGCCACGAAAGGAAACGCCGGTGGCGTCGGTGTCAGAAAAACCGAATTGATATGCCCCTCGAGGTGATTGACGCCGATCCAGGGTAAATCGCGGGCGTAAGCCCAGGCCTTGGCAAAGGAAAATCCCACCAAGAGAGCACCTACCAGGCCGGGGCCGCGGGTCACAGCGACCGCATCCACCGCCTCAGGCGTGATGCCGGCTTCGGTCAGCGCCTGCTCCACCACGGGAACGATGGCTTCAATGTGCTTCCGGGAGGCCAGTTCCGGCACCACCCCGCCGTAGGGTTTGTGCACCTCTATCTGTGAGGCCACCACCGATGAGAGAATGGTGGTGCCATCTGCCACAACCGCCGCCGCGGTCTCATCACAGGATGTCTCTATGCCGAGTATGTTCATACAATTAAAAAAAGTTTTAGGTTTTAAGTGTTAAGTGTTACGCAAAGGCACCAGCCCAGGCAAGTAAACACTATCGCTTAAAACCTAAAACCAAGAACTTCATTAGGGTCGCCGACCGGAACCGCCTTTCCCGGTCCCTCAATGCTTGCAGGGAGGGGTTTTCTCCGCCCCACGACTGATCCACTGCATGAGGTTTTTAAAAGCTGTCTTAAATGGGTGCGCAGGCGTCTTCTTCATCAAGCCACTCGATCGGTTCGCTACTGTCTTTACGTTCTACAATATCGCCGATATGATAGGCCTTCTCTTCCATGCCGGCCAGACGCTGCAGCACTTCGTCGGCCACCTCGCCGGGTACGACTACTATCATCCCGATGCCGCAGTTGAATGTCCGCATCATCTCGGCCTCTTCCACGTTTCCGGCTTTCTGCAGCCATTGAAACACCGGGGGGATGCTCCAACTCCCCTTACGGATTCGCGCCTGGCACCGGTCGGGCACAATTCTGAGAATATTGTCCGGAATCCCCCCGCCGGTGATGTGGGCAATTCCGTGAATGGGAAAATTCCGCAGCAGGTTCATCAGGGGACGGGCATAAATCCGGGTCGGCCGCAGCAATTCCTCGCCAAGCGTACACCCCAGATCGGTTACATGATCATCCAGCTTTAAATTCATGAGCTCGAAACAGATTTTTCGCACCAGTGAAAATCCGTTGCTGTGGATACCGCTGGAGGCAATGCCGATCAGCTGATGCCCAGGGCGGATATCGGAGCCGTCCACGATTTTGCTGTCATCCACCACTCCCACGGCGAACCCCGCGAGATCGTATTCGTTCTGACCATAAAATCCAGGCATTTCGGCGGTTTCACCACCAATCAGAGCGCACTGGGCCTGCCGGCAGCCCTCGCCGATACCGGTGATGATCGCTTCAGCCGTACCTGTTTTCAATTGCCCCATTGATAAATAATCTAGAAAAAACAATGGCTTCGCACCCTGAACCACGATGTCGTTGACACACATGGCGACCAGGTCAATACCAACGGTATCGTGTTTGTCCAGGTAAAAAGCAATTTTAAGCTTGGTGCCGACCCCATCCGTCGAACTCACCAGGACCGGTCGTTTGATATTATCCAGGTTGAGGGAAAAAAGGCCGCCGAATCCGCCGATATCGCCCATGACACCCGGTCGGCGGGTAGCGGCAGCTATTTTTTTGATGGAATCAACCAGGCTGTTGGCTTTGTCTATATCCACACCGGCATCGGCGTAGGTAAGTGGTTTGGTCATCGGGGACTCCTGATTTGGTGCTGAGGGGTTTGGTTCGAAATTACCTTGATTCTATCTTAAAAAAGTAAGCCGGAGGCACGCTCCGGATGCCCAAAAAAGTATGTCGAAACCGGTGAAAAGTCAAAACAAATTTTTGACATCACTTGGAATGTATTGTAATTAGGTGAGATTCATAAACGGCCGCCAGGACGGGAACTCCGCCAGGCCAGAATCTTGATCACGAGGGATCACCATGGACAAATTTGCCAGACTCGACCGCTTGCCGCCCTATGTTTTTGCAACCGTCAACAAAATCAAGATGGAAGCCAGGCGGGCGGGCGAAGATATCATCGATCTGGGCATGGGCAATCCTGACATCGGTACCCCGCAGCACATTGTGGACAAAATGACCGAGGCCGCTCAAAAGCCGCATAACCATCGTTACTCGGCGTCCATGGGGATAACCCGCCTGAGGGTGGCCATCGCCAACTGGTACCAAGAGCGCTACGCGGTGGATATCGATCCCGATACCGAATCGATCGTGACTATTGGTGTCAAGGAAGGCATGTCCCACCTGGTCCTGGTAACCATTCGGCCGGGGGACGTGATCTTTTCGCCGACGCCGACCTATCCCATTCATCCCTACTCGGCGATCATATCCGGCGGGGATGTTCGGGGCATACCGGCCGGTCCCGACCAGGACTTTTTCGACAACTTGATACAAGCCACCCGTCAGACCTGGCCCAAACCCAAGGTTCTCATCTTGAGCTACCCGCACAACCCGACCACGGAAGTCGTGGATCTGGAATTCTTTGAAAAGGTAGTAGATTGGGCCAAAGAACACGACATCATGATCATTCACGATTTCGCCTATGCCGACCTGACCTTCGATGGCTACAAGGCACCCAGTTTCATGCAGGCCAAGGGGGCCAAGGATGTGGGGGTTGAATTCTTCTCAATGTCCAAAAGCTATTCCATGGCCGGCTGGCGGGTCGGCTATTGCGTCGGCAATGCGGAAATCATCGGCGCCTTGCGGCGGATCAAAAGCTACCTGGATTACGGAATCTTCCAGCCCATCCAGATTGCCTCGATCATTGCCCTGGAAGGCGACCAGCAATGTGTCCAGGAAATCAACAACACCTACCGAGAGCGACGCGACACCCTGATTACCGGTCTCAGCCGGGCCGGTTGGGAAGTCCCCAGCCCCAAGGGGACCATGTTCGTGTGGGCGAAGATTCCGGATCAATACCTGCACATGGGGTCGGTTGAATTTTCGAAATTTCTGATCAAGGAAGCCCAGGTAGCCGTATCCCCCGGTCTGGGATTCGGCGAATACGGAGATGAGTATGTCCGCTTCGCCCTGATTGAAAACAACATGCGAATCAATCAGGGGATCCGGGGGATACGCAAGGTGATGCAATGAAAAAAATCTCGATAGGACTACTGGGCTGCGGTACGGTTGGTTCGGGCGTGGCCAAACTGCTGTTGGAAAACCGGGCGCTGATCCAGTCCCGGCTGGGAGCCGACCTTCATCTGAAATATGTGGCTGATATTGATACAAACACCGATCGGGGCATCACCTTTGATGATGGTGTTTTTATCGACGACGCCTTTACGGTCGTGAATGATCCCGACATCGATATCATCGCGGAGATGATCGGCGGCGCGGGAATCGCCAAGGAACTGATCCTCAAAGCCATGGAGAGCGGCAAACACGTGGTGACCGCCAACAAAGCGCTCATGGCCTCCCAGGGCAACACCCTGATTGAAAAGGCCCGCGCAGTCAACGTCGACCTGGCCTATGAAGCCAGTGTCGGCGGCTGTATGCCCATTATAAAGGCCCTTCGCGAATCCTTGGTAGGCAATCACATCCGATCGATGACCGGCATACTGAACGGAACCTGCAACTACATCCTGTCCCGGATCACCGATGAGGGCAGTGAGTTTGCGCAGGTTCTGGCCGAGGCCCAGGCGGAAGGTTACGCCGAAGCCGACCCGACCCTGGATGTGGAAGGCCATGATGCCGCCCACAAATTGGCAATCGTTACCGCTCTGGCGTTCGGCATGGAGATAAACCTGGCCGACACCTACACGGAGGGCATCTCAAAAATTACACCCATCGACATCGACTTTGCCCGCCAGTTCGGCTACCGCATCAAGCTGTTGGCCATTGCCAAGAACGACAACGGCAAGATCGAAGCCCGGGTGCATCCCACCATGATACCCGAGAACAACCAGCTCTCTAAGATCAATGGAACGCTCAATGCGATTATGATTTCCGGCAGCGCTATCGGTGATGTCCTCCTGTGCGGACACGGCGCCGGGCAATTGCCCACGGCCAGCGCGGTGATCAGCGATATCGTGGACATCGCCCGGAATATCATGGCCGGCATCGCGCGTCGCATACCGGTACTCTCCTACCAGCCCGAGCACATCCAACGCATCCCGGTGATGCCCATGGACGAGCTGTTCACGCATTACTACCTGCGGTTGGCAGCTCTGGACAAACCCGGTGTCCTGTCGATCGTATCCGGCGTCCTGGGCAAACACGGCATCAGTATTAAATCCGTCCAGCAGAAGGGCCGCCGCAAGGCCGGAACGGTTCCCATCGTGATGCTTACCCACCATGCCCGCGAACTGGATATAAAAAATGCCATGGCCGAGATCTCGGCCCTGGATGTTGTTGAAGATGATCCCATGGTCATCCGGATCGAAGATGAAAATAACCAAGTGTGAGGTGTAATGAAGATTCTATGTTCCGACCTGGAAGGTGTTTTTGTTCCTGAAATTTGGATTAACGTAGCCGAAAAAACCGGTATTGATGAATTAAGGCTCACCACCCGGGACATCTCAGATTATAATGTCCTGGTGAAGAAGAGACTGTCCATTTTAGATGCCAACAACCTGAAGCTCAATGATATAACCGATGTGATCGGCACCATGCAGCCCCTGCCGGGCGCGGTTGATTTTCTCAACTGGCTGCGGGCCCGGATACCGGTTATCATAGTTTCGGATACATTCGAACAATTCGCGGGACCGCTCATGCAAAAGCTGGGTTGGCCGACCCTGTTCTGCAATACCCTGCGATTGGCGGCGGACCTGACGGTCACCGGCTACACGCTCCGTCAGACCGATGGCAAGAAAAAAGCCACCCTGGCTTTGCAGCAATTGAATTACGAAGTTATTGCCGTGGGGGATTCCTACAACGACATCAGCATGCTGCAGTCGGCGGATCACGGTATATTGCTGCACCCCCCGGAAAATGTGATTGCCGAGTTTCCGGATCTGCCGGTGACCAACAGCTATAATGAAATCAAAAACGTATTGGAACCATTACTATAAATTAGGCAGTTAGGCTGTAGGCGTTTAGACTGTAGGAAAACCAGATAGGCTGCATGGCAAATAGACTGGAAATATATGCGTGACCATACCAAGCTCAGGGCGTTTGCGCTAGCCGATGAGATGGCGCTTTTCATATATCGCAGCACAAAAAACTTCCCTAAAGAAGAAGCCTATGGGTTGACAGCCCAGATGCGTCGCGCTGCTGTCTCGGTTCCCTCGAACATTGTTGAGGGGTGTGCCCGGCAGAGTCAGACAGAATATGTTCGGTTTCTTGAAATTGCATTTGCCTCACTTAGGGAATTGCACTACCAGTTCGATCTGGCGCAGCGATTGGGATATTTCGACGAAGTAGTAAAGTCGTCAGGTGAATCAAAATTTCTTGAAACGGAGAAGGTATTAGGAGCCCTGCTTCGCTCCATGCAAAAAGGAAAGGCTGATTTGTGAAGGCTTTTACCTAATAGCCTTCAGCCTACAGCCTAAACAACCTAAACCAAATGACCACTCATCGTACAACTGTCCGGGTTATTTACGGCGATACGGACAATATGGGTATCGCCTATCACGCCAACTATTTTCGCTGGTTTGAAATCGGGCGATCCGAAATGTTTCGCGACCTGGGGCTGGCTTACCGGGAAATCGAAAGGCGGGGCATCTATCTGCCGGTTTCCGAAGTGGGCTGCAAATTCACGGCCCCCGTGCGCTATGACGACCTGTTGGTGATCGAAACCGCCCTGGATACCAGTATACGGGGCGGCATAAAGTTCAACTACCGTATTCTCAAAGCTGAAGATGATTCCGAGCTGGCCAGGGGCTTTACCAAGCACGCCTGCCTGAACGGGAACGGCAAGGTGGTCCGCCCCCCGGCCTTCATTTTGGATCTGATTGGCACAGATTGAAAATCCGCCTGGTAAAAACGTAAGGCGCAATATAACCCTGCGTTCAATTTTGAACAGACATGCCGCCAAGCTGTGAGACAAACCGGCACGGCAAATGGGAACCAATCGATGAATAATGAAAAATTCGGTAATTGCAGACTGTTGGTGGTAGGTGACCTCATGATCGATGAGTATGTATGGGGCGATGTGGAGCGTATCTCACCGGAGGCCCCCGTACCGGTGGTTTCGGTCAACCGGGAGGACTACACCCTGGGCGGCAGCGGTAATGTGGTCAATAACCTGGCAGCCCTGGGCGCACAGATCCTGGTGGCGGGCGTAACCGGTACCGGACCAGGCGGCACCCTCATGGACCAGCGGTTCAAGGATTTGGGAGTGGATGCCGGCGGCGTGGTCCAGGACCCCCAGCGCCCCACGACCCGCAAAACCCGCATCATCGCGGCCAATCAGCAGGTCCTGCGGATAGATCGCGAAACCGTGCAGGACATCGCCACTGAAACCCGCGAATCCATAGCCGCCTACGTTCTAAAGGCCGTCCCCACAGTCGATGCGATCCTTATCTCGGACTATGGGAAGGGCTTGCTGACCCGTGACTTGCTGGCGACCATCATTGCGCAGGCCGAGGCGGCCGGCAAGCCGGCCATTGTAGATCCCAAAGGGCGGGATTTTACAAAATACAGCAACGCTTTTCTAATCACGCCGAATAAAAAAGAAGCAGGCGTGGCCGCCGGCCTGGATATTGTTGACGCCGAAACCCTGGACCTGGCAGCCTCTGCTATCTTAAAGAACACCGGGGCACAGAATCTATTGATTACCTGTGGTAAGGACGGCATGGCACTCTACGAGGGAAGTGCCGGTCCCCACACCATTCGGTCCCGAGCCCGCCAGGTGTTCGACGTATCGGGAGCCGGTGATACGGTGGTGGCGGTTACCGGTCTGGCGCTCTCGGCTGGTAAAAATCTGCGGGATGCAGCCGCCCTGGCCAACCTGGCGGCCGGCATCGTGGTGGGCAAAGTCGGCACGGCCACGGTTACCTTGGCAGAACTTTCCGCCGCCGGGCAGGCGCCCTCGGCGCCGGCTTGACGGGCCGATATGTGAGGATTTGGCATGTCGCACCAGGCACCGCTCCGGGAACACAAAGACGGCCTGCTCATCAAGGTCAATGTTCAGCCGCGTGCCGCCCAAAATGCTGTGGCCGGACTGCAAGGTGGCGCCCTCAAACTCCGCCTTACCGCCCCACCGGTGGAGGGGGCCGCCAACAAAATGTGCCTCCAGTTTCTGGCCAAAACACTCAACATCCCCAAATCGGCCCTGCAAATCGAGAGCGGCCATGGCAGCCGCACCAAGACCATCCTCTGCCGCTGCCGCCCGGATCAAAGCGCTAAAGTCGACTGCGCTAAAATTCGGACATCTATCGAAGCGCTTTTTAAAAAATAAACGCCCGAATGATTGTGGCCCCGGGCAAAGCGATCGCTTAAAACACAACCCCTAAAACTTAACTCGCACTTTCAAAAGCATAACGTATAATATTTTTCGCACATTTGAGGCGGTGGCCTCGATATGGTTAAATAAAGGTTGCGAGACCAAACATTTAGCCAGGGAAGGAGGCCACCATGTCCGACAGTGTACCG
>Ga0126335_1000485_pt1 | contig 19216 bp, 12 predicted proteins | sample OlaspJWI45metaG_FD_108409 | JGI IMG/M metagenome (GOLD analysis project Ga0126335, IMG submission 108409) | Marine gutless worms symbiont microbial communities from Oahu, Hawaii - Olavius sp. 1 OAHU.JWI-45 metaG | ecosystem: Host-associated > Annelida > Digestive system > Unclassified | place... | reverse complement strand
CCCTTTCCCTTCCTCTCCTCCTTCCCTTTCCCTTCTCCTTTCCTTTTCCTCCCCTCCCTCTTCTCCCCTTTTTTTAGCAGTATGTTCCCTTAAATACAGTTAGGGGGTCTGGAGGAGTGCTTCAAGCTCCCCAAGCAGGGTCTGGGGCGGAGCACCAGCGGAAATCAAATTTGGTGCATTTTAGTGTTAACATCTGACATCTGGTGGCACCAAACTTACTGTTACGGCAAGCCTCCCTCACCCCAGTGCGCCTCGGCTGAGAGTAAAATAAGCGGTAAATTACAGAAAACAACAATGGACAAAGAGAAAGAACGGCAGCCGCTGGGTCTTCCAGACCTGTTCCTACACCCATGTGGTGGCAGAGGCACATGCTGTAGGTGTTAGTAACTTGCACAAGGTTACTACACTGCTGTACCCAGCCGAGATTCGAACCCATGACCTACTCACCATAGATCCGATGCTTCACCACCAAGTGAACCACCACAGATACTGTACTTGAGTTATTTCTTATACACAGTCCAGCATCATTGTCTTGTTGCTAGGCGGGTCTAATGGTCCGTTTCTGTGTGGCAAAGAGACAACATTTGAAGGTGGCAGCAGAGAGCCAACTATTGTCTGGTGGCCTGGACACATCGCTTCTGGCCAGGTTACGTTATTTTAAAGGTTTAATTGACAGTCACAGAAGTTTTACTGCATATCTTTGTGTGGTCTGTGAAGTATTGCCAACCGCTACCTGTGTGCATAAGCACATGTCAGACTAATACAAAGCATCGTTGGGCTTTCTGTACATTGTAACTCAGCCTTCTGTACATTGCTGTGTCTGGGGTTCCCCCGCACTCTCATATGAACAGTTCTTTTACAGATGAACTAGGTTTTTTGGCTTATGTGTGTGTGTGGTTAATTTTTGCACGTTTTCTAACTAGAATAAATTTGTCATAAAGTTAAATTTATTGAGTCTGTTCGTGTTTTTCTCTCGGTTGTTTTTTCCGCTTGTTACCACAAATATAATCAGTTTTCTAAGACTTGTCATTGTTTACTTAATGAACTATTTAGTCTCAAATAAATTGGCTAACTTGGGGGCTCAGTGGCTGGGCAGACTGTTCACTAACCATTGTGTCGCCTTCCATCCCTTCGGGTCGGTAAATGAGGACTAGCTTTGGCTGGGAAAGCAAAGGCAGGTAGATAAACCCGGGTGTGGCAGGTGAAACTATGTGATCCCTTGACAATGCGTGCCATACGTCAAGTATTCTCTACCTTTATTTACTGGGTTTTTTGTCAGCGTTCTATTTTCAGAAAGTTGCAGTTGTAGGTTTAAGCATTGATAATATGTGATACACGTGTAGGTGTCCAATCAAGTTGCAAGTCTGATGGATCTGTTTCCGACGTTTTTGGAGCTTGCTAACATTTCAGTTCCAAATGATCGAGTCTTCGATGGAATCAGCCTCTTGCCTGGCTTTCTGCACAGTAAAACGTTTGACAGGTTTCACTGCTTTCATAGCATTTGTTGATACTATGATTGCATTATATGGAATACATTTAATACAGTATCGAATTATTTCACAGGTGCATAAAGGGGTTACAACCTGATCTGAAAACTAACAGTTAGACAATAAGCTATAATGTACAAGTTGAACAGATGGAATTTTTAATATGGAATATATGGAATGTATAGAGTATGTAGAATATAGAATTCGTGAAGTTATGAATAATCAAGGAATCAATCAATAACAGGTTAAAAGTTTGTCAAATTGCAACCGTACAGAAAGTTAAGAAAAAAAGAGGCCAAAGGCATTTGGCAAAGGCTGCACTGAATGACCCCACACACACAGCATGCGGTGTAGACTGACAGACACTGCGAACATCGGTAACAATAGTCAGCATCTCATGCATTCGATGCAGCCTAAAAGACAATACAATGCAATCGGTTACATGGTCGACAGGCTATAAGAACAAGAGGCCAAAGTGACGTGGCAAAGGCTGCATCAAATAACCCCCGCACAGTGAAGCCAGGTTGAGCCGCGCAACTGACAGACAGACACACGCACATCTGTAACAATAGTCTGCATCTTTTGCAGCTTAATAATACTCATATGAATTGGAGAAAAACAATAAGAACTGGAGTGAGTTAATATTAATGCTGTATTTTTGTTAAGGAAATTAATTTATTGACAGATGTTTTTGAAGTGTCTTAGCAGTTGTGGCCATGATAGATGTGCACTGCTGTGTGATGCTGTTAGGCCGATATTCTATTATCGTGGCAATGAACTGATGGCTGTCAGGTATGGGCTGTACAAGGCTCATCTGTGGACGTGGACTAGCAACAGAAATGAGGTCTGAATCTCACTTTGTTTCTACTGAAGACACCAACTAGGCAGTAAATAGTAGGTTTCACGTAAAACTAGACGCAGTTATCAGGACTGCTTGCATGCTGATCTTGTCACTTAAAGGTGTTGGCTGACAACAAAGGCATCCATCCAATTGATGTGGGCTTTTGGTGTAGCTACAGTGAACTTAATACACACACATTGCCAGCACGTCAAAAGTCAAGCTCTCGTGCACTGGCCTTTTTTGACTCCATAGTACTTTTTATTCTTCTTGTTATTTAATTATTTAAAAATTTTGACCTGTCAGTTATTAAGAGTTGGCCCAAAATGCACCGTGTCTGGAAAAAATGGAACCAATAGTGTTTCAGGCATAACTTTTAAAAACACAAATGTATAGTTGTAATTTTTGCAGGGAATGTCATTAAGGTAATGCAAAACCAAACTAGCACAACAAATGTTCGCTGCACCTGAATGGTGTCACTACTTTACCTTGTGAATTACACGATTGTCATGTATTAAAACGCACAATGTCATAATTGACAACTGCAAGAAAATAAGACTAGAATATCAGCCTGTAACTGTTCCATTCGATTAGCCAACACAGGTTTCAAAGGCCACAGTTATCACAAAAACTCAATGTCAGAGTTACAAGCACTGCTCGAAATGACCACCGCCTGCCCTGGCAGAAAGTCGACGACGCCACTGAAGCACAGCTGCAGCAATGACGGCATGATCCAGTTTGGCCCACTCGGTTGTGATGCAGTGTTTGAGGTCATCGAGATCAGTGATGCATGTTTTGTACATTTTCTTGCAGTGTGCTCCACAAGCTGTAGTCAGCCGACGTCAAACTTACGTCATCATTACGTGGTGTTGTACAAGTAGTGATGGACTTTTTATATTTTTTCAGTTACCTTAAATGTCCAGATGAATTGTGCCAGAAAATTACAAAAAGTTGTTGAACTTTGTCAAAGTTATACCTAATATACTAGTCGTTCCTTTTTTCTGGACATGGTGTAGATGTGGATAGACATAAAGAAAAGTGTTATTTAAAATTTGTGATTATTTAAATATAGTTTATATCGTATAACTCCACATAGTATGTGAGTTATGCATGAGTATTAGGATAATAAATCATAATATTAACGTTTTTACCTGTGTTAGACTGTTTTTGAAGACATTTATTGCACTGTATTGCACTCTCTGCTGTTGTGAAACTTGATTTCATTCTGTTTCTTGGATAAATAATACAAGTATGACTAGGGTTGTTAATTTGTTTTTATTATTTTACTATCTTGTTATATGTGGCATTTTTGTGCCAATTAAACAGAATATTCACTGATGTTGCATGCCTGTTTGTAGGGACTTGATTTCTGTCCTGGTCAAAGTGTGCCTGGTGTTACTACTCGTAGACTCACAAACCACACAGAAGCACCGCTACTGTTTAACCTTGGTCGTGACCCCAGTGAAAAATACGTCATTGGGTTAGTGGTTCATGTGGTTGTCACATTTCAAGGAAGGTTTAATGTAGTTCTCATACTTTTGCACTTAGGCCATTTTAGTCTGTTTGAAATAACGTGAATTACTTTTTATTTCTATCAAAATATTTGCATGATGCATACATTTCATCCACTATTTATGCTATTCTGTTGGCTTGTTAGTTGTAAGACTGACGATGCATGACATAATTTATGTATTTTTAGGCCGCACCGAATGCATGCGATGTAGACTATTGCAATCAATGATCCCAGGTGTCTGTCAGTCTGTCGTGTTAGAGCCCCGAGCCGTAGCCGTAAGCTGGTTAATGACTGTCTACAGCTGGCTAACCATGCTAGGCGCATCAAATGGCTGGCGGCGGCTAGCTGGCTAACCCCGGCTCACATTGGTTATTTCAGTCATAAAAAAAATGGCTACCGATTATTTTACGGCTGCAACAGCATTGAACTACATAGTAATATTGTTAATAGTTATTAGTACACGTTTATGCTGTTGCTGTGTGTAGCCTACTAGTAGTTCGTATAAGCTTACTTTAAAATTAATACTTTGTGGCTCTGACTTTTGCACTGACTTAGTAATGATTGAGTCTTTTCATCTCTCAAGTCTTAACAACTCATTACTCCAGGCGCAGCCCGTGAGCGAAGCTTATTAGAAGCGCCTCATTGCAGCTCGTATTCGATGCGGCTATCTCTAAATTACTTTGGCGTCTTGTTTCTCGTTGATTCTATATGGCGATTTGTGTTTTTTTCTACGATAAGGTTGAAGTGACTCGTACAATTCGAATGCGTTGTCATGTGACAAAACGTTTATCGACAGTCGCCAGATGGCGATACGGAAATTTTTTAAAATATTATGTTGGCTGTTTTTAGAATCTTAGATAAGTTACACATCTTTAGTAATATATTATGTACCTGTAGCTTTTTTTATTAAAATGTGAGCACAGATCTAAGCTTTAGGTACATGTTACAGCATATTTGTTATTTATCTATCTAAAACACCTGAATAAAGTTTTTTTTACCATTATAACAATTGTCTGATGTAAAGGTGTTCGTCGAAAACACCCGAATAAAGTATTTTTTACCATTATAACAATTGTCTGATATAACGGGTCACTCGATAGGCCTACTTTCGTAACAAGATTTCATGGTCACTGGGTACTTTTCGTCTCGGTACTTTTCGTTACGGGTCACTCAGTACTTCGTTGCGGTCAAATCTGCAGACTAGTCAGCACCAGCAACCACATAAAATACAAATAGTACGCGCGCTCACGCGCGATCTTATTATGGCTGCAGCCTGCCTGGCCCGGGCTGTGCCCGGTATAATTTAAAGAAGATACATAGTGAAGTTTTTGTGTTGTGTAGACCTACTCAGTCAGAATATGCTCATGTTATGCCAAAAATCATGGACATTGTTAGGCAACACAAGAAGCAGCTGCAGCCTGGAGAGCCACAGTTAAACGTCTGTGATCCTGCTGTCATGGTAATATGATGTTGTCTGTTTGCTGTGTTAGTAAGACAACTATAATTAGGAAGGTCAAAAGATCACTAACTTGTGCAGCATTGAATCTAATAGCTCAGTATTGCTAGTGCTGAAAACTGAAGATATATTTTTGTTATTTATTTTTACCTGCACGCCAGCTATGCTGTGAACAGGTATTGTTTTTGACGGCATCTGTGTGTCTGTCCTCACAAAATCTGGAAAAGCACTGGTCGGAATTGATATAACCTGGAATATGTCCCATGGTGAACGCTAAAAGTCATTGGAAGTTGGTGACATTTGACCTTGAGCTATTTTCGTATTTTTCATTTCACTTGTAATAGCCGTACATATATCATCGAGCATTAGAAGCGAGCAATATTCAGTGTGAAGGTACGTTATAAGAATATCTAAGTTACCTTCGAGTTTCAAGGTCGTGGGATTAATATCAAGGTCACGACAGGGAAAACGTGGCCACACGCATGTATGTGCTCCCCTTGGACACAGTTTAGTCACTGCTGAATGCTACTTTCTCAGTCTTTACTTGTAATGATCACACTCTCCATTATTAGGCAGCATCAAATGCATTATGTGCATAATGCAGTCGTTGCAACCGATGAACCCACAGCACGATGTGTTTGTCTGTCAGTCTGTCTGTCATGTGCAAAAATTAGGGCTGTCAAATTAGGCCTAAAGTATTAACGAATGCGTTAACACATTAAAGAATTAATCACGATTAAAAAAATTAATTTTGTTAAAAAATTTAATGCACTGGCCAAAAAAACAAAAATTATTACTGCAAACTTTGCGAGATGGAACTACACCAGTCTAAGTAAAATGTGCCGGGAAGCCAGGACACAGGGACAGTTGCCAGGCAGTTAATTGGTGTACTATGGGGACCAGGTTGTATTAAGTGAGACCGTCATCCATCAACCTGGGTCATCTGCACGCCGGCAGCATGCACAAATGAGACCAGTAACCACTGCCATACAATAACAGCTACGTACGCTGCAGTTGACAGGAATGACACAAATCTTCACAAATACAGTGTGCGTTAAACGTGCGTTAACGCATGATTGAAAAAATTAACACGTGCGTTAACGGGATTAAAAAATTTAACACCTTGTCAGCTCTAGCAAGAATGGTGGAATGAATTGAGGTTCTGTTTGGGGTGGAGACTCTAGTGACCCAAGGCGCATTGTGGGGTCCTGATCCCCCTACAGCAAGGGGGTGTGGGATTGGAAAAATGTTTGCCCATTGTAGAATAACCTTAAAGGAACATTGCTTGCATTTAAGGAAGACCTCTTCTAATCTCTATAGTGATAAGTGTTATTATCGTTTTGAAATAGTTTTAGATGGAGGTTTGATTGTAACATGATTTTGTTGGTGTAGAACTGGGCACCAGATGGCTGTCATCAGCTGAATCGATGTTTGCCCGCTGCACCATCAGCACCTCATCTCTGTGTGTGGCCACACTGATAACATTGACAGTCCATCTATCAGTAAACTGTAACATGACTTGTGTAGCAGAAAGGTTTTACTGGCTCATATAGACATGCTTCACAGCCCATCCATTGTAATGTAATGTAAATTTATAGAGCGCGTCGTCATAAAAAAATCTCTCACGCGCTAAACACTATGGGGACGACGCTGTTGTGTAAACAGAACTGTCTTTAAATGCCGTCGAAAGCAGGCATCGCTGATTGTCGGGTTCCTAAATGCGACAGGAAGACTGTTCCACGCTGTGGGACCTGCAACAGAAAATGCTCGTCGGCCGTATGTGGTCAATCTGTAACGTGGGACCACCAGTGTGTTCTGTTGAGCCGACCGAAGACCTCGTGAACGTGGCATTCCTGCAGCAGCTGTCCATTGATAGGTGTGGTGTGTGCATCGGAGATGTGGAGTTGGAATCCCTTGAGAGTCAAGAGTCATAGTGTCCTTCAAATTTCATAGTAAGATATTCGAAATTAGCATTAAAAATTGTTCAGAATTTCTTTCTTTTCATTGCTTAGTATGCTATTGTACAACAATTCCCTTAAGTCAAGGGTGGAGTCCAGTTTAGGCCTAGATTTGGACTTTAATTAATACTTTTTATTTAACCTTGGAGTCTAGAGTCATGGAAAAAATCAAGATTTCTCATTCCAAACATAAAATATGTGTGCGTAGTTGTATAGTGTATACACTGTGTGTTGCATATGTGTGTATACGAGCTATGCTGCGAGAAGGTATTGTTTCTGGCAGCATTTGCATGTCTGTCTCTTTGCGCGTCTGTCTGTCTCTCCACACAAAATCTTGAAAACTACTGATCAGAAATTGATGTAACTTGTGAGGAATATGTCCAATGGTGAACACTAGAAGTGGTTGGAAGTTGGTGACAGTTGACCTTGACCTTTGACCTTGAGAGCTATTTTCGTATTTTTTTCATTTACTATACATATCTCATTCACCATTATGAGTTTTGAATGCCTTAACCTAGCGGCTTCATTTTCGGTGTGTAGGTACATTTTCAGAATGTCTAGCTCACTTGAGTTTCAAGGTCATGTGGTTAATATCAAGGTGACAACAGCGAAAATGCAGCCGCACACAGGTATGTGCTCCCCTCGGACACACTGTAGTATGATCTACCATTGGCAAGTGCTGCATTATTTTTTGATTTCATGAGAATAACATTCATCTGCTACTAACATTTGAATATAACTGTCTGTTATCATTAACTGTTCAACTTTACATTGTCATAAGCATTAGAAGGTTTTTAGACCAAGGAAAGTGAAACTTAGACAAGGCTGGCTTGAACTAAGTACCATAAATTCTCTAATAGAGGCCCCCAGCTTCTATTTGCACAATTAAGTCAGACCCCCAGCTTCTATTAGAGGCCCGGCTTCTATTAGAGACCCGGCTTGTATTATAACATCCACATAACTGGCTCATTTTTTGGCTACAGGTAATTAATTTAAGGAAAAAACTTCACAGTCTAACTTCTAAGCTGCAGTTATACAATCGCTAAATCACCACAAACAAAATGTTAGAGGTAAAGCGCTGATTACTAGGTGTGCATAGAACCAACTATAGAACCAAAATCCATTTACATATTTCCTTTCTGAGTCTGCTTTCTTGATCACTGTGATCTTAACATTTTGTTAGAGTGAGTAGACCTAATGTTCTTCTGTTCAGTCAGCGTATATCTATGATAGCCTACAGAACACAACCCTGTGTGTTAACCTGAACAGGAGTACGCCTGTTTCTTGCAAATATTAGTTAGCAACTTTAGCTAAATGTCGTAAAATAGAAATCAATTTATTCGAATTTTCTATTTGTTTCTATCTAAACCTCATATTGTGTCGTCTTGTCTTATGTCAGTTGTTCATTAATTTTCTTCATCTTCCAAAGTACCGTGACTGTCTACACTACAGTCAGCTCAAGATGCAGCTAGCATTCAAGGCCACGGCTTCTGTTAGAGGATTTACGGTACTTATACCAGCATCATGCAGCATGTCAGTCTCGACAGCACCGCATGGTACCCCCATTGGGTCCAGGTCTCGAGGACACCATTCTGAGCGAGTTTTTCACGAGATTACAATGTTTTGTTTGTTTCATATTAACTCATTTGATAACAACAAAATAAAGCGATGATATGATCATGATGATATGCAGTTGGCTATTGCTGCCATTAGATGGATATTAGTAACTTTAATTATGTTATTATTATTGCACATCACAGTGGTGGTTTGGTGTAGCGGTAACGCGTTGGTCTCGATCAACGTGGTTATCCTACGTCGGGCACGGTTAGTACTGGGATGGGTAACATTCACGAGTTCGAATCGTGTTCGCACCCTCTCGGTATTTAATGAGCCATCCAGGCCAACTCAGCCTGGTCATCCCTCCGGGGTAGGCTAAATGAGTACCGGTGTAAAACCGGGAAGGTAACAGCAGGTTATGGAAGAGCTGTGGTCTACCGTCCATAACACTGAGCGTTTGCTCACTGCTGGCTCAAGACAGTGGGAACGAAACGGAGATGAGCACTGCAACACAGTCGCAGAGCTGTGAGAGGGCAATGCTTACCTTTACCTTACACATCACAGTGCAGTGATTTCCAAGTGCACACAAATGATTATGCATAGTGATTGCAATCCTGGGATCTCGGACGGTTTCTCAATCCCGGTATTGGAAAATGGTCCCGAGATTGCAATCGCTAGTTGAGCGGTTCTGCAAAGCAGTACTGTATCTTATACATTCAGAAAACAAGGTCACTGTTCAAAGCGTGAGTCTGCGTGCAGAGTGGTTTTTATTTACCTCTGTTAGACAGTGTATTAATGTCATGAAACTGTGCAGTGTCGATTTGTCTGTCTGTCCATCTGTCATCACTTGTCATTGATTTAGAAGTTGTTCCCCCCTTCATCTTACTTTTATTGATTTAGCCTACGTAATGATAATAAATAATACAAAAAAAAACTAAAATTGGACTTTTGATAGGTTTCTTTTAGCGTTTTAACGTAAGGTTTTCTTTACAACGCAGCCATGGTTACTGAGCGTTGGACCGCTGAAAGACACGATTGAAGACAACGAACATCAATTTATGAACCGACAGGAAAGACATGCATAATCTGCGTAATTGCAACTGAAAGAATTGCCAGTCGCTGTTCTATTGCTATCAAAACGGGGTCGACAGATGGACTTTCCCGCCAACGTGTTGCTATTTTTAGCTGCTGATTATTATGCCGCTAGCGAGCCCGGCAGGCTACGTCACGACAGGCTGTAGGCTAGCGCTCGACCAATCACAGTGGGATTTCCTTGTTTGTACACGAGACACGCCCACTTGTTTACATTGCGAAGCGCTCAGTGAAAATTTTTTCACGTGATAAAACGCCAATTTTCTCGCTATATTTGCGATGACAGCCAGTAGTTAATGTTTTGTCCCATTTATGCAGTGTCAGCAACAATTAATTTAACATTTGTGATGTACGCAAAAGGCGAAAATCGCGACTTTGTTTACCGATTTTTAGCCTATTTTTTCCATAGTAATTTGCTTGGAACCCTCCCCCCCGATATTTGATTTCACGAAGTATTCTGATAAAGATTAACGTTTAGGTCTTTTGCACTAAATTTATTGCATTGATTGTAGTGTTTAGTATTACTATTTTTGTAGTATTTGCAATGCATATAGCTCGTGTCAGTGAATATATTGTATGCGATCTATCATCTATGACGGCTTGAGGCCGACTCATCTACAGGGTGCTTGAAATCCATTACGTACACTGTTTCACCATTATCGATAAGTTTGTTATGATTATGATCGCATCTCTGAATACCATTTCAAGATGATTGGGTTTTTTGACTGAGTTTATTAACGCATTTCATTGTCTTGAATCTAATGCAAATATATAGCTACTTCATCTTCGCTTTCTCTTACTAATATAAAAGACAGGAAAATTTGATTGATTAGGCACATATAACCTGTAATCTGTTACTAGAATAAACCATACGACAAAGTCAGTGCAGTAAGTCAAGTATGGTTAAATTAAATTAAACGACTTTTACGATTGATACCGTCACTATCATTAGATTACATTGCAAGTTACGGCATCTAATTCTGAAAACAAAACTGAACTAGTTAGCCAGTAACCTTATAGTTCTGGTTCAGTCTTAGTCTCCAAGGACTACAGATTTATTTCGATATTAACGTTTTCTGCTTTTTGTTTGAGATATTTAAACAAATCAGGCCAGATGTGTGGTGTTTTGGAGTAAGGTTAGCTATAGGGTGGCCATGTTAGAAGCTGGATAGCGAGCGTTGCTGCGCTAAGTAATTACCGGTAACTGAAAAATGTAGTTAAATTGTTAATTCAGTAATATTCGTTTATGGCCAAACGGAGAAAGATATCGTACGGCGTCGAAGAGCACAACCGGAACGACGCGAACTTGAAGTAAATATGCGAAAATCGAGCGTATTGTTTGCCGTTACGACTGCATGAATGAACGCTGTAGGCCTACCTATAGCTGTGACGCGAGTGCTAGGCCACGCTCTTTGGCATGCGTGCAGCCGAAAACTGCAGAAGTTCAATTAGTTAGCGCACCTTTGGTGGTTTCGATAGTGAGCATAAAAGTTAATTGATAAAACTTAAGTTGTTATTATTGATTTTGTGGCGTGCATTTTACGAAAGTGGTTGCGACTTTGTCGCGGCGTCGGTAATGTCTGATGGAAAGGCGCCGCCATCTTGGCCGTTTTGGTGTTACCGTTTAGAATTGCGCCAAATGTTGAGTTTTTACGACGGGTGTATAGCTGAAAAATACGCGTAAATGGTGTATAAAGTTGTAAACATGTAACATCATTGGTGACGCGTGTTTTTTTAACGTTTTGCGCTTAAGTTGCTGCCAGTAAATGCGAAGATAGCGAGTTTGATTTACGAACCGGCGGTCAGGCCTGTCAGGCCATGGTTGCGGCTACTGCTGCTGAACTGACGAACAAGGACAAATCTAACATGTAACGCCATCGTTTTTACTGCTACTATAGCAGCTTTGGGAGTCTGTGGTGGTGACTGGTGACATGTTAGTGTTGGGGTTATAGTGCATATGACTAATGTGAAACTGTTCTAATAAATTGAAGGTGTGAAGAACTGATGAGGTCAAAAGCTGAAGCTGGCAATGACTGTGACACTCATACTGATAGCTGTGTATCAGATACTGGTGCTAAGTCTGACAAAAACCGTGACTTTATGCTGATAGCTGAGAATAATGCAGCCTTATCTAACGGACTGCATGAAAGAAATGGCTGTGATGTCGAACACCAACATTTTCATGTCTCGGCACCTTTGGCAGCATCGCATCATATTGCTACAAGGTCTGCCACTGGGCGCCTTGCAAAACGACCCAGAAAAGATTTGAGTCCATCGCGATCTCCTCCTAGAAAAATCGGTACCGGTATATTTTGCTTCGGAGACTTTTCAAGTGCATTTTTATTTATTTGCATTATATTTTTTTATTTTTACAATAAAAAATAGTTTTTGGATGTGTTTAGTTTCAAGATTATTTTGGTCATTCTTTTGGTTTTTAATTGTTGTTAAAAATCTTGTTAAATGTTGCAAGTTGAATTCCCTACAAAACCCATATGTTGGATTTTTGCTTTTGGAAAAATGGCAAAATGGCACCATTTTGTGACATTTTCTGTAAGATGGTAATATTTTTAATGATGTTTTGTACTGGCATTTTAGTTTACTGATGACTGATGTATTCATGCAGTTGTTAAGGACAAAGAAGATGCAGCTGCAAGTCTGCAAGAAGGAACCCCAGAGCAAGTTCGACGAAGACGTCAGTGGGAATTGTGGAGTGTGCAGGACAAGAATTTGTTCTTTGAAGGACTTTTTGAGGCAAGTTGCTATAGTTGCTTGGTGTGATCAAATGCTTTAGCACCGTGTATTTGTTTATTGTTTTTCTGAAGATGTTTATGTAATCACATTAGCCCACGTACCCATATTTAATGTGTTGTGTGGCAAGAAGTTAATGATGCAGAAGTAAATTATATAGCACAGTGTTTGTGATAAGTTAAAGTTACATTATAAATGTATCTCATTAGCTGGCCCGCCACACTGTGGGGTTAATGTTTGCAATAGGTCCGGTGCTGATAATCGCCATTTTTACAACTTTGAAATGACAGCAAATGTCATTAAAGACAAATGAAGAAATAATCTACCGGAAAGCAGTGACACACTTTTTCAGTTACTTGTAACATTAAAAAATTATTTTTCAAACATTTACGCATCTGTCGCATCGATCACGACATTGTTTACATATAACAAGGCGGTACTACTAAACACCGTAAGTGACCATCAAAAGTGACCGCCGTGGTCCGGAGACCTCAAGGACCACATGTGTCTATAAGTGTATTGAATATAATCCTGTGGTATTATAGAAAAGTTTTTATAAGCGTAGAGAGATGAAAGAATCATGACTTTTGCCAGTCACACGTAAATCAACAAATAAATAATTCAATCAGTAATTCAGCTCGCCGTGAATGATTGCATAATAGCTGAATCGTTATTAAGCTGGTGAGGCCGACCAGTGCATTTTCGCGATTGAATCCATCGTTGTCAATAACGATAGGCCTATTATGGCGATAGTTAGCACGGACACGAGTCATTAGGCATGGACTTGGCTAGTACGTACGCAGTTAAGTTGCGCTAATTAACTTTATAGGCCTAGTTTGCGTTAGCGGTTTCACAGCCTCTAATGGTAACAAAAAATAATTAATGACAGATAGAGGAATGTGCATAAATATATTAAGCCTACTTTGTTCGCACTGTTGGTGTGTGGCATGCCTATAATGCACCCATGTTGTACATGTTTTTCACGCACTTCCGATTACATACCCGTTTACCTGCCATTGTCATCTGCCCTCGGCTACCTTATCATTTTCAGTCAGCCGTCTCTCGTCTTCTTGACTTGCCCCTTTACTTCTTACCCTCCTTTTTGTCTGCTCTGTTTTGACCGTAGGCCTAACTGTTGCTCACAACTGACGCAGTGTTTAGGGCTTTCGCGTCTGGACGTTTGGCGAGCGCGTTGTCTAGACATGTATGCGTCGCATGTGCTACCATTAAGTGTTTGTATTTTCTTTGTAGTGTTTTAATGTACATTTTATTTTATTTTCAACTTATAAACGATAACAAACGATGCTAGAAAGGCAGAAAAGGCTTAATTTTCTACTGGAAATGCAGTCTCTTACTGTTAATTACTGTACTCTACTTAGTGCGACAACTGATTCTCTACAGCCATTGTGTATGAGTTACTAACACTGTATGCAGCTTATTTAGATATTTTTTTCATAATTGTATTTGCTGCTTATACAGTTAATACACGAATTTTGCTGCATTTTTTCCTCGAAATTTTGGGCCTTCTGTAACATTGTCTCCATCAAAACTTTATTTCAAAACTATTTTGGTAAAAAATAGTTCAGATAAATTCACTAGGTGGCACCATCGTTCTATTTGCTGTTATTCAGTTTATGGATGAATTTTTGTGGATTTTCCCACCAGATTTTTCGTCCTTCAGCGTTGTTTCCATCAAATTTTTTGGACTATAAATAGTTCAGATAAATTCCATAGGTGGCACTATCATTCTGTTTGCTGCTTACTCAGCTTATAGATGCATTTGTGTGCATTTTTTTCCTGGAAATTTTCACCACTCTTCAACATTGTCTGGTTGAATTTTTTTCGCTAAAATAGTTCTCATCAATTCACTAGGTGGCGCCACCATTACATATGCTGGTTATAAAGTTTTTGGACAAATTTGTGTGCATTTTGTTGCTTTTTAAGAATGTACCCACTTAAAACCCCATGTTTTATACTCGGTCCCGATAAAGCTGTCGCAGTTAGTAGTGACTTTGGATTGCATTTCCGGTAGAAAATTAAGCCTTTCTAACATCGTTTACTATCATTTGTAAGTTGCCAAAATGGTAGTTTCCACCACCAGACCTATCGCAAACGTTTACCCAATGTGGGGGTCAGCTATAGTAATGGTCCGCACTTGTCCGTCCATCCGTCTGTCTGTATGTCACACGCAAATATCTCCGAAACTAAGAAAATAGACATAGGGTTACTAGGAAACGCTATTAGGAATCCGGGCTTCCCGATTCAGAATCTGCCATCAGATTTGCAATTGGAAGTATGGTTCCACAATTTTGGGTGTTTCAGGGTTGGCACTTTGCCCATTCAGAGAGAAATGGGCAGTTGGTCTAGTGAATAGATCAGTTGAAACAGTCACCTGTCTAGACACTTGACTGGCACTGCCTGTTTCAGTATGTATATTTGTGTTAATCTTTGTATGCACAGCTTTACTGAAAGAAAAGGAGAACACAACCACACTGGGCACCATGGCGAGCCAGCTATTGTCACGTCCCATAACAGACGATATCTTGTTCAAGTCATGTTGCTGTACTTGCATTTACTAACGTTATCTGTGGAACAGAGTAGTCAGTGGTGGAGTCTTTTACTCACCTGTCATAGTTGCAGCTTCGTGTTTGCACGTGTTTTGTCATGCTGTTAATCTTTGAACAGGTTTGAATGTGACAGCATGGCAAAGACTTTGACGCAATTCAGAATGTACTTACACAAAAGCTGAAGAGGCGTTCCGATAGTGACACGACAGTCAAAACGAAGGAGCAGATTCGGCATTTTTACTACCGCACGTGGCATAAGATTTCGAGCTATGTTAACTCATCCAGCGTTGAAGGTGCTAGTAGCATCCATCAGCATGCTTTTAAGATTTTATTACTTTTACTAGGCCATGTAAAAATGCACGACATGCATCATGTAGCCTCTTGGGACTGATGATCCAATAGCATCACAGTTGAGTTGTTCCACATGTGCGAAATGCACTTTATTTTTGGCGAAAAAGGTGCACACTATTCTGTGAACATATTTTGCATTTGTTTAGGATAAAAAAATTTCTGCACTCCACAACAAATTCTGTACTAACTTAGTGATTATTACTTTAAATTAGTCTACTTTCAGTGCATTTTGGCGGTGCTTTACATTTCACAGTTAACATAAAACAAGGAGCCAAAGTAATTTTGCAAAGGCTGCGTTGAATGCACTGCCCACACTGCATGCACAGCGGTCTCTAGCTTTGGTCGTTCTTGAGACACAAGGGGGTCCCATAATTAAACAGTAAGTCACATGACCTGTCCCTGACCCCTTATGATGTACTTTTGCATACTTTTTGTAAGGGCCCCCACCCATTTGTAGGTCTGTTAAATGTCAGGTGTCTAGCTTCAGCCATTCCTGAGATACGAGGGGCATCCACAAATTTGGAAGTAGGTCACAAGACTCAGCCCCCGACCCCCCTATGACCTACTTTTGCATAGTTTTTGTTATTGCCCCCTGCCATTTATATGCATGCAAAAATTCAGGAGACAGTAATGTTTATGTATAAGTGGACTGGACAGTATATTTATGTGGTTGTGATATAGATGCAAACAAGCAGGCTCTGGAGCTGTTCAGTCTCATCTGCTACAATGAGCTACGGAGAAAAGTTGGAGGAAGTGAGCTGCTTTGTTCTTTCTCTGCAAACTGCTGTCAGCTCTCAGTCACCTTGTAAATTGTTTACCTGTCAGAAAGTTTATTGGTTTCATTCCGTATTGAATTTTTCACAATAGTGTTTGGTTAAACCCTGTTTCACACAAGACAGCATACTACAGTAGCTAAGAGCAGGCCCTAAGCAAGTTTTTGCATTGTTGTTTGTTTAACTCTGTAATGCCATAGTACATACTGTAAAATAAAGTGAATATGGATGCCTTGATGAATAGGGGGTCAAAGTGTGTACTGAGGAGTAGTAAAATAAGAACGAGGCCAAAGTGATTTGGCAAAGGCTGCACTGAATGATCCCGCACACACCACACACCACTGAGTTGAGCCATGTGACAGACAGACTGACGGACGGACAGACAGTAACAATAGTTTGCATCTCGTGCCTTCGACGTAGCCTAAAAACTCTTCACATTGTTTGCTGATGATGTTGACAGCGATTGATGAAAGAATGGGCCGTAAACTGCGTGAGCTGATTTACAAGGGGTTAGTCAATTCAGTCGTGTTTCTTTTGTATACAAATTGCTCAGCCAGCGAAGGGAGTCGGTTAGAGTCCTGTGATGTGATGTAATTTTCTATTGCTGGAATGCTTATGTTAGCAGTTATGCAGAGCTTTGATACTTCTTGATTTAATTTTGACATGCGTCATTTCATGTCATATTAACCGAGATTTTGAACAATTTCATCAGTTGATGTTTTTCAAGCTAGTAAATGATTATATATGAAAATTATAACAGTTAGATACAGTATTTGAGCATTCTAGCTTGAATGAATGTTGTGAGCCATATTGCAGTGTGCCATTTTTGGATCGATATATCACAGTGGAAAAGCTAGGGGTTTCAACATTTTGTGTGTGATAAAAATTGCATTTTCAGTTTCGTTGTAAAAGTTAAATTTTTCATGCCTATGTACAAAATAAAGTAAGTAGATGTTGGAAGTAACTTATTTTTACTAAGTAGTGCACATACCTCAAGTGTATAGATTATTAAACAGTAATGAGATTTGTTTATGAACATTTAGTTTTCTGCTAAAACTTGATTGTGCTATACCCAGTTGTGTACTGTAGTAGAACTCTGGAACACCTTTTTGTACAGATATGATGCTATTTATTTGGTAGTTTGAATAGTTAGGTTTGGTTCGCCGATCATCTGTGTTATGTTAGTGATGTTAACCTTAACTACCTGACCTGTCCACTGTTATGTTTGGTTTGCTTTCTAGTATAATCTTGCTTTAGCTTTAAGCAAGACGGGTTTGATTAACGTTAGTTCTTCTCAGACATTACAAGCAACTGCTGTTAGCGACAGTTAACAGCTTGGATATAACTCAAGGTTTAACAGTAATACAGTATGTTGACATAGTGTAATTAACAAATATAAGTTTTTGCAGCATGTGATGTGTTAATGTTTTCAGTTCAACAGTGGTTAAAGTTCGCGGAAAGAACATACGTGTCAAAATTCCATCTTGTCGGGCTTTGAAAAAACTGAACAACATGGATGGTATTGTATTTTTGTGGATTTTCTTCAGTGCATATACTTATTACTTTGGTAAATAAATGCAGCAGTTATTGTTTCAGTAAGAAGCAAAGGTCTACAGTTTAAGTAGAAATTGGGCCGTATTAATACGTTGAAACTTATGTTGTGCTCAGCACAACTAAGTTTTCTAGGTGATTAAATACTAGTTGGGTGTTTGGGTGGGTTACTGATGGTGTTATTTTTGTTAAAGTTGTGCATAAAATATTGATGTTCTTCTTTTCTGAGACATGGTGCAGTTTTCTTGCATATAGGCTGTTTGGCAAATAACATAATGCACTTGCCTGATCCACATGTTATCATCTGTTGTATGCAGAGTCAAAGGACGAGTGGATGTTGAAGCTTCCTGAACGAATCTCCGTTGAGCTGCGACCAAGAACGAGGGCAGCGTGGGCGCATGTACAAGCATTGGCACAGAATCCACGAGTCATCGTCAGTCTTCTCGCGGATAGACGCCTGTCACATATCATCGACTTCCTCAACAACAAATGGAAGTCAGATAAACTACACTGCTACAATGTATCTTTTGTGGTGATAATATTCGGTATGACAGACTTTATTCAGAGTCGTTTAATAGTACAAGCTATAGCAGAACAAATATTGCTGACAGTAGATGATTGTTATTTGCTCTAGCTATCTTAGAATACTGGTCGTAAAATGATTTCTTGTTATTGTTGTTACAGTGTGTGCTTCACGAAGTGTTTGCCAGTTAATGGGTGCATGGCACTTGTAATACTGTTCTACCAACCTCAGCAAAATATGTCTTATAAATGAAGTAAATCTGTAAAACGTTTTCTGCAAGTCACGCTTTCGTTTTGTTTATGCATACTATCGAAAATAGCCAAAGCTCCTGAATGAAAATTCTCAAATGTTCAATTTCTTTCATCGATAGGAATTATAACGCTGATAAGACGAAGTATATGACAATGACACGAAATTTCGACCCCTGCAATTTGCAACCCGCGTCTTCCACACCGTGTTTCTCAGCTGTGCAGGTCTTCGCTCCAGTAATTAATAGAGCTGCTGAGAATTACAGTGGTCCAACTAAACGTCGTTTACTCGCAGTTGGACCCCATGTGGGTTCCGGGACTTAGAATAGACCCACTTCGTCTCCTGGCCGGATGTCGTAAAAGGCGACTAAACCAGGCACCCCTCAACCTCCGCGGCCTCATCTGATTACTGATGATGGAGTAAAAGAGGAAACATTAACACAGCTGCTCTAGTTACTATACCACAGTGCAATACTCTTGTTGCACGATGTTCTAGGCAGCTTATAGGTCCAGCAGATTGGGTTTTTGTCACACTGGGACCCTTACGCTGTGAT
>Ga0126335_1000484_pt1 | contig 19223 bp, 14 predicted proteins | sample OlaspJWI45metaG_FD_108409 | JGI IMG/M metagenome (GOLD analysis project Ga0126335, IMG submission 108409) | Marine gutless worms symbiont microbial communities from Oahu, Hawaii - Olavius sp. 1 OAHU.JWI-45 metaG | ecosystem: Host-associated > Annelida > Digestive system > Unclassified | place... | reverse complement strand
CTCCCACCCCCAACACCCGTCAACCCTCCTCACCCCCAAAAGTGTAAATTTTCTGACCACCTGCCACGACCCCCAACTTTTTTTACCTACAAACCATTTCCGGGGCGCCCTGCAGCTACCCTGAAAATTAGGAGGCAATACCCATTCCCGAATTATGAGCGAACAAACAGACAAATAAACGGACGCACAAAGCATCTTGTATATATATATATAGAAAATGAAGCCTTACTGGCAACAGTTTTTGAGGTATGACTATTGCGTGTACTTTTGAATTCAACGGCTGCATTATTGGTGATTCTGTGCATCACTATCACTGCCATTTATTTGCAGTTGTGTAACTGAAAGTCTGTTGTGACTGAGCTTTTGGTGTTTGCAGGTGTTGGAGGTGCGTGGTGATAAAGTCCACGTTCATTTCATTGACTTTGGAAATAAAGAGATGATTCCTATAGCAACAGCGGAAAGAGTGGATTCCGAATTTTTCTCCATTCCACCACTGGCTGAAAGATTTGTCATAGCTGGCCTTTTTCCTGTAAATGGTGTGTCATGGTCACCCAATGAGTACGATTTCCTGCAGAGTCAGTTGCTGAATACAGAAGTTGAGGTTGAGGTTCTTAGTGCCAGTGTGACAGGCTTTCCACCTCTCCTCTCCCTGCTGAATGTGGATTTTATCAAACCGTCACCGATACTGAAACCATTGGTACAGCGTTGGCCACTGGTGCCCGCTGCTCAGCAGTTTGCAGTTGGTAAATGCTACACGGTATTCATAACTCACTACCAGTCTGTGCTCAATTTCTGGGTCCAGGATTCGTGTGAGCAGGAAACACTTGATCAGTTTCATGCCGCCCTAGCAACTTCTGTTGAGTCTGGTAATGCTCGCTGTCTGGAACCGAAGCAGTGTTTTCCCGGGATTCTATGCATAGCTCGATATCGGTCGTCGGACCAGTTCTACCGTGCAGTAGTGAATGAGATTGACTGGCAGGGTTCAGGTTCATACAAAGTGACGTTTATTGATTATGGTGATTCGGATACACTGAGCATTACTGATCTCTGGCCCATTGAGGCACAGTTTGTCACACTGCCTGTTCAGGCCACCAGGTGCTGTGTTACAGGCCCAACTCCTCATATTGACTGCAACAAATTACGTTCAGCCTTTTCCGGTGGCTGTTGTATCTACATTTTGATCACTGCAGTTACTTCCATGCATAATCTGGTTGCAGTCAAAGCAGACAGTTCGGGAGTGGGACAGCCAGCAGCACCACTTTACTGTCCACCAGGCAATGCTGGTGTGCCAGCTGCCACAGTCCTGACATACACAGAGTCGAGCCTTGCCGAAGGAGCCTGGCACAGTGTGTGTGTATCTAGTGTCGAGCCCGATGGCAGTTTCTATTGTCAGCTGTTGTCCGATGCCACCAAACTTAATGCGCTTATGATGGATTTGTCCTCCACACAGCTGTTGCCACTGAATGGAGCTGTTGTTAATGGCATGGCATGTGTTGTACGCAGCCCGGCTGACGGGTGCATCTATCGCGCACATGTATGTATTTGAAATGGAGTCTATTTTGTATTTTGTGTAACAGCATAGGTAGGGTAGAGTCTGTTTTAAAAACTGAAAACACAGTTTTTTCTTAAACCGAAACCGTGATATTAACCGCGATGTTCGCAGTATTTTGTACCCTGACCACGCTATTCAGGCTAAAACGTATTTTTGACAATAACTTCTTTATTTAAAGAGATGTCACAATTTCAACACAAAATCCCTGTCCACTATGATGAGCCGAGTTCATCGAGAGGTGAAATGACCCAGGTGCCTGCCCGTATGCACTATTTTGGCTTATAACTCTTATATGAAGCTATGTTAACTGATTTGTGACTGAAAATAGGTCCTACCACTATATCCAAGGTGAAGGTCACCTGGGTTATTTGACCCCTCGTTAGACTCATCTTATGATAGTACACAGGGCTTTATTAAGGGGGGCGGGTAAATTTTGGTCAAAATTGCAATAGCTCTTTAAATAAGGGAGTAATGGCCAAAGATAGGTTTTTGGCAAGTAAGTAACTCAAAACCGAACCAAAACTGTGGTTTTGCCGCTGTAACTGAACAGAACTTATTATAGCCTGTCGCTTTGTAGACACAGTTGCCACTATAATTAGTGACGACACCAGAGTTTTCTGTTGACTGCAAAATTTCATGTTTAGCTACATAATTTATGTTTTTTAACATATTTCTGTGTAAGTTTAATGCAGCTAAAGGGGTTATTAAATTAGCAGGACAGACAGAATTAACCATTATTTTAAGTAATGCAATTTCAGAAGCTTTCGATGAAACTGCAAGTAGTTTCAAAACAGCAGTCAGTTTAAATTGGACCGGTTTACACTGCTGCTGCAATATCTGAATAGGAGGCTACATTGACTCAGTGATCCAGACTTTTGATGATTTTGTCACAAGCTGTGGACCTGTGTGAACTAACTTGCAGAATTTTGCACAATATTCTGTGGCAATTGATCCCTGAATGTACACCGTGTCTCAAAAACGGACCCCTGCGATTTTTTGGCATAGCTATTAAAACAAGTCGATTGGGCATACTTTTTGGCAGAGCAGATCATGAAGCTATTGCCTACTAGTCGTGCCTAGAAAGCATCATTGCATAACAGTGCAGGCTTGTCTACCGCGCAAGTTCGGCAAAGGAGTTTCGTGCGGTCTTCGCTGATAATTAAAGTTGTTTAAAACATGTCATCTGTTCACACAGTGCAAGCTATCATAAACAGCGAGTGTTCAAAGTGTTGTCCTTTAGTTTTGACAAAAGCCCGGAGTCACTTGCTCCACTGATCTATTGCCTTGTTAGCAAAGGTCTGTTCAAAGTCATCCCGGACTTCCACCAGTCGCTGCTTCAGCTGTGCCGTGTCATATACTGGCTTCAATTATGCAGCCCCAAGTCCTTGCTTAACTCGGTTAAGGTGCGGATTGTTTGGAGGCCACAAATCTGGTGAAATGAAGTTGGGTGTTCCTTGATGTTAGAACTCACCTGTCGAATGTGCACTGTGGACCTGTATGACACTAACGCACTGGCCTGCTGGTAGTCTGTGTGAAACACAACTTGTGTGAAATGCTGTTTTGATTAAAATTGTTCATGTGATGCATGTTGCCTAGGAAACCCGATTATTGAACTTGTATGGTAGACTGGAGCACTGTTTTGCAATAAACTAGTAGGTAATAGCTTCTTTATCTTTTCTGCCGAAAATATCCACAACTGGCTTCTTTTGGCAAAGGGGTCCATTTTTTAGACACAGTGTATCTAGCCATGAAGTAGTATCAGTGAAGTACTGTTGGCATTAAATTACGATTGTTTTACAGTGTTAGTTAGAACAGTGCATCCTTTCTTGTAAATGTGCTAATCCAGTTTTGTGTCAGGCAGCAAGCGCAGTATTAATTGCAGTCATTGTCAAATTACTGTGTAGAGAGTATGATATGTGTGTGATGTAGCTGTCTGGGTTAAGCAGTAGCAGCAGTGTGCAGGCAATGCTGGTTGACTTTGGCAACAAAGTTGACTGTCAGTTGAAGTCAGATGTCTTTGCACCAGTTCACATTAACATGCCGTCACTTGCACATCACTGCACACTGCATGGTGCAGACGAGCGACCATCCACTGTTGTTGCCAGACTGTTGAAACAGTTCGACTCAACCGTTACTCTGGCTGCTCGCGTCCGCTACAAGAAGTTGCCATCTACGTACTGCGTGGAGCTTATGGACACGAGGAACAAACGTGACATTGCGCTGTCTACTCTACTGCTAGCAGTAACGTCAGCTGAAGTGCCTCCACGTGCTGGCATCGCCACCGGCAGTGTGGAGCATGTGTACGTCACATCTGTCATGGGCGATGGAGAGTTCTTTGGGCAGTTGGCAAAGTATGACAGCGACTCGCTGGAACTGCTCAGAATTCAACTTACGGAGTACTGCAATATGAATAATGCCACTGCCATTGACACACCACGGCCCGGCGACTTCTGCTGCTGCCAGTATGATGTTGATGCGCTGTATTATCGTGCAAGGATCATCAGGAAGTTTGCTGCTAACCAATACTTTGTGAGTGCTTATTGTATGTATTGTAACAAAAGTAAGTAAAATTTGTTATGTGGTATATGTAGCAACCCCAACGAAAATTTGTCTCTTCCAGCCTTTGGTACTCTCGGTGCTTTTATATGCTTTCGATACCTGAACTCTCTGTACATTGCTGGTGTGGGGACACTGGGGCTCTTCTGTTTGGGATGTCTCCGGCGAGTCCTCAGGGTTCGCTGGCATCAGCACTTGGCTGATTCAGAGGTAGTGTCTCAGGCTGGTGTTGGCCCAATAGCAGAGCAAATTGCCCGCTGACGCACAACAGCTTTTGGCCACATTGCATGACTGGCCAGCAACGTTCCGCCTCATCTGTTCCTCTGTTGTCAGATTGACACATCTCTCGGCCGTCCTCAATGTAACACTTGCAAATGTCGTCTTGGTCGCCCAAGGAACGGATGACTAGAACTTGTTCAGCAAGATTCTAACTGCTTTCTTGCTGATCTGAAGATAAGGTTGGTTCTTCGTGGTCATTGTGCTAGAATGACGCTACGGCTGTTGTTGACTGTGCAGAGCTGCTGATGATCTATGTAGCAGAATGCTATTCATAGGCACAGCGTGGATAAAGTTTGGTTAGAAATACAATGTGGGTTTTACGTCAACAGTTTTATTGCTGACCACACACAGTTGACCGAACACAGCTGTGTTAGGGCGGCTATCGCTGTCATCCACTGGCTGTGTGTGTGTTTGTCAGTCACGTTGATGTATTGTGCCAAAACAATTGAGTCGATCATCATGCAATCTTCACTGTATGGTAGTCCAGCGATTCTAGTTTTCCCATATGAAATATGAACTTGATAGCTTTAGGAGATCCCCCTCATGGGGGTTTCAGACGAGTCGTGAGTCTGGGAGTGGGGGCATCTCAACAGACCTGTTGGTTTGATGTTCTCATCATAGTCATCACAGCAGAGTCTTGAGACGGCCCCTGAGGCATTCATAGGCACCTGTGTTACATATCATCTAATCGTTATATAACATATGCTATTATGGTTGGCATCACCACTTATTCGATGTGGCCATCATTACTACATTACTGTGACCACTTGTACCTGGCAGCCAGTGTGTCGACTTGTGTGCCATGCCATGTGTCTAGGTCCAGTTTGTTGACTACGGTAGTAAGAGAATCGTCGACGTTCATCGTCTCTACATGCTGCCTCCTCAATTCTGTACTCTGCCACGTCAAGGTATCTGCTGTCACCTGCCTAAAATTTCCGACGATATGCCTCCGGAGATTGTAAGTCGGATGTCGCTGCAGGACATCATGCTCAATAAGCTGATTGTGGTCATGGTGGTGTCGATGAACGAGAGTGGTGACAACGACACCTGTCTTGTGATGCTGCCATTTTGTCCGCAGAATCAACAGCAGATTCCTCTGCTTGTCAGGTCTGTCTGTGAACTGCAGCTTATTAGTTTGGATTAGCATTCTTGTGCATTTTCTGACGTTTTCCTTCTTAACTAAGGCCAGCTTGTCTTTGGGTTATTTTGAGCTCTGTATGTTTTTATGCATTTGCCACCTAGACAAGCACCAGAGGCATTATGTTTCCTGATGTGCATGAAACATGTCTGTCTGTGATTCTGTTTCTCTGTCGCATTGTCCTTACTGCTAACTGCAGTGGTGGTGGTAATTAATTTACACAGACTAATCACGTTTCAACTACACACAGTTTTTGATACAGTCAGAAATATAATGTGGCAAAACTTGTAGGGCTGTGGGCACAGGCAGATGGTATACCGGTATGTGTCGAGTGGTTGCCATAGACATTGTCAGTTGTTTGAGTTTGGGCATCATGTAAAGAAATTACGCAGCTGATTGCCTGGAAACTGAAAGACTCGTATGTGAAATAACCTGTTGTTGTGTGGTTTTGACTGCTTGCTAGATCTATCTGTACTTGTGTCATTGTGTTAGTCTCTCACTGTCCCTGTCTATTCATATAGCCAGTTGACAGTGTTGACTCTCAGCGGCAGCTAAACAAGCAGTGCAGATTGCAGACATCGGATGCTTTAAATGATTCCCATCAATGTGTATTTGTGTTGTATTTGCAATCACAACACGCAGCTGAGATACACATTTTTAGCTGATCCTCCACAATATGTGGGCCAGCTATAGTAAAGGTCTGAGTTGTCCGTCCATCTGTCTGTCGATCACACACGATCGTCTCCAAAACTAAGTGAGGTAGCCCTGTGGTTACTATGAAATGTGAATAGGAACTTGGGCTTCCCGCTTCAGAATCTGCCATCAGATTCGTGATCGGGAGTACGGTTCCGTTGTTTTGGGTGTTTATGGGCTGGCACTTTGCCCTTTCAGACAGAAATGGGTCGGTTGGCCTTGTGAATGTAGTGAATGGATAGTGGGAAGAGTCACCACTGGGCACCGTGGCGGGCCAGCAGTTGTCACGTCCCATAACGGACAATAGCTTGTTTTAGTAGTAATGATATGTATTTCGGCTGTATATTGTTATTTTAAATCCATTTTTTGCTTTTTTCGTTGTTTTGGTGTCTTTGTGTTATTTGCTAGTCTTTTATTGTGTACTTATGTATAACTTGTATTAATATTAATAATTCCATGGGTAATGTACATTAACGCAGCATGTGTATTGTTGTTAGGTATTTCTCTGTGGAAGTGCAGGTGCCAGAACTGCCATTAAGTACATCATCGTTGAAACGTCGTCGGCTCGTTGTTGACACCGACACGACAGCTGATGCTGTCAGTCATCCATTGTCGCTGCTGCGTTCACTGTCAGCCACCAGTCCATCCCAGTCCCAGTCTGTGTCGGCAGTCCCACGGGAGCCCCAGTCATCACCAGCCGCCACTAGACAGATGTCATGCCCTGAACCGTCGCAGATGCAGCAGCGTGTCGACTTCACGAGTGACTGCATGGAGCTCAACAGATGGCTGAGATGTGTCGTGAGCCACATTGATGACCCGGAGAACTTCTACTGTCAGCTGAATGGCAACAACGATGCCGAGCAGCTGGAGACGTTGATGACACGTATTGACAAGCACATCACGTCACTGCCACCGGGCATCGGCAAGTTGCGTGGTGCCACTCTGGGTCAGCCTGTTATTGCAAGATACTCACAGGATGGCGCCTGGTACCGTGCTCGTGTCACAGGTACACATTGTTTTGCATCTTGTCCTGTTTTCGTTCTGGGAGCTGTAGAATAAGCCTGGTTTGCCCAAATGATGTAAGAAGCTCTTAAAGTGGGTGTAAGTTGCATTAGATTTTGTTTGGCATAATTTAATAGTTTTTGTATCTATTATTTATATTTTTGTATATATTGTAATTTGGCTGCAGTTACGTTGTGGTTTGCACCAGTTAATTAAAATTACTGCTGTGTATCTTGTTGTCGAAAGCATGACTGATTTGTGTTATGTTGAATAACTTATGAAATTACATGGCAAGGTACTGTAGCAGTAATTTTTAGAACGTTGTTGATGTAGCAGCACGAAATTATCTATAAAGACCGTGCTATTCTACAGAGCTTGTGAAACTACTAGCAATCTGGTGCTGTGTTAGGTGTGTTGAAAGCAACACGCACGGTGGAAGTTCATTTCGTCGACTTTGGCAACCGTGAAGTGGTCGAGTGTGAAGAACTGCGTGACATGCCTGCAGTGATTCTAAATGAGCTGCCTGTCCAGGCCGTGGCTTGTAGTCTTTACGGTGTGGAGTGGGCTGGCGGTGCTGTATCAGTGTGGTCCCCAGGCGACGTTAATATGTTCTCGAACATGGTCTGTGATCAGCTGCTTGAGGTCTACTTCACTGCCAGCCAGAACGCTGATGGCCATTATCTCGTTCATCTGCTGAAAGATCAGCAGAACGTCAATAGGGAGTTTCTGCGCTTGACTGGTAAGCTGAGCCGTGGCTATGCAAGTCCCGTCGTTGACGCAATGGGTGCAGCTGATGCTGCTGCTGCAAGATTACCTCCAGCAGTTATCAGAGATGCTATGGACATCAGTCCCATACAGATAGCATTCAAACATGAGGCATGTGTGAGAGGCGAACAAGTGAGCTGTGTAGCTGCATATGTAGTCAGCCCGGCAGAGTTCTACTTGCATAAGAACAGCAACGTTGATGCACTGGATGCAATGATGGAACAGCTGAATATTGAGTTTGAGCACGTGGGCTTGTCGTTGCAAATGAGTGTGGGTATAGGCCAGCCATGCTGTGCTCTGTATGACCAAGACAATAGATGGTATCGGGCGAAACTGGCAAGCATGTTTGATGAGAAACATGTGTCAGTGGAATTTGTTGACTATGGTAACACTGACACAGTTAGCACTGGTAGTGTCCGGCACCTGCCTTCTCAGTATTTCACTTTACCTGTCCAGGCCGTCCGCTGTCAGTTAGCTGATGTTTTGCCACTCACTGGCTCAGACTGGTCTGACGATGCAGCTGCATTCTTTGAGGAACAACTGCTCGACAGTGCCCATGACGTCAGGGTTGTGAGTGTGGACGAACGTATTCATACCGTTGAAATGAAGTCCATTGCTCAGAAGTTGCTTGATCGTGGATTTGCTAAGCTGAAGGGTGCAACAAAGCTGGCTGGCAGACAGACATCGAGGCCTGTAGAAACCAGCAGGGTCTCAAGTCAGCAAGAAACGTGGCAGTTGGAGATGAGGAAACCAAGTTCACGTGACTTTGAACGAGCACCAAAGTCACCCGGCATGATGTCTGGTGGCGGCAGTCGTAGTGGATTTGGCCCAGAGAAAGAATCGTGGTCTGGCACTACGTTGTCGTCGTACCCTGAACCACGGAATTTCAGTCCGATGAACATCACCACCAACACAGTGCACTCCGTGGTCGTATCTTGGGTTGTGTCGCCATCTGAATTCTATTGCCAGCTGATTGAGAACTGCAGTGTGATTGAGAAGCTGTCTTCAGCTCTGTGCAAGACATACCAGTCAGCCAGAGACAATGCAATGAGTTCCAACGAGTGTACTGTCGGCAGATCTTGCGTAGCATTCTACAATGCAGACAAGAGCTGGTATCGTGGACATATCGTCTCTAAGGCATCTGAAAAAGTAACTGTGTTTTATGTCGACTATGGCAATACTGAAGTCGTTCCTGTTGGCCATGTGAGACACCCTGCTGCACAGTTTGTGACATCTCCGCCAGTTCAAGCCATCAAGTGCAGTCTTCGTGTTGCCACCAACAAGCCAGCATCGGCTTGGACCCAGAGTGAGATTGCTGCATTCGACAAAGCTGTGTCTGTACCGAATCTGAAGTGCAAGTTTCTCGATAAATGTGACGATGGTTATGTGGTTGAATTATTCGACCAGAGTGGACGTGATGTGACTTCACAGCTGAGTTCTAAGTCAACTTCCAGTGCCATTGTGAGTGAAAAAGAAGCCAAGGCAGCAGCTGTGAAAATGTACAGCTATGAATGTGGACTGAAGAAAAATGACGTGGTGAAGTTGGAAGCCGTGTATGTAGCTGATGGTAGCACTGTATTCAGCTGTCACATCGTTGGACAGACTGATGATCTGGATGCGATGATGGCGGAGCTTGCCGAGGACTGTCAGCATCGTCCTGTCCTTACCTCATTTCCTGACATTGGTCAGCCATGCGCTGCACTATACAGTGAGGATAATGGCTGGTATCGTGCCACTATTGACAGCATTCCAGCAGACAGTACTAGCCGTAGAGTTGTGAAATTTGTGGATTATGGTAACATAGAGTCGTGTGATGTGTCATCACTGCGTGAGCTGGATTCCCGGTTCCTGTGTGTACCGGTGCGACGCGTTGATTGTCGGCTGCATGGAATGACGGCAGCATCACTCAACGAAGTCGCTGATGACTTGCTGGTGCTACCATTCACAGCAACAGTTGTGTCAGTTGATAATAGCAATGTTGTGACGGTCGACCTTAAGTCATTTGCAAGCACACATAAGGAGCTGTTTGTCGTCCAGCCAAAAGTGTCATTGCCAGTTGCACAGCCACCGCCTGATAATGTTGATGTCTATATCACACACGTTGTCTCACCATCGGACTTCTACATTCAGATGACGACCATTGAGTCAGATCTGACACAGCTAGTGGAGCAGTTGTCAGAGCAGTACAACAGTGGTAACACAGAGGTACTGAAGCTTGGAGAACTAGCAGTTGGGGATGTGTGCTGTGCTCCTTACTCGGCTGACGAGGCATGGTACCGTGCGGTTGTGGAAGACGTCAGTGACGATACTGTGAGTGTGAGGTTTATTGACTATGGCAATACAGATGTGGTCTCACAAGCTGAAATCAGACGATTGAGAGATAGATTTGTGTCATTGCCGGCATGTGCATATCACTGTCGGCTGGCTGTAGACAGCACCATTAGCTGGACGGACGAACAACAGCAGCAGTTTGTTGAGTTGACTGAGGCTGGTGAGAAACTATTTGCTTGCAGTTTTGTCTCGCGATCACAGCCACCCTACTGTGTGACATTGAAGGATGATGCAGTTGATGTCGGACAGCAGTTGTGTGGGTCTTTACAAACAGCTCATGTAGTTGCCACCAATGTGGACCATGTCGCAGCTACCTTGACTGATATTCCTATTGCTGAACCTCCATCTGAAATGACCGAGGTGTGTATCACCAGTGCAGAATCTCCATCTGATTTCTACATTCAGCTGACGTCAGTTGAGGATGAGTTGGCACAGATGGCTGATGAGCTGATAGGTGAATATGACTCCATGTCAGCAGATGATCAACGGCTGACAAATATCAACGTTGGCAGTCTCTGTTGTGCTAGATACTCTGCCGACGGTGCATGGTACCGTGCAGTCGTGACGGACATGGTCAGTTCCAGACAGGTCCGCGTGCTCTTTGTCGACTATGGAAACTCAGACGTGGTGACGACATCAACAGATCTTAAGCTACTTTCTCCTAAATTCTGTTCTAAGCCGCCATTTGTGTATCACTGCAGTCTGGCGGGGGTGAGCCAGGCTGAGGGATGGTCGGATGAAATGAAGACAACGTTTCTAGAGTTGACAACAAAAGGAGAGGAGCAGGAGCCGTCAGTGTTCTCATGCCAGTTTGTGAGCCGCAATGACAGCACCGGATATCATTTCGTGTCACTCCAGACATCAGATGGTGTCAGTGTGTCTGACATGTTTGCCGACGCTGCTGTTGAAGCTGGTAATGTGGTGTACCAGCCAGTTGTCATCACACCAGGCATACACAAGGTGAGCAACGGAGTCATTTTCTTTTCTTTGTCAGCTCACTGTCTACACCGTGTCTCAGAAAAACTGGACCCCTACGATTTTTTGGCATAACTTTACCAAAACAAGCCAGTTGTGAATAATTTTGAGCAGAGAAGATTGTGAAGATATACCTACTAGTTGTGTGTAAAAAGTTTGGCATAGGTCAAGAACCACCTGTGTGGTTGCTATAGCTAACGTAGCATAATTGCAAAGCAGCGCACCAGTTTACCGCACAAGTTTAACAGTCAGGAAACGTGTCGCTTTTCAGCATAACTTTGCCAAAATGTTTCAATATCAGTATTATTTGACGTACATGATTTTAATTCCAGCAACATTTCACGTAAGTTGTATTTAAACAGTTTACCAGCAGGCCAGTGTGCCAGCGTTGTCCACTGTGCATGTTCGACAGTCGAGTTCCTGCATCAAGAAACGCCTGACTTTGTTTCACTGGATTTGTGGCTGCCATTCAGTCACCTTAACACAGTTGAGTACAAGACTTGTGTCTACATGCAGGAGCATACAAGAAGCCAGTATGTTATATGGCCTAGAAGCAGCGACTGGTGGAAGTTCGGGCTGACTTTGATCAGACCATTGTTAACAAGGCGATAGACCAGTGGACCAAGCAAGCCTTTGTCAAAGCTAAAGGACAACACTTTGAACACTCGGTATTTATGATACCTTGTGTTGTTTGGACAGCTGAAATGGTTTAAACAACTTTAATTATCATGAAGACTGTAAGAAACTCCACTGTCAAACTTGTGCGGTAGACCAGTGTGCACTGTTTTGCAGTGATGCTATGGTTGCTATAGAACAACGCAGGTGGTTCTCAACCAATACCAAACTTCCTGGGCACGACCAGTAGGCAATAGCTTTGTGATCTTCTCTGCCAAAAATTATTCATTACTGGCTTGTTTTTATGAAGCTATGCCAAAAAATCGTAGGAGTTTGTTTTTTGAGACACGGTGTATATGTTGCATACAGCATCGACTATTAGTAGGCCACATGAATGCATGGGAGTGCTCACGGTGGTAGGGTCAACCACACACAGACTGCTGCTGCTGCTGCATAGCAGTTAAGTCAGTTATTGTAACCTGACACCATTCCAACACCCAGACCGTGCAAGGCCATCATTCAGCCAAAGCTATACACAAGTACTTATACAGGAGTCACTCATTTTTGCTAGATTTTTGGTCGTGGGACTGGGGGATACGATATTTTCTTTTATGTCTTTATGCATGTTGTGTCTGTATCATTGCTGCAAATGCATATGCTGCTGCCATGAAGCAAACTAGGACACAGTTCGGTCAAAGGGTAGTCTCTGTCACTGGCCTTGACATCTGCCGTCAAAGATCAGACTAACCGAGAACTTTGCCAGATTTAAAAAGAAAGTCTAAACTCATCTTTTTGACAGGACTTTTCCCTAATTTTTGCTTTTGTTATGTTTTCAAACTTTGATTTTACTCACTAATGAACTATTATGATGCACTGTTGTTCTAATGTATCTTGTAAACCGGGCAGTATGACTCTTGTAATGATAATAGTAACAATAAAAAAATATTAAGTATAAAAAGGTAATAACAAGAGGCCAAAGTTATTTTGCAAAGGCTGCACTGAGTGACCCCGCATGACAGACAGACTGACCGACAGACACTGCAAACATTGCTAACAATAGTGTGCATCTCATGCATTCGATGCGGCCTAATAATAATAATAATAGTATGGCCAATAACAAGAACTATGGAAATAATATACTGATCACTATAGCAAAACCAATAGCTGTGTTGATTTTTTGTTCTCTTAATAGTAGTAGCAAAATTTATGATGTGTGCATTATCAAACAGATTCAGATCTTAGGCACAGTATCAGTATGCTGATGGCAGCTGCCAGACGTGTCCAACTTTCGGCAACTTTTACACATGTGTTTTATATCATTACTAGCCATTCTGCCCACCCAGTTGGATATTACATAGGCATCCCCATCCCTGCCTTTCGCCCACACAGGGCCCCCACTTACCCATGTGTATGACTATCGGCCCGTTAGCACTAACGCTTCCAAGGCTCACGAATTTCAGCTCATTTCTGTGCCTTTTTCCCCCGTGTCCAGTGCCCAGTGGCTAGTCTAGACAGGCATTACCTATATGCATACTTTAAGCCCCACTCTGTCCCTCGCCAACCCCATTCTACACTGCTAAACGTACTGTCGGGTGGTCAGCGCTAGCGCCTTTCAGGCCCAGGCCTGCAGTAGCCCCGCCGTAGTGGTAGGCGTGGGCCCACTCATCTGGCGCCTGGCCAGAGGGTGCCGTGAGATACGAAAAATGCCAATTTTCTGGCCCCCTACCCAAGACCCTACACCAATGTAGCTGTGGTGATTCTGTGTGTACAGGTGCTGGTGAGCCATGTGTCAGATGGTGAAGATGGCAGCATTCACGTCCATTTACAGCCGAGTGATCGTCTCGTTCAACTTGAGCAGCTTCTTGATCGTCTTGATGATGCCTACTCCGTTGCTGATGAAAGTGCTGATGCCATGGCAACGTATCGTCATGGTGATGCTGTCGCTGTTTGCGTGGCTACAATCTGGAAGCGAGCAACAGTGTTATGTGACAGTGTCAGTGATGATGCGACAGTGAGGGTGCAGTGTGTTGACTACGGTGCAGTTCACGATGTCGACTTTGGCAAAGTGCGACGTCTACATGCAGAACTATTGACTGAGCCACTGTTTGCATTTGACTGTCTGCTGTTTGGCGTCAATGCAGATTCAGGTATCCACTGTTGACTCTGCTATAGCTAATATTTTTTCTTGTACACTTTTATTATTTATCTGTTTGATATTTTGTAGTTGCTTATTTCTGTTTGTTATTTTATACTTGGTAACATTGATTCTGCTCAGCAATTAAGCTTATGGCAACCATTTTGCTTGACTTTAAAATATGCCCTTTAAATAAATGCTTTATATCTGAAATTCATAAAGCTGCAGTTTGGTATTACTTAGCTAATGGATCACATCTTGACAGTCATGAGGTATGATGTAACATTTCAAGACTCTGGTTTGAGAACAGATCTGTAAAGGACTGATTTCACACTTGGAACTTTTGTTCTGTTTTTTGGATTTCTCTTTCTGTCACTCTTTCACTCGAGCCTAAAAATTTTTTCATAAACCTTTTCTTCAATCAGTAGTCTTTGCAGCGTTTCTGCCAGATTACAGATTCTGGGGACGGTTTGTTTGTGCTCACAGGTCATATGGCGATGAGCAATGTCAGTACCAGTCACAGGGTATAAGACAATGAGTACATTTGTTGACGTGTGTACAGATGGTACGATGTTGGCAACTGTGAAACATCTGACTGAGGACAAAGTGTTGAGAGCTGATTTGAAACTGGCGGACAGTGGTGATGATGGTCGACTGCGAGTGATACTCTATGACAAACATCTCAGCATCAATTCCTCTGTTACTCAGCGTCGAATTACATTCACCACTGATACTGGTCAGTTATAATGTCATGTTATTGTATCCCCACGTGTGCTTCAGACCTGTAGAATAGGCATGCACAGTTTCATGGCCACTTGTCATAATAGGCTACTAAACCAGGCTTTGGTTGGGTTAGACTTAGTTTTCCATAAGTTAATAGTGTGGAAAGTTGGTTGTATAAATTTTTGTGTAGATTTTGGTTGCATTTCGAATTGGTTTGATGGAGTTTTGCATTAGTCAAGTGACTGGCTGGGAAGATTGTCTGACTTACTATGTGTTGTTGAGTTGGGCGTTAAGCCTCTATTCACTTACACCGTATGGTTTAGAAGGTAACTAGAGTCTGGCAGATGTAGTGGCAGGCACGATGATGTGTTTTATAGCCAACATTGCCCTGCATGTTGGTGTTATGTTATTATACATACTATGATGGCTGGAGTAAAGAGGGAATATTAACGCAGCTGCTCTAGTAACTATAATACAGTGCAATACTGTTGTTGTGCAATGTTCTAGGCCCCTTATAGGTCCAGCAGATTGGGTTTTTGTCACACTGGGACCCTTACTCTATGATTAGCCTAGAGGCAGTTGCCTACAGTTCGTATTGTAACATGGTGGAGTGGTTCTGGTGAGATTGAAGCTTATCTCAGTGGCCAACTGGCTTCCTTCAGTGCTTTGACACTAGTGGTTGGGTTATCTGACCTGTAAAAATCGTCCCCAAAATGACCTATAAAGTGTTGAGTGGGACATTAAGTCACTACTCGCTATACATACTTTGTATGAGTATCTGACTAGTGTTTGGATTTTGTTGACACATAAAGCCTCATTGTTGCTGGTGCTTGGTGCTGTAGGCTTGTTGTCGGTGGCTGTTGATACCGAATCATTCCAAGTTGGTCACAGATATGAGGTTTGTTGATGCGCTGTGTTGTCTGTTTGCTGTCGTAACAGTAGCTCTCTCTGTCTGTGTGACAAGTTCTTTATGAGAATATCAACAAAGCTAAAGTATATGCATGTGTGTGTGTGTGTTAGGACCAGAAGAAAACATTTAGCATCTTTTTAGCCTGACCATCGGCTTGGCAGGTGTCAAAACACAAACAAAACAGCAGTGAGACAGCACAGAGACAATTTAGTCAAAATTGCCAATATGCTGACAACTAAATATAACAAAAAAACTATACGGTCAAGCATTTGTTTGTGCTTGATCGTATAGTTTTTTTGTCTGGTTCTAAATAAATTTTTACAGTGATGACGTAATTTTGTCCAGAAAATAGTGTGGATAGTAAACAGCAAGCATGCAATTTTTCAGTGCTGCATTTATATTAAAACTTTTTCTTAAGACGAGTGCCTTACAGTCAAAGGAAGACCTCATGTGTGCATGCCACTGCATGTTGTTCGTTACTTCCATATCACCTTGACATCTGATGAGGCTGGCCTAGATATTATGAAGATGTACCTGTGTACCAAAAATAAAGTTCGTAGGTTAAGACATTCAGAGGTTACACCCGGAACAGATGTGGATAGTAGTTGTGCTAGGTTGGGTATAAAAAATGTTTGAATGGTGCTGACCTGAGAGCAATACTGTGTGATTGTGTGAATGACAGGTGACTGTGAGCGATGCCGTTGCTCCGTGCAGTTTCAGTTGCCAGCTGATGTCCAGTAATCTAGCTCTGGAGTTGCTGCGTAACAACATGAATGAGTGTTATCAGTCAGCCTCACGCCGCCACAGTCAACATCAGTATGGTGATGCTGAGGTGGACGTGAATACATCAGAAGTATATCTGGATGTCAGTGCATTAAATGATCTTGGCACGCGTCATGCTGTTAACCTTGAACGACCTCTGGGACTGTTTCGGGATGATCATGATGAGGTGGTGGCTGAAACTGAGGCTCCAGTGGGTGCTGATGTTGGTGTTTGCAGTGACGATGATGATAGTGATGATCTGGCTGACATGCTGCTGACGATTGATCAGTTACAGCCAGGCTTTTACTGTGCCGCTCTGTTTGCTAGTGACAACTGCTGGTATCGTGCCAAGGTGAAATCCGTTGATGGTGATACTGTCCAGATTGTCTTCATTGACTACGGTATGGAGGCTGCCATTGGTATCGGTGATCTGCGCTGGCTGAAAGAACGTTTCACAGCAGCTAAGATGATGTCATTCCAGTGCTGTCTGGAAGGCTGGGAGGAAACAGCTGACACAGATGATGCAGCGGAACAGTTTGGGCAGTCGGTGCTGGATCGCAAATTAATAGCTGACGTGCTTTCAGTGATGACAGATGAATACAAAGGAGTGAGGTATGTTGTGAAGCTACTTGACATGGGGCTATCGATCGGTGATCGGCTGAAGAATCCTGATAACTATAAGCCGATGTTGGTCTGTGTCACTACTGCAACGTCGCCATGGGACTTCTGGTGTCGGTGCATCGATGATGTAAGTGTGACGACCGAGCTGCCTCTGTTGATGGATCGCATTGCAGACCTGTACAGTGCTGGTGCTGATGATTACCAGCAGCATTCAGACTTGCAGCTTGACCTTGATGATGAAGATATGACTTATGCTGCCAGATACACTGACGGCATCTGGTACCGAGCCAAGATCATTTCTTCTCACCAATCATCTACACCGACAACTGTTGATGTGCTGTTTGTCGACTATGGCACAAAGATGGAAGTGCTGGCCTCTGATCTGCGACAACTTCCTGAGAACTGTCGCACTCTGCCTTCGCAAGCCATTCACTGTCGGCTGATTGGCATTGAGCCATCAGTGATTGGTGAACAGCTCGCAGTGTGGGACGACGCAAGCATGAGTCGCTTCGTAGAACTCGTTGAAGAGCGAACATTTCAGCTTCACCCTGTCAGCATGGTCCACAGTGCCCAGGGTGACCTCGTTGAGATTAGTGGTCGGTTGCTGGATGGTGACAAAGATGTCGGAGCGGAACTGGTCGACAGTGGCTATGCTGTAGTAGCATCCGCTGGTGTGAAATCTGGCCATCTGAAACACCCTCGGCGATCTTCAAGCATCTCTGAAGAGCGCTGCAATCTGTTCGTCTCTTTTGATGCCGGAAGTTATCTTGATAATGATACGGCTGCTGTTATCGATGAGAATATTGTCGTTCATGGTGATGCCACCAAAGTTGATACAGATGATGTCGATAATGACGTAATTGTCATGGGCGAGGCCGAAGCTTCTGCAGCTGAGAATGTAACAGGTAAAAGCCATGCCGAACAAGACACTGAAGAGTTTGTGATGGCTGACGATGGAACAGAGGTCGATGCTATCAGAGATAGTCTTGATGATGAATTAGTCGAAGCTGATGCCATGGAAAAAATAGCTGGTGAAGATAGTGCCAATGATGACACTGCTGAAAATGTTGCCATGGATGATAATGGAGAAAAGGCCATTTCTCTCAGGGATCCCACTGATGATGATTTAGCCAGTGCTGATGCTGTCAAAAACGTTGCTGTGGGTGATGATGATTTGGCCAAAGTCGAGGTCGCCAATAAAATGGCCACTGGTGATGATGAAGACAAGGACAGTATCATTGATGCACTTCGTGAAGATTTAGCCGATGTCGATACTGGTGATAGCATGGCCACTGATGTCACAAAATCCGATACAGTCGAGAGTGCTGTTACAGACATATTGGATGATGTTTTGGCCAAAGCCGCTGCTGTCGAGAACATTACTGTTGTTTACGACAGAGCTCAGGCTGATAGTGTACATGATGTGGTCACTGATAGGCTGCATGGTGATGGTCAGAATGTTGTCACTGGTGACGAGGATGCAGCCAGTGCTGATACAGCCAAGAGCATGGTTGATGATGAACTCACTGATGCACCTGAAAGTCTCGGTACACTTTATTGATTGCTGTTATTGATCACTGCAGTCTTCTAGTGACTTGGCTGGCATTGTCAGACTATTCATTTTGTCTTCTTGTATACTTGAAATCAGTGTTTATGTCCAGTCCATTATATGGCGTGCCATAAAAAAGTTAACAATTTTTATTTATGCAATAACTTGGTCAAATTACGATCTTACTGTCCTCATTAATGTTTGTATAGCCCGCTGATCGAGAGTTCTACTGATAACCTTGCTGCTTTGCACATTTCTTATCGCATAATGGAAAAGATTTTTGTTATTTGTTTAAAGAAGTTAATACTGTTAATTGTGTGACGACCTACTATGTTTCTACACGACAGTAATTTGGCCGGTGCTCGAGTACGCATGTCCGGTGTGGCACTCCAGTCTCACCACAGCACAGGCCAAGTCACTTGAGTCAATACAGCGGCGGGCGATGAGAGTTATCTTCCAGGACGACAACTACACGCTGTTGCTGATCTTGGCTCGTGTGGATACGCTGGAGTCGTGGCGTGATCAGCTGACTAAACGTTTTTTCACACGCAGTGTGTTGCCAGAGTCATCGTGTTTGCACTATTTGCTGCCGGACAAACGCGACACGTCGGTGACAGG
>Ga0126335_1000483_pt1 | contig 19236 bp, 16 predicted proteins | sample OlaspJWI45metaG_FD_108409 | JGI IMG/M metagenome (GOLD analysis project Ga0126335, IMG submission 108409) | Marine gutless worms symbiont microbial communities from Oahu, Hawaii - Olavius sp. 1 OAHU.JWI-45 metaG | ecosystem: Host-associated > Annelida > Digestive system > Unclassified | place... | reverse complement strand
GACAAAACATGCGAGTTTAAAGTTAACTCGAGTCTGGATTGGAAGCCAGTGCAACTAGCGCAACACTGGCGAGATGTGTTCCCTCCGTCGAGCTCTTCGACACGGGATGAACCAAGGACCACAGACTTATCCAGGTTATATTCGGCCTATATATAGGCAAACGAAATATAACAAAACAAGTTGCTATAGTAATGTAGTAATGGCCACATCGAAGTGGAGCCATCTGGAGAATGAGTGAACAGTTGCCGTCATGGCAGACATACTGACAGACGCCAACGCTACAGGATCATCGATCACAATAACCCACATCTCATGTATTCGATTTAAACTGTGTCCTAAGGAGTACAAACCTGTGCGCTGCAACTCCAGTGACAATTTAATTAAGTAGCTCCAAAGTAACGCTTTGTTGTAGCCTATGGATCCAGAATGAAACACTACAATCGTTTAAGTAAAAATTGCACTATAATATAATTTTCTTCTAAAAATTTTTAAAGCATTACGTGGTTACATCATAAACTGTAGCTTGCCGTATCCATATTTTGCTCATAAAACATCACGTAAAGGCGTGCATCATACGGACCCGTTCTTGGAATGTGCACAATGCCCAGAAGACAGCCATGAGCAGTATGGATCTCTTAGAGCGACGCACGCACTACAACATAACGCAAACAGCATCCTGAATTTTCCGTGCATAATGGTTCTATTTAAAAAGGCTTTTTTCATAAAAGGATCTGGCAATAGTCAATTAGCCTATTATCGAATTTATTTTACTTGCGCAAGGACTATTAATGCATATTTTCAAAGCAAAAAAAATTGCTTTGTAAGACAGATTTGATGATATTTGTTGATTTGCAATATTTAAGACTGACTTATCTGAACATTTGATATGTAATGCTTAGTGTTTAACGCGCGTAGGCCTATATGTACACTAACTTTTAGCTATACATGCCCTATACCCTATCCATCGTATTTTAGTTAGTTTAGTTACTGTTATAACTTCAGATAAAACCTGGTACAGTGTACGTGCACGCCACCGTAGGCTATTTTGTACGCGTTGAGTTTTTTTTCTTTTATAGTATAATTTATTAGTTGGGCAGCTGTTAGTGCTGGTCTCAGCCTTGTTGTTCTGCTCGCAATTGAATAGCCTTATATGTGTATCTCTGGACATTTTGAGCAAATAAAATTGATTGAAATTGATTGATAACCTAGGTCTATTCCTCTGGCTTTTTAAGTAACTAGGCCCCCTATATGTATAACAAAAAGTCTCTTTGCGAAATATCTCACCCACGAATCGCAAATTACAATACGGTGTGATCGATGGCAAGATATGACAATAAATGTTTTGCCTGCAAGATGTCTGTTTATGACATCGCTGCAAAGGTAGCAGCACAATGTCAACACGCGAAGCCACGACAAGAACTTTCTCTTTTGGGTCCATAGCATTGTCACGCCAAACATTTGCATCGTCCAGTCCACCGTGACGGCTCTGTCGCCGGTTGAAACCAGGTCCGTGGATGTGTACGTGGACGACTGGCTGGGAGAAGACCTGGAGAACTTCGACGACAACTGGATGAAGCTGGTGACGTCCTCGAGACGTGTTGATTAGCTTCAGCAACCGTCCGTCCTCTGATCAGTGATCACAGCATCACACCACTCGAATAAATCACAATTTAAGGCAAAACACCTATAGGCTGTATCTAAGCTTTGTATATAGTATGTAGGCATAAATTCGGCACACAGAAATCTAACATTCGTGAACAGTTATGATGATGTAGACCTACAGTCTGAGACAGTATCTGACAGTCGCTAATCGTCTAAGTTATACACAGCGACTTTAAACTCCAATCCAATCAATCAATCTAAGCTTTGGAAACAAAGGAGAAGATTAAATGGGGCAAGCAGTCACCAAAGATGCAAAGATGCATTGTTTCACTATGTTTCGGCTCTGCTACATCCCCGAGTCAATATATAAACAAGTAAGATGACTACCGTCACAGGGTCCTCAGTGCTCCACGTTTTTGGTTGCTGCTATTATACCGGCGACGCCAATATTTTGAGTTTTTGGTGTATTTTTCGCGTTTTCTTTGCAAATTTTGCATTAATTAAAAATCTTTCCAGAATATTATAATGCGCGCATTATCCTCGTACTAGACGCCACCTTTGTTCTAAAATTGACGTTCTTAGGCCTTCTCAGTCCTGAAATATCGTTTGGAGAAAAAAACAGCCACCCACCCAGCTTATTTTGCCATCCGTGAACCTCAGTGCGGAGCACTGAGGAATATCAAACAGTGGCGTCGTCATTTAATTCAGTGAAGCAGGTTTCCATATTTTGTCTCGATCCCAGCATCTTAAATTATTCACTGAAACTGCCGTCGATAGGTAGTGGGGAGCTAATATCCCCCAACAAAGGACCGAAATTGGTAATAGAAGGGTGTAACTCGACAATGCGAGAGGACAGGTGCTCCCTTGCCTCACTCCTGGCACAACCACCCGTAGTTACGGTACGTCAGTGGTTTCAATTTTCCCGGCAATGACGAATCACGGATCTACGTGAAATCCGTGCAGCAAACCTGTGCCGACGAAGATGACGTCATAACGTCGTCTGTCGGCGTCCGCAACTCGCCAGTCAACTGCAATCGACGTGAACCGAGACCTATACGCACACCGGCGCATGCGCATTTCACATGCATGAATGGCAGCCAAATGAATAAGATACTGAATGTGACTTATATAATCTCGCTTAACACATTTCTTAGATTTCGAACAAGACCGCCTTTGAATCAAAGGAGAACCACCCGCGTACGTGCTATTTGTGATTTTGAGAGCTTGACACTGACCTGATGAATTTGATATATGAACTTAGTTCTTAGTTCGGCGCTTGATATCTGACGTTTGGTTTACTTTTGGAAGATGTACTTGTCTGCTAAAAATAAATTTTCTAGATCAAGTATTTCGAAAATTATCCTGTGACAATGTGACATACAGACTTTTAGACGCCATCAAAAATATTACCACGCCGCGCTACGCGGTGGTAACAAGTTTCGACAGACCCCATCGCAATTTCCTGGTGCGTTGATAGCAAACAAACCTTATGCCGGTGACACACGTACAAGAAACTTGCATCAAATTTTTGATGCAAGTTTCTTGTACAAGTTAACTTGGACAAGTTTCTTGTACAAGTTTCTTGTACGTGTGTCATCGGCATTAGAAACCGCGTGATGAGTGCGCTGACTTTTTAAGCACATTATCGCTGCATAATTTCCCAATATTTAACAGGTTGATACTTGTTATAAGCTGAAACTGTTCTTGTCAGTTTTGCCGAATAAATCGACATTGGTGTCAGAGGTAAAAGATTTATCGGCTAAGAAAAAAGTGCTGTGATATGCTGATTCGCAAACCACGCTGTCATACGTCCGGTCACTAGACATTAACATTCATGAAACTTGGCAGCTGTGGACATCGCTGCCTATTTGTCCAGTTGGTCTGCCCGATCATGCAATCCTGCGGGAATTGGTTGCGTCGTCTCCTGGCTCTATCAATATTAATCTATAGATTCTTGCTTCTCGGTACAAAATTGCCGCAGATAGGCCCAACCACACTGTTAATTTGTTATCCGACTCGTCATATCTAGAATTATTATTAAGAGATCGACAGACAAAGAGAATTAACGATGAGTCCAGACCGAAAGCCGGCTTGGACGATAATCGGTTGCTTGCCAGCCGCTGAAACCGGATTATCCATCAGAGGATGCGACTTGATAAAGTTGAGAGTCTGATCAGGGAGAGATCGGCTGTCGTTAGCACACATCTACGAATAAAAGGAATACAGCAAAATTGCAATTCAACGTAAAAAAGATCGAGAGGGAACAGAACAAATAACGACAAACATTATAATTTAACAACAGAAATCTAACGACAGACAATTGGATAATAAATAAGTTGTAATAACGAAATGATGCTACTCATAATTAATTACTTAGATTTATATAAAAGTTGCATCAAACACAACCAATACATTAATTTACTTTGATGTTTCGATCTCTATCAGAGACCTTCGTCAGAAGAAGCTTGTTCAGTTCTTCTTCCGGTTCTTGTCACGGTAGTGATGCGACGTGGCAAGAAATCGGTCGTGTGGCTCAGTGTGAACAAAATAAATCAGCCTTGACTGACCGTGCAAGTCATGATAACCACGTGATCAACTGGCCGGCATCTACAATTCTAAACAGGGAGGAGTCTGACAGAAGTACCAGATGGATCAAAGAAGCGGTACACACCCGGAAGGATGGACGAGGGCAGATACACACTGAGCCACATATGCGACCGATTTCTCGCCAAGTCGTATCATTACTGTGACAAGAATCGGAAGAAGAACTGAACAAGCTTCTTCAGACGAAGGTCTGTGAAAGAGATCGAAACATTAAGGTATATTAATGTATGATTGTGTTTGATGTAATTTTTATATGAATGTTTTATCACCTAAAAATATGTTTAATGCAATTAATTAGATGTTTTGACATTTTTTGGTTCTATTTAATTAGCACAATAAAGTGTAAGTGCATAACCATAGCGGGGTGCGGCTGCGGAACGTCCTTGTCTGGAACCGGCAGCCAGTTGCTATGAGGAGTTTTCTGTTCTTTGAACGCTCCTTCAAAACTCTTGTCAATTTCTGACAGCGTAAAAGCGCAGACGGCCGAACCGCGTATTCCGCTCCTGTATGTATATAATGTTCGCGTGGATAGTAATAAACACGGATACGGTCCCGTGAGTCAGCTGACGCATCGTAAAACTACACGGAGATACGAGAAAGGTGTCTCACAAAACTTAGGGAAATTTAGCAAGTATTTGCAAAATGCGCAAGAATTAGCAATGATTTTATCACCGGTTTAGAATTCATAAATTCTACCGAACAACACAGTGTGAACAACCCTTGAAGCTATCCACGGCAATTAAACTGAAATGCTAAAGTCAGTAAGAGCGTTTTGTATTAATAACTTTGACTATTTCTAGCAAAAAGAATGTGTGCGGCAGGTGCATGATACTTAATTTGCACACCAAACACTATAGAAATATAATACACATCAATGTCTTATGCAACAGATGGAAACTGACCGCGGTAGGGTGAACACGGCATAAATCATTGCCGACGCGCTTTTCTTAGACGATGACGGATGCAAGCTTCCACGTCCGAGCTCCGTCGTCGCTTCTGCAACACGCCAAACTCTTATACTTCTTGCTTATCTCAACTCGCATTAATCTTTATATTCTCATATACACACTATTCATCCTCACTTGGTTGCAAAATAACGAACAGCATTGCCGCCTTTACCGCATGCTCATTCCAAACTTGACTAGGGCCCACTGTAAATTCTCTCTGCTATAACTAGCACCAACTAATTCAAAACTGCTCTCATTTTTAAATTTACAACTTGTTTAATATCAACAAATGCAACTTTTTTCTTGTACCACGTCATCTTCAAATTTTAACCACGCATAAGACGACGCAACCAATCGAAGCATAATGCCTTATTTTTCACGCTAGGCGACGTTCACAATTCATGTACCGGTAATCAAAATTGTTTTACCATATTAGTGTCAGGTGATCTCAGTTATACGGCCAATAAAGTCGATAAAAATAGTCAACTACAAACCACTTTTGGCAGTTTTGGTGTTTCTATTTTTTGGCTAAACAACATTTTAACTTGTAGATGTAGGAAGAGATTCAGACATGGAAAATGAAAATGAGGTGAAGCTCGAATAACAGATGCAATCTTCTGCGCCTATGATACAGAGTGGTCTTAAAAGTGATAACACGATATATTTCTGGCTCTTACTTTGTCAGATCTTACCCGATTTCTCTTTTTTCACTGCTAGAAAGAGTAAGAAATGACCAATAAAAGAGCATAATATTTCTGGCCGCCTGTTCTCACTTTTGGACCGTATGTTTTCATCATCACGCCCCCAACATATCGCTCGTCGAGGTTTTCGCCATCAAGCTATGATTATGGTGAGCAGAAAAGACAGCAGAGGAGTAAGAGGACGTACGGATTTCATCGAAGTGAAACGGAAAGGTCCCGGGAATGGAGCAGTTAAGTCTTGCTTTGAAGAACGACGTCCAAGTGTTGCGAAGCACGCGCCCGCCGCCCACATCGCGCTTACACACTCGAGCAACGCGCGAATGCACAACCTGGACACAAATACCAACGAAAGCATATTAAACGTTAAGTCTATTCAAAAGAAACCACGGGAAAATTTAATTTATATTTTTGTATTTTTTTGTGCTGTAAGCTTAAGCCCCTATTGAGTATTGCAATCATCCATAATATAGGCCTGCTATTCCTTTGATTCTTCAACCCTACTTTCCTTCACACAAATTAATGCAAAAGTTAGCAATGCTGTCTGTTTACCTTGGCACAGTTGATCTGTTCGATGGCTATTTCACGCAGCATGAAGTAGACTTTGTCAGCAGTGTCGAAAGCGCCGACGAACTGAGCATCTGCAAGCATCGAAGCAAACAACTCGTTTAATTTTGTACTTGTATGTAAAAGACTGCATCAGCATCATTACTCTGAGCTAAAACGTAGAAACATGAGCAGGCAAAAAGTTATTACGCTGGACTCGCAGCGTCGAGTACGGTACCGGAAGGCTCTGAAAACATTGAACATAATGTTACTAGGCCTACACTGTAATCTGCGGTCAGCTGTGGCTGACTGAGTCGTCGGCGGCGGGTGTAAAGCCTCCTATCGACGTTGTTCTCTGCCCGAGTACGCTTTAATATCCACCTCGGATGATAACATGTATTTTACTGCAATGCGTACTAGGAAGCGTATAGAAAAGTCACAAACCTCAACGGCACATAAGGCTCATGCTTTTGACTTTAAAAATATTTCAAAAACATATGGCCAAAGTAATTTGACGACGGCCGCATCGAATCTCTCCTCTCCCCTCAGTCGCTCGCCGTGGAAGGTCGGTCAGGACCCCATCTAATACGATGTTACTTGGGCCCCAAAAGTCTCGACCCCAAACAGTATTTCGATCCGTTCAGCCGTTTTTGCAGGGCGCAGGAGCGTGACAGACTTATAGACCGACACACCACGCTACAGGATCATCGATCGCAATAGTCCGCACCTCATGCGTTCGATGTGGCCTAAAAGTAACACATGTTTCCTTATAGTTGCACTGTTTGAAAGCGCGTGTGGTAGGCTTAAGGGTATCATTCCACTAGAGCTAGCAAGTCGCGAACCTGTCCACGACCTGTCGCTGTCGCAGACAGGTCTTGAACCTCCGGGTAAGGTAAAGGTAAAGGTAGAACACAACTGATATGATATAGTCTTTATGGGCCAACCGGCCAACCCCATCACAGAAACGCTCAGGTATGGCACGCATTGTCAAGGGATCACACAGTTTTACCTGCCACTCACGCGTTTTCCACGAATGGAATGAATCATGTCTGCCTTTGCCTTCCAGGCCTCGTTAATCGACCCCGGAGGGATGGAAAGCTGAGGTGCTCTAGGCACCACCACGGTGAGCATACAGTCTGTCCAGAATCGCTACGTGACTGGTATCATAGTTGTTAGCTGCTCAAACCATCAATCACGCCTCACTGGGCAACTGGGGCACAGGGGCTATGAGCGTCGAACGTACGACCTGTCGGACCGCGAGCCACGACGCTAACCACTATCCTTAGCGCTAGTGAAATGTGGCAAAAATATGTCCGCGACAGGTCCACGACCTGTCCGCGACCTGTCGTGGACCTGTTCGCGACCTGCTAGCGTAGTGGAATGATACTCTAACTGCAACAGAAACCTACGAATGAGCTAACGGCGACCGAACGAAGATTAGTTTCAATGAACCGAGTCGATCGACGTCTCAACGTCATGTACTGTGCCTACACACTCGCAAACGCCGATGACGACAGCGCTCGCTTTCAGACGGACACATGATGTAATATGATGCACTCTGTCGAACTGAAAAATGCGTACGAACAAGACTGTCAGCACTGCAACCGTCGTCGCGCTTCATTGACTGTTGGGAACTTGGGAGGAGAGTGGCAAAGGCTGAACAGTAGGACTGGAATGACCGTGGTCAAACACATGTAGATTGTTGTAGGGACGTATAAATGTCGGAGCTAAGCGACGTGCTGGCCAATTTGTTCTGTCGATATAATCCGGTTTTAGGAAATAAACAGCTTACTACACCACACTGGTTACTGGTTTGCTTCATCGCGCGGTTCAGTACCGTGACATTAGAAGTCGGTAACAAAGATAATGACAGCTTTCACGTCGCAGCTCCAGTCATCTGGAACTCGCTTCTGGCACAGCTGCGTGTAGCCTCCATCAGCTGTTAACAGTAATTTAGAGGTGGGTTGCAAAACTCATCTCTTCTCGCAGACTTACATGTGATTCTTCTGGGAACATATATTTGCGTACACTCAACATTTTTAACCTTTATAAACGGCGAGAAACACGCTACACACAGACACAGGTACGACCACTTGGAGTAATCACCTTTTTGTTTTTCAACCGTAAAATCGCGACAAACCGATCACAGCACCATGTTATAAGCACGGTAGTTGTACCGTAGTCGTACCATGATACTACCATGGTCGTATGATATTTTGGGACCGGAAAGTATAATATAGCCAGAACAGATGCACGTGGTATGTGTAGGCCTACCATTGAGCCAGTGCGAGTTGTGTTGCTCAGTGCGCAGGGGCCGACTATAGATGAGCGAATCTCGTGAACTCCAATCAGCTGCTGTGGCCGAGTACAGACGACTATCTGCAGGACACAGCAACAGAACAGGGTCAGCATTGCAGAATTACACGCCCAACAAGGGGCGCTGAAAATGCAAGTAATGGAAAATGCAATGCAGCGCAACCAGAGAAACCATTATGCGTCTTTCAAAGCATGTCGCGTGCACGCTGTTGTAAAAAAACTGTGCAAAATGTAGGTTAGCAAATAGGCCTAAATACGCAAATGTGCGCTGTGTATGCTTAGTTTTCGTCAATAAAAATAGCGTTATCTATTCACATCTACACAATTGCGCCAAATCAAAGAGCGAGGTTTTGCACTGACTTTTGGAAGAATTAAGTATGATTTTAATTTTAACAATTGACGTTGAATTTGGAATCTTGCATTGTATTCGTATTCTGATGAGTTTTACGATATTTTTACATGTTGTAAACGTAGCTTAATGTGCAGTAAATTTTACATATGTGACAGATTTTATTTTATTGTGATAAATTTTTGCATACCATAGGTCAACAAATCGTGATCTTTAAAAAATGTTCCACGCTGCTGCATTAAATTTTAGATCAGTGTTAGCATGATGTTAAATAAAAATAGTTGCTAAATAAAGAAAAAATACTAATCTATTAAAATTTCTTTATTAAAGTACGTAAAAGGAATCATCATTTTTACTTCTCGAAATGTACTGAAATTTTCAGCACTATTGCGCAATTCCGTCATTCCTTGCATTATCAATTAACTTACATTTTCATGCTTCCCGCACAATAACAACAGCAACGCAGCATTTCATGGTCTGCATGGTCACCATCTGTGTCGCACGCTATAACGCTTCTATACAGAACTCTGAAATTCAATATACTTCTACAGCTATTAGCAGAACAAAGTGGTCGTTAGTCTGCGTGCGCAAATTCTCTCCCATACTTATTTTGTTTATTGATCTTTCTTGGCAGTGCTAGTCTTACTGTTTATTCGACAAAACTTTGCGCCCAAACTTCGTGATACAGGTTCTCACTCTGAAAATAACTGCAAAATCACTCAAATATAAGCCTTGTAGGTTCATACAAAGCTTTTACAATTGATTATTGTTTGCATAACGAGGGGATGGCAGCAAATACAAATCGTCGCTTACAGCGGAGACAAGTGCGTTGTCTCCGTATGCGACTTTAATTTTGTACATATGGGAGAAACCGAGAGACCTCGAAGGAAGTTACTATGTATTGTGTAGACAACGATCTTTATGTAGACTAACGCTACAAACTAAACAGTAAGCAAATTAACGCTATGCGTATGGGCGTTATACTACCGGCATTGTGTGTTGTACTGTTGTGCGTTCGTTCAAACGGACACCGAGCAGTGCCAGACTCCTCGCTAACAACCACGTATTGATCAGCATCCTGCTTCCACACCGTAAACACTGCACCCTGCACCTCTATACTACGCTCTACACTCTTTACTTCAGCTAATTCAAGAATCCTGCTTAACTAACAACCTTTCTTGTTTAATTGTTTCCTAATTATTAGGCCGTATCGAAATACGAATGCAGAAAGTGCAAAATGCGGCCTATTGCGTCCGATGATCCCGTAGTGTGGTGTGTCAGTCAGTCAGTCTGTCTGTCACTGCGCTCTGCAAAACGGCTGAACGGATCAATGTCTTTTTCAGATGGAGACTTTTGGGACCCAAGGCATATTGTATTAGACGGGTCCCGACCTCTCACGGCGCGGGGAATGGAAGTGGGGGAAATTTTACCCATTGAAATACCCATTATAAAACAAAAAAACTGTGGACTAGCCTGACGGTAAGAGTAGACGCGGCAGAGCGGTCTAAAAGCGTTGGTGCCGCAGACGAAGTACTCTCCAGTCGACAACTTTGACATCACACGAATGTAGTTCTCACAGTCGTCCTATGACGCCGTACACATTGCCGACATAAGACCCTCACGACTCCCATGACAATACCCCTCCCGACAAGTACCCCATAGGCTGTCTAAACCAATACAAACTGTAACCTCAAACTATTAACCCTAACCCTGGCCGATGTCAATTGTCGCTCGGGTCAAAGCATTCATCTACAGTTCGTAAGTAAAGCAGATAACTTCGCTGTAAGCAATACAAGCTGCCACGAGAAAGCGCTTCGCATCAACGGTGTCACGTTGCGTAAGTGGAATTTGAATAAGTATAATTTCAAATGTTTTTGAAGTTACTAAAAGACTGCAGGTTGTGTACTGGGTCGGGCAGACTGTTCCATGCACGCGACGTGGCGACAGCGATAGATACATAGATAGGGTTACAATTTTCAGGTGGAAGTTACGGACTTGCCACTAGCTACGGATTTGTTGTTCAAATCTAAACTTGGCTTTTCCAATGCATGCCAAAACCGGCCATGTCTACAGGCCTAAGTCCGGAGCTGTCTTATACTGAGACAACGAGAGCAGGTGCTCTTGTTATAGGCGATGCACTTAGTAATCATCTGCGCTGTCTAGAGCAATCCGTGTCCGATCGATCAGACGTACGTTATCATTACCAACAGCAGCTCACGGTCGGTGTCGAGTACGAGTGCCGAAGTAATTTGCCGGTAAAGGCAACAGCTACTGAGAATAACAGCTGACTGCTGCTGCGTCGTTCGAAATTCGTTCTAAGATTAAAGCGAGGTGCAATAAATGCATACCAGAATATCGCGAAAAGTTAGAATATCGCATCTCGTAGGCTGTGCATGACTGAAAGGCTGTGATATCTGAAGAGATAGGCCTACAAAGTTTATAGTGTTATAGCTGAAAAGCATCGAACTTATAGTAGTTAACAGGCATACATTTTGCTTCGTTTTGCTTACGAAATCACACAAACGATCTAAATAAATATCGTGGTACAAAAAAGCATAACAAAACAACTTATCTTGCAAAAATGTTTCATTGTGCTCAAATCTCTTTAAGGTAGTACCCAGTTATAGAATGTCTACTCAATCGCTGCAGTTAAATTCCGCCAATTCGATAACAATGGCGTGAACAAGTCGTTAGAAAGAAGAGAAGGCAAGGCGTCTGTAAAAATCACGAAAACTTGAGTGAAACTTGAGTGAATAGCGCGAAAAGTGGTTGATTGAGCGCGTACGACCTTTGACTTCTGTTTGAGACGGCACCGTTCGACGTCGATGTCACTCGAGCGCCAGTCTATTCGCTGCAACACACAGACAGACAGACAGACCATAAAAGTCGCAGACACCGGTCTTCAATTGACGTCATTACTTTCCGTCGCTGTCACACAGTTCCTGCTGGCTGGTCGTGACTCGTGGGTCCTAGCTCTGACAGTCTACCCGTCACGGTCAGCGCTGAGTGGGGTACTGCACGCGACACCAATGGGTAACTTCCTTAGATTTCTATACTGGGAAGACTTGGAGGTCTATATTTTTATTGTTAGGCCGCATCGAATGCATGAGATGTGAGCTACTGTGATCGATGATCTCGGCGTCTATGCAATATCAGTGATAACAGATAAAATAGTCTGCATGCACAGATAATACCCTAATCGTTGTTTATGCATTATGTTGAAAGAAATTATGACAGTTGGGTCTATAAAGCAACCGAAAGAGAAGCTGACAGCTGCAGAGAGGTACACAGAGCTTGTTCCTAGCAGAAGTGAGAGAACCGTAGAACTGAGTGCACAGTGAATTTCGCTTTGCTTCGCCTCTCGGCCAAATTGACTAATTTGCGCGCATCGGTCAGCCGACACACACGCAAGTAATTCCATGTATCTCTTCCGCGCAGGCGAGTCCAAGGTTAAGTACCAATTTGTCCAAGTCCAACGCTAAGTACTGTATGTACCGGCGGTTGAGCTAAATGCTCGGTCGAGTTGAGAGTCGGGTGCTTCTGGTAATCGACTCAGCTGGAAAGACACGAAACCAGTCTCGTCCCTAATAGCAGCTGTTTCCCTGAGCCTGATAAACTATGTGAGTGATGTTCTTCATCGTCCGTTGTGGTTTAGTTTAGAATAAATGGCGTTGAACTGCTTTCACGGACTTTCTGACTGTTTGCAGGCATAGTAATGTATTACCATAACTGCAATAGTTTGATAACGACAGCTGAGCAGGCTCGTACAGAAGAGTGAGTTACGCGAAAACTCCTCAATGTCTTGGCAGCGATTTCGTCTTCTTCGCCATCAATGCAATGCGTGTGGCCTGCCTATAATCGGGTTAGATCGGACGAACGGATCACTGAATGGGGCAAAGATGAACGCTCGAGTACCGGCCACTAAATGCTGCTGCATAGTGGCCATCTACAGAGTGGCCTAAAAAGTGAGAACCGGTCTCGTTTTTGCCTCTAACTTTGTCAAATCTTAACCGATTTGCCAAATGCTTTCGCTGTTTAAAAATTTTTTTTTCCAATATGAGTCACATAACATATTTCGCCTTACCTTAAACGTATTGCTGCACTATCTTGTGAAATTACTGATACGTTCAAATACGATGCAAATACTTGGTACTTGGTACTAGTAAAAATGAAAACAAAATGCATTGATTTTACAGAATACAATTTATCTAGCTTAATTACTTATTGCCGACTTACTTATTACCTCATTTTCTGGTTGCTTTTAAAGATTCTTTGAAATAGCAAATATTTTATTTAAACAGGTCTAAATGTTGACATCTGCCCCGCCTGCACACTAGCATTCGTCTCTGTACAACTTTTCGAGCAAGCAACGCCTTTTTCACTCTACCAATCTAACTTTTTGGAAGTCACCCTGGTCTGCTGCAATTTATGGGTTGTCATCCAGCAGCGAGTTTAAACTGAAGTAGTACGCGTATGGTGTGGCACAGTAGCATTATTGACATTGCAATTGATGAGTTGCATTGGCATCTTTAAGCATGTCCGCGGCATATAATGGACACTGTGAGCAACTGTCGTGACAATATCAATATTTATTCAACCATATGACATGAAATATTTAATTTCTAACACATATGATACCACTTCAAGTTGCATCTTTCGTAATACAGCATGAAAGTGGATTTCTAGTATTTTCCAAGTTGTGTGTAGAACATGATATGGGTTGCGCATGAGTTTCTCGTAGAGATCTTGATCTGTCGTCATTAACTGGCTTGTCACTTATTGGTTGGCACTGTAGATGGGTGTCACGCTAACAATCTACGTGGGCGGTAACAGACATAGTTACTGCTTGTAATACTGTCTAATCGTCTCTGTGCAATGTGAGTGTATGTTGAATGGTCTCTAGGTTGCAGTAAGTTGACAATGCGGTGCGGACAGCAACGTGTTTAAGATGTGGAGGAAAATGTTATACGATTCTTGTTGGACATTTTTTACTCTTTTCAACAGAAAAATTTTTTTGAAAATCGGTTAAGACTTGACAAAGAGGCAGAAAAGTGACCGGTTCTCACTTTTTGGACCACTCTGTAGTTAGATCAGACCTTCTGCGTGGGCGACACTGTGGGACCAGAAACTCTTGCGAGATACGACGGGATGTACGGGATGTGGAGTAGCTATGACGTTAACGATGAATAAGACGCACAGGTTACGCCAGTAAATCGAATTTTGTAGTTTTATTCTGTTTAACTGCTGTTTTTCAAACGTTAAATATTTTTGTTGAAAAATTCATCAAAATTTTGGACTTTTTGCACTTCGTAAAATTACTAGAGGCCCTAGAGGGGAAATCAACATGTCGGAATCATTCCATACGAAGGAACCAACCACTGATCGGGCCTATACTTTTGACATAATCAAATTTAGACACTAATCTCCCAATCTCCTAGTCGACTGATTAGAATATGAATTACAGAGAGGTTCACCAGTAACACATACGTGAGACCTCCCAACTGTCGTCGGGCGGCCCTTTCAGGTCTGGACTGGACTGGTATTACACAGTAGTCGGCGTTAATATTCGCCGGCGACACATGACACTACTTGCATTAACAGATAAAAAAAATCCTCGTAAAACGCGCCGGCTTAGACGAATTGTATACCGATAGACGAATGTTTCTGCCTGCTGTAGTGACAGACCGCCAAAGTAAAGTTTGGTGGTTCTCTGGAAGCGGGACGGCCAGGCCTATACTCTGGTGGCGTATAATTTCGTCAAATCTGGACACGTCGTTAAGCCGATACGGAGTGGACGACCCCTCGCTCGCAATACGTAACGACCAGCGGACTAACTGTGTCTTCGCCGCTGGCTGACGATCAATCGCTCCCTGAGGCTCGTTCGTTCGGCGTATACAGCTATAGTCGGAGCCAGGCCAGACCACCAGCGTGTCCGTCCCGTCCGCATTCTGCCATACGGGCAATTCTTCGCGCAGATCTACGTCGTTGGCGACTCTCTGATGTGGTACCATACGCCCATTTTCATCGGTCCAGTACTGCCTCCCGGCCGTGTGCGAATGTGCAATAAAAAGGCGACGATATTCGAGATATTTTGTTGTCGTTTTATCGGCACCGACACAAGCAATCCAGATCATGAATACGCCGTGCGTCGCTGGCCGCTATTCACGTTCCCTCGTCACAGTCATTTACCTATTTCTGTCCGAAGCCATACAGCGTCGCGACTTATCGGCTTCAGCTTTGTCCTCGGAGTTAAGACTTCTCTGTACATAATTATATCATACGCGAAGTAGTTCATTTTCCACACTCATGCTCAACCTACAGTTTTCTATTACACTATTGTTTCATTCAGTCGCTGTGTCGTTTTATTTGTCGTTTTATTTTTTACGTTGTTAATTTTTCGCGATCAATAACGAAACACAAGATACAACATTAAACCTGTCGATATCAGTACACACTCGCCGCATAAAAATACCGGTTGGCCTACTAGTCTATGCGACACGATATGCAATGAAAAACAGAGAGTCGAGTATAGGCACTTAAAGCAGTTTGGTCTATACCGCACGACATCTAAACAAAACTTTATGAAGAAAACGATGAGCAACAAGTCTGAAAATGCAATTCGCAACGGACCAACGATACTAAAGCTCGGTTCACACCATCTGTGTTCTCATGCCGTGAACACAGATGATGCGAACCGATGGATATAAAGCAACACAAACAGACCTGCATCAGCTGCATTGTGTTGAGGCTGATAACGTACACTCCATTTCTGTTCAACGACGAACACATCAGAAATGTAAGTAAAACAACTTCATTTACTGGCATAACGAGGACAAAATCGCCGCCATTCGGCAGTCACTAGTGTGAATATTGCAAAGAATTTACTGGAAGCATTTTGTTTTAAAAACAAAAAAAGGTTTTGATTGACGAGTAACGAATAGAGACATTTATAAAAAAAAGAACATGCACTGTGTACAAACAATGGACATACGATGCTTCTAACCGTAGTTATACTAAAGCCCAATAAACTTACCTTCTTATAAGTCCGTCAGAGTAGTAAGGATCGCCTCTGAAACTGTACTTTCTTATTTGTCTTCTTAAATTCTTAATGCAAAGTTAGCTTAATTTCTATTCGTGCTGTGCGTACTTGCCTATGCATATTAGAAGAAACGCAGCACCTAGGCTTAAGTATATAGGCAACAAAATGGATCGGATTTCAAAGGAGACAAAAATTAAGCTATACATAAGTCATCTAACTTAGATCGACAGACTATGTCCGTGACCATGCACTCGCACAATCGATCAATCAAAAACTAGTTATGCAGTGCTTGGCGTGCATCGAGCAGGACCAGCCGGGTAATACAAAAAAATCAACAATATGCGGCGAAGCCAAGAAAAATTTCGTGCCAAACTCAGTCATATCTGAAGTTAGCCATTAGACCTATATGAAGTAAATGTGATCGAATACGATGATAATGATGATGATGATGATGGACGAATTAACTTTAACGTGGCATATAGTCCTAAGACTTCAAGGACACGTAACAGATAAAAAAAGAGTCACGTAATAATCGACGCGTTAGTTGATGGTACTAGTCGGAACAGCTGTATGAGCGAGAAAAAAGCTCGGTCTTCAGTCTACCACGAAAAACTGGCAATGACATCCATCTGGATATTGTCCCGAAAAAATGACATCACAAAAGACAAGAAAATTGCCAGGATATAACAGAGCATCGTGCGGGCTATAAACGAAGCAGGACTGGTCGATAAGATGAGTAACTGTTATGACTCAAATTCGATGCACGATACTTGCCGAAGTTATGGATGTACTTTTGACCGCAAAACAATAACAGACGTAATCTAGCAACGAGAGGCGCCGGCAGCAGCGGTCGTAATTTGTCGATTCTATTGTAGCGATGCGTGGAATATAGCAAATATGTCCGGTTTATGGCGATGCTCGGCGGTCGATCGAATTGTCATAAAGGCTGCATACGCAGACAGATCGGTGTCTTCTAGCAGCAATAATAACTGTTCAGAGGAAGGCGAGAGAACGCCATGAAACTCATCGAGGCATGAGATGTATGTAGCTGATGCTGTGGGGAGTTGTAGTCAAGATACTGGCGACACGGTGAAACGACTGGGTGTAAACAGAATATCGAAAATGAGTGGCAGTCAACTCGTCTGCAAGTTAGCTCGTTGGAACTCGTTCGGGTGAAGGTTAGGGTTAAGGTTGATGTTAAGATGAAGATTAAAGCTTAGAATAGGGCCAGGGTTACAATTGGCGAGTTGACTGAAAACCTCGAAAACATTTGAGGAATCTGAAACATTTTCACAACAAAGTGACAGAACAGAGACAAGCTCTAAAGTAAGAGGGACGAATTATGGTTTGGAGATTGGCGATGTATCCCTCTCCGATAATTAATTTATTAATGAAACGACAAAATATGTCAACACTTCGATGATTTTCAGCAAGCAAATGTAATTCAGATGTTGATGAAAGGCAAACAAGACAGATTCCTCGTGCTAAACTGTTCGGGAAAGAAATATTTTGCACTAAAGTCGGCGACAACACAACGGGTGACTCGGTGGCGTAGTGCGTTAGCGTCGCGGCTTACGGCACAAGAGGCCGTGAATTCGACGCTCGTGGCCTGCTGCGTTTCCAGTTGCCCGGTGAGGCGTGACGGTCTGAGCAGCTGATAACTGTGATTTCCGTCACGTAGCGGTCCTGGGTAGACTGTTTATTCACCATGGTGGTGCCTAGGCTAACTCAGCCTTCCATACCCCTGGGGTCGGTAAATGAGGACCAACTTCGGCTGGAAAGGCAAATGCAGCTATGGTTCATTTTATTCGTGGATAAACGCGTGGGTGGCAGGTAAAACTGTGTGATCCCTTGAAAACGCGTGCCATACCTGAGCACCTCTGTGATGGGGTTGGCCCATAAAGAGGTGCTATGTCAAGTGTCATCTACCTTTACCTTACCTTACCTTTAGTATATAAACCATCTCAGCTGAGCATAAGATAAAAACACTATCTACCGGCCATTTCAATGCTAGCCGTTCCACCTACGAGCGTGTGTGAACAAGTGCGAGCGAGTGTCATCGCCTGCAACATGCAGCGCAGCGCAGCGTAAGTGAAAACGATGGAGTCAGTATGCCAGAGGTCCAGACACTCACAGGTATACTACTGATACGCTGAATTTGTAGTGATCATTAGCAGTACACAGTATACGTAGAACACGTACCTATGGGAAATAGACATGCGGTAATGGCCGTGGTACTTGGCTTACCTTGGCTAAACGATTACCGGTACTCGTACTGATACAGTACTGATGCTAAAACATCAAATACGTCCTCATCGCATCGTCGACAAGCAAGTTTTTGGCGCGTGTCTGACGCCACAATTCCGTCTGTCGGTCCGTCTGTCACACTAGTGATCCACGCCTAAACGGTTTGAAATATCGAAATATGGTTTGCATCATACGACACACTGATGCTTGAGGATTGTTGTGATACCGAGTACTGAGGTCTTATGCTGTATAAAGATGCAGCTGCTGACGACATATATAATAGCACCGGAGGCTGAGCTGGGAAGCATTTGGCGGATAGCTGTGACTTCAAACGTTACAGATGTCTAAGTGACTACACGTGATGTTAACAACAGCTCAGCTACCGTAGAGATAGCGCGCGTCGTCTTGGTCACTCACGATCTCGTGACATGACATACACACGGAATTGCCATGGTAATAGTGGCGTCTAACACTGTGAAGGAGTGTGATCCTAAGACATAGCTGAAAAGTATTCATTGTGGCTTTGATGCCGGTGCCTGGTAAAGTTACTAATATGGTCACTTCCGATCACGTGATAAAGATGGCGGCCACGCCATTAAATCCGCCACAGTCGAAAACCCCTTCCTGTATACGCAAATATCGCAAGCTATGTGCAATAGAACCGCAGTTATTGACAACAGAAGTTTTGAACGCCGTTCAAGGTCATTCCCGGCAGCTGCCGCATCTGTTTGGAACAGTCTGTCAGAGTCAGTTCGGGCATTGCCGTCACTGCCAGTTTTTCGTGGTAGACTGAAGACCGAGCTTTTCTCTCGCTCATACAGCTGTCCCGACTAGTACCATCAACTTACGCGTCGACTATTATGTGACTCTTTTTTAACTGTTACGTGT
>Ga0126335_1000482_pt1 | contig 19260 bp, 14 predicted proteins | sample OlaspJWI45metaG_FD_108409 | JGI IMG/M metagenome (GOLD analysis project Ga0126335, IMG submission 108409) | Marine gutless worms symbiont microbial communities from Oahu, Hawaii - Olavius sp. 1 OAHU.JWI-45 metaG | ecosystem: Host-associated > Annelida > Digestive system > Unclassified | place... | reverse complement strand
GAAAAAGAAGTAATTATAAAAGAAAAAATTATCCGTTAGATTGACCTTAAAATACTGCAGTAAAAATAGAAAATTACTGCAAAGTGTTCATAGCGCTGATTTGCGTGCAAAATTCAGGTAAAAAGTAAGCTGGTCGAACAAGAGAAAGAATATCCCGCTCCCCTTGAAGCCTGCGAAGAACTCAGTCGAATCCGTGGAGATCAGCGGAGACTTATAAAGGATTGAGACCCTATCCTATTCATCCTCACCCAACCCCTGGTCGCCTTCGGCGCCGCCGCAGGCGGGTAACCCTCTCCAATTCGACACGGCTCACCGCAGGCCGTCAAGAGCGAGGGCTATTTACTGGCTTTTTCGACCGTATCGTTTCAGATTTGTTCAGTCCGGATTGGACGTTCGATGCCCGTCCGCCGTCCGAAGGCGGGTAAACCTCTGGCGGTTTCGACGTTCATCTTTTAATGCGCCTTTGCGTAAGAAACTTGAGAATATTCGAATTCATGTTAACCTGCCGGTGCGTAGCCTTTAGGCGAAGCCTGGTTCGTGACTATTTAATAATCTTTTCTTTGCGTCTTTGCGACTTTGTGTGAGAATTTTAAAGATAATTTAATTCGTGAAAATTCGTGTTAATTCGTGGCTATAATATTTGCGATTAATAAGAAATAAGCACCAGCGCTGCCAGGACCGCTGCCAGGCCGAGCCATTGCTGCCGCTGCATGGTTTCTTTCAGGATCAGCCAGGCCAAAAGCACCGTGGTGGCGGGATACAGGGATGAGAGCACGGCCGATATGTCCAGACGGCCGGTGCGCGCGGCAAGGGCAAAAAAGGAGTTGCCGGCCATGTCGAAAACACCGGCCAGACATATCATGGGCAGCCGGTTTAAGGAAGGCAACCCGCCCTTATTCAGTAAACGGGCGACAATCAGAAGTAATGTGAGCCCGACCAGTTTTGCCGTAATCAATGGCACAATGATGGCAGTATCGCTGGCCAGGCCGATGAAAATAAAAAACAGCCCGAAGCCGACGCCGGCGGCAGAAGACAGGCCCAGTTCAACCGATGTCACATTGAATGCACCCCCCGACCGCGAAAGCAGCCACACGGCCCCGAACGCAACCCCGAATCCTGCCAGCTGCAGCCATCCCGGCGGCCCCTCGAGCCATATGCCGACCACCACCGGCAAGGCGGCGGTCACAATGGCCGAGACCGGCGCAACGATGCCCATGCGCCCCCTGGCAAGCCCGCTGTAGAAGGTGACCAGCCCGAGCGCGCCGGCCGCACCGGCCAGGGCAGCGTACACCAGAATTCTTGGCGGCGGCAGGCTGACAGGCACAACCACGGCCGTAACCATCAGAATGAGCAGCCCGACGGCCTGGGATAATATGGTTACGGTAAACACACTGTCATGCCGGGTGGCAAAACCGCCGCTGAAATCGCCGGTCCCCCAGGCTATAGCTGACGCCAGACCATATGCAACGGATAACAGTTCGGGATTGATCATGTGTCGTGTGATTGACGATGTAAGGGGAAAGACAATTCGATATCAATTGAGCGGAGCATACATGTGACAAAAGCGATGACCCTAAATGAGCGTAAACAAAAGGGAGAGCGTGTGTAAGAAACCAAAATCATTGCTTTTCTTAGCAGCAGGCAGATTGTTTAAAACGCTTGAATCAGTAATTTACAAACAGTCTAAATACCACTCCATTTTGTTTACCCTTTAGGCTTCGCTCTTCGAGCTTCGACCCAACATGTCGGGAAAGCCGATGGCATCCCATCTCCGGTGTTGCCAAGGACTCGCAGGACCGTGGTTTCCTACTGACAATCCAGTACCGCCCTGATTTTTTGTGAAAAATCGATCAAACCGAAAGGCTTTTGGATAAATCCGTTGCAGCCCTGATCCAGAATGGCTGCAGCCTGCCCCTTTTCACTGTAGCCGCTGCACACGAGTACCTTAATTTCAGGATCGATCTTCTTCAGTCGGGCGTACGTTTCAGTGCCACTGATGCCGGACATGAGAATGTCCAGCATAACCAGATCTATCATCTTGCGCTTCTCTTGATAAATCTGGATTGCTTTGTGACCATCCAGCGCCGTCAATACGCTGTATCCCAATTTCTTGAGCATCTGGGAGGCAACATCAATAACAAACGGCTCATCATCAACCAGCAGGATTGTTTCGTGACCGACGGAAACGCCTGACATTTTTTTGCGGTCGCGCTCAGTTTGCTTATCGGTCGCCGGCAAATAAATGCTGAACGTGGTGCCGACGCCAACCTGGCTGTGAACGTCAATCTGGCCGGCATGGTTCTCAACGATCCCGTAAGCCGATGCCAGACCCAGCCCGGTCCCCTGTCCAATTCCTTTGGTGGTGAAAAAGGGGTCAAAAATTCGGTCAAGGATATCTGCAGGTATGCCGGCCCCGGTATCGGATACGGTGATCAAAACGAATCTGCCCGGCTTGACGCGCATATGCTCGGCCTGTTTCGCATCGATGTCCCGGTTAAAGGTCGAAATCGATAACCGGCCGCCATCCGGCATTGCCTGCCAGGCATTGATATACAGATTTAAAAAAACCTGTTCGATCTGGTTGCGATCGACGGCTGCCATCCAAAGATCCCTGGTTAAATTTAATTCAATCTCGATTTCTTTCCTGGGGCGCCCGAACAGATTTGTTGTGTTTAAAATGAGTGTATTCAAATCCGCAGGGGATACATGGAATTTTCCTTTTCTGGCAAATCCGAGCAACTGTCGCGACAGATCGGCAGCGCTTTTAATGACATCCTCCATGTTTTTAAGATGACTGTAATTCTCTTGAGATTGATCCGTACGCATCAGCATCAGGGAAACATGTCCCTGGATACCCATCAGCATGTTATTAAAATTATGGGCCAGTCCACCGGCCAGGGTACCCACTGCTTCCATTTTTTCCATGTGACGGATATTGTTTGCAAATTTTTCTTTATCATCGGCCGCCTTCATCACACTGGTGATGTCGCGGGCGATGCCCTGGGTCCCGATAAATTTTTTCAGGTTGTCCCGTTCCGGCGCGTAGATTCCTTCTGCCGAAACCATAAAAATAAAATTGGAAGGCGGCAGCCCTGATGTTGCGCCATCCCTGACCGGTGCTTCGGATCCAAACAAGAGTTTCAGCTGCAATCCAACCGTACTGCGTTTACCTGTGCGTCTTTCATTTATCCGCCAGACGGCTTTGTGCCTGTCTTCCGGATGGACGAAATTCAATATCTTCCTCCCTATCAAGGCATCGGGCGTATAACCGTATTTTAGAATCGAATCGCTGATAAAGTTTATCTTGCCATCGGCATCCAGACGGTAAACAATATCGGGTATTTTCTGGATGATCGCGTTCACGTTTTGTTCCGAGATGCGCAGGGCTTTTTCCGCTTTACGGCGATCATCGAGAGCGCTGCGAAGCGCTTCAACCGAATCGGTCAGTTTCTCGTAGATGCGCGAATTGGTAATCGCCAGGCTACACACATTTTTTACAGCCAGAGCAACATTCAGATATCGATCCCGGTACTGCGGGAATGCGATCCCTTTGATTTCCAGGATGCCCAGCGTTTGGTCATCGTAGCTCAACCTCAAACAGAAGCCACGACCGTCGGCCGACAGATCGTACTCTGCCTGCATGTCAGTGAGCTTGCAGAACGACTCAACCGGTGGTTGCCGGGTATCGGGATAAGATAGGCAGTACCCTTGTGTATCACCCTCAGCCGGAATGTAGAATATGCATTCGGGGGCAAACAGCGCAACAAACAGATCGAAAATTTTTTCGATGGCGCGCTTTTCCGACATGGCACTGGTCAGATTACCAATAAGGTCGAACGCCATGGCATACCCGGAAGATTGCTGACTTGCAGTGTTCAGGGCATTTTTAAAATTATGTTTTTCTCTGCTCAACATCCATTGCAGGTATTCTTTCTGAATGCGGAACTTTAAAAAGCTTAAACCGACCGGTATGATCTCAACCGGTTTTTGCACATACTCGCTGAATGACTTCAGATATTGTCGGCTGCCTTCATATTGACCGGTGTCCAGCAGCACGATCTTTTTGATGTGCCGCTTGAACATCGATAAGCCGATACCCCCGTCGTCGATCCATTGACGCAAGTGATATTGCCAGTTTTGGATCCATCCGGGACTGACCGGAAACGCCCCTTCCGAGATATACCCATCAATGATCTCCGAATCGAGCAGTAAATGCGTGCATTCATCAAACCTTATCGATGGGTCCGGTTTTATGTCATGAGGTTCCGATGGGTCGCTTTTCAGGCAACTGCCGGTCGGTAAGTAAACAAGCTCGTGGTGGGCTTCATCGCACTGGGACAGGACCTGCTGAGACACGTCGGGCGATATCTCCGAACAGCCCCATTGGGTCGGAATCGGGACGTATTTGACGTGTTCGAATTCTTCCGAGGTAAGCACGGAATGGAATTCCTGCCGCACATTTTCACAGACAACGAAACATAGATTGTTTTTCATCTGTCTATCCAGTCCAGCGGATAGCGCCCCCATTTGTGAACTGCCTCAGATACGGCCAGAAGCACACCATCTGATACCTGCCAGGGGATTTCGCCATGATTGTCAGAAAGAATAAACCCACCGCCGGGTCCCGCTTTTGCAATCGCCGCCTTCACCATTTCTTCGGCTTGCGCAGGTGTCCAGTGACTCATTTCGATGCCGTTTAGATTGCCCAGCACGGTTAAACGGCCATCGGCGGCGGCCTTGACTTCGGCCAGGTCTTCAAAGGCGCTGACGCCGACAACTGCGGTTCCGGTCTGAACCAGCTCGGGCAATATCGATTTACAGGGTGCCGAGGCCAGGAGGGTTGCCGTCGGTCCGTTTATTTTCGAAAGTGTCTGCCGGGCGATGGGAAAACCGGTCTGAAGGTAAATATCTTTTGGAACAATGGAGCCGGAGGCCACCGGATCAAAATAGCATATCGCCGTTGCGCCGGCTTCCAGTTGGGCGTTGGCCCATTCGATACAAAACGATGTATTGACCTGCATGAGTCTTTCCAAGGCCATCGGGTGATGGTAAATCAGTTCAAAGTAGTTATCGAATCCCATCTGCATGATCGGTATGGAGAATGGAGACATCACCACGCCGATGATGGGCACCGCCGGTCCGCCTTTTTCTTTCAATTGTGCAATGGCTGTCAGCACTTTGACAAGACAGGCAGAATTGCGCACATCGGGCGGCTGCAGTTTTTTAACATCTTCGAAGCGCCGAATAAAAGGTTCCCCGGAATTGGGGGGGCCATCATCGAAAAAAATGACTTCAGCGCCCCAGGCTTCTACTTCAACAGGTGCATAAAAAAAAGCATAAAAGCAGTCATGGCGGTATTTATCCCGCAATCGAAGTTGTCCTTCCACGACATATTCGGGTTTGGAAAAATATTCCCGGACAGATAGATTTAGTTCCCGGGCGCCGTGCATCGTGCATAGAAGAAAAAAAGGCACCCTGTCGGGCTCTTTGTTTTCCAGGCAAGTCAATACGCGCTGCAATGATGATAATTCGGGGCTGTTCATGATATATCTTCTGCTAATGATTCGATTGTTTCGATCGCTTCCGATGCGGTTCGGCCCATGGCATCGGCTGAGACCATCCGCCACAGTTGGTCATCCAGTAAAAAAGGCGCACCGCCGACAATAATTTTGGTTTTGCACTCTGATTTATCCAGGATCTCTTTGACAGCTTTGACCTGCAGGGCCGCGCGCAACATCAGGGTAGAAATCATTAAGATCTGAATGTTGTCTTCGATCACCTTGCGGGCCAGGTCCCCGGCGTTGATGCCATGTCCGTAGTCGATAACGTTATAGCCGCAAGCACGCAGATAGGTATATACTATGCGCTTGCCCAAGGTATGGTAGTCCTCCAAAACAGCAATCGCAATTTTGAGATTGTTCTTGGGTACGGAACCTGCTTTGGGTAATAGATCCGGCAGAATTTCTTCACATAAGCGCCCGCTCATATATACCTGTGATAATGCCAGATCACCTTTTTCCCACCCGGCTCCGATTTTTTGGAGAACCGGCGTTATCAGATTTTCTATGATATCCAAAGGCTGGCATTCTTTGAGCAGTTTATCGATCAAATTCCTGACAGCCAGTTGATCGACATCGAGCAGATATTTTTCAAGCTCCGCTGAGTAAGCGCTAAGTGCTGATGCCATACACCACCTCTTTGACGGTCGTTTGGACAAACGGTGTCATATTTAATGATTTACCAGTTAACATAACAAGTTGCCGGCAATGGTCAATAGCAGCCGGCAGGCGGTTCAGCAGATGGTTGCCCTTGCTAATTTTAATGATCTTACTGCGCAGCTCCGCAGTGCCTCCGGCGATGGGGTCCGGCACACGTTAGGACCGATGTTGGCCGTAGCGGATGGCAACCATGGTGATGTCGTCAAACTGGGAAGTGTTTGCGATGTGATCGGACAATGCCGATTTTACGGCTTCCATCAAAGTGCCGGCCCTGTTCAAGTTATGCTGCAGCAACTCGAGCAGACGCTCACGCGAAAAAGTTTCTTCGTCGGCATTCAACGCATCGGTGACGCCGTCGGTGAAGGCGAAAAAAATATCGCCTCTTTGAAATTGGACTTCTGCAGCCCTAAAATGCATATCCGGCATCATACCGAGTGCCGGTCCGGTAGGTTTTAAGAACCGACATGCGGCGCTGTTGGGTGCTTGCATAACGGGTGGTTCGTGTCCACAGTTGATGTATTTAAACTTGCCGGATGCCGGATCGAGGACACCGAAAAAGACTGTGGCAAACATGTTGGCATCATCGTGCTTTATGGCAATATAATCACTGGCCTGTTGAATCGTATGGATCAGAGAGGCCTCTGTGCAACGGTCCCCGGCACTCTCATCGATGGTTTGGTTATCTATCTCGCGCTCGGCAGAGGAACGTATCAGGCTGCGGATCAGGGCCATAAACAGCGCGGCCCCCACGCCCTTGTCACAAACGTCGGCGATGACCACGCCGATCAGCCTGCCGGCCTGCAGCTCGAAGATATCGTAAAAATCACCGGCCACCTGACGGGCGGGTTTAAAATGCGCCACGAACTCCCAACCCGCCGGTGTCGGAAGATTCTTGGGGAAAAAGCCGGACTGAATCTGCCTGCCGATTTCAAGCTCTTTTTCGGCCACTTCTCTGGCTTTTTCGCTCTGAGCGTGGGTACGGGCATTAAATACCGCACTGGCGATCTGCAACGAAACCAGGCCGAATAAAATCATCAACAAAGGCCTGATGACCGGAATCAGTATGTCGGCGTAGATGGCCAGGACGCCGGCGGTCATAAAATAGAACCCGCCCAGACCGAATGCCGATACGCTGAAGATGACCGCCGACGGATGGAACGAAAGAAACATGAGGACAATAAGCAGCGCGAGTTCAACCGGCGCAAATTGGAAGCCGGCGAATTCCCGCAGAAATGATTGGGTTAAAATAGTGTGAATGCCATTGGCATGCACGCCACTCAGGGGAAAGGCAGCATCGGTGGAAACCTGACCGACATCGGATGACCCGGTTGAAGTATCCGAAACCAGTACTATTTTGCCGGACAGTTCATCGGTCCATTGATCCATAGCATCTTCATCATCGGATGCCAGGTAGACATCGGACCAGCGATAGTGTTTCATCCGATCCCATGCTCCGATGAAATTGATACGCATGCTGCCGTGCCGGTCCACCGGTATGGCAATGTCTATGTAACCGGTCCGGCCGGGAAAGCGGGCATTCCGGAGCACAATCGCACCGGGACGGATGACAATCTGTCCGGGCGGGACCCGTAAATAATCGCATACCGCCCGCAACGAAAAACTGACTGCAAATCGATCGCCCGTTCGAAAAAGCAGGGGCAACCGCCGAAACACACCGTCGCGGTCCGGCACGAGATTCAGATAGCCCATACCACGGCATGCCTCGGCCAGTGGCAAAAAAGGTACGATCGGAAACAGGCCCTGGTTATATTTGGCTGCATGACGGTTATCGGTAATCGGCCAATCTTTTCGTTTGAGAAATTTTACGATCGCATCGTCCGGCTGCTCCCCCGGATGCGGGTAGCTGCGGGGTTTTATTTCGTAAGCCATGCCGATGTAAACATTTCCGGCCTCGCGGACGGCGTTGACCAGGTGGCGATCGACCTGTGCATCCGTGGTTCCGGCATATATAAAGTCGTGCAACTGCAGGGCCACATCCATTTGAGACAAATTGCGGATAGCCCGGGCGTGATCGGCACGATTGAGATGGAAATTATTCAGGACCTGCTTGCTGGAATTGTTCAGATCGAGGTGAACGAGGGTATCATCGTAGGCCGGACGAAAGGTCGCCGATCGGGTTTTGAATGCCAACAATCGATCGACAGTTTGCTCGTTTAATGTTTCAAACACGTTCGGCAGCAACAAAAAACAGAAATGGGCCGCCAGAAATGAGATCAGCAGATAAGTCAGCGTGACCTTTTTTTCGATAGCCTTATCGATGATCAACGGTAATCGTCCTGCTGTAAAAGTCGGTGGCTGAAACCTCCCTTGCAATTGTTGAAACATCGACGGTCGGATTTTTGGGTGCCTTTGCAATTCCCCGGAAATTGCCGCCCAGACGAACCGGTCGCTCGGCGGGCGCCGTCAAGGTTCGGTTCTGACGTTTAATTTTCTTTATCTCCTCCAGGATGTTGCGGGCCGATGACTGTAACTCGAATGGCTGCTTCAAACGAAGATGTTCCGTATAGCGGTTTTCAAGATCATTAAGCCGCCGGGACGAAGCCATGAGATAAAATTTTTCCTTCCCGACCGTTTCGTCCAACCGGAACCAGGTATCACCCTGCGGAATAAGATACTGTCGGCGGGGAAGATGGGCTGAATCATCACCCTGGACCGGAAAAAGCATGGCAAGTTCACCCTGAGAGCTGTAGTAAAGCAGGTAAACATAACATTCTTGCAGCAGTTCCAGATAAAATTTGAGATGATCGCCGGAACGCAGTGCGGTTTTATTATCCACCGCAACCATCAATTGATCGGTTGAGGGACCGACCAGCGCACCAAAAGCCCATTTGAAATGAATATTCGCTTCCTTCTGCTGGGCGGCAGATTCCGAAATCATCATAAAAACGGCAATGAATATGGCAATATATCGCAAAATCTGACTGATTCGCATACGATCCATGTTAAACCTCGCCTGCACCGAATTGGAAGTGGATAACGCATCATGAACTTAATATAATACCATAGATGGCATTCCGTTTTCAATTTTTCCGTGTAACTTATGGCCTTGTTTCATAAATGAGGTAACAAATTGGGGTTATAGCTAAGTGCATGATTTCATAAATTTGGTGACGTATTTTGGTCAACGATTGCTAAATCACAGAGAGCACAGAGAAAAGCGTAAAATTTATTGCTCTGTGAACTCTGTGTTCTCTGTGGTGAATAACACCGTCACCATATTTACGAATGTGTGTACTTAGCCACAGAAGACCCCATATTTAACGAATATGTGTGCTTTGTTTGATTCTCCAGTGAGACTGTGGTAACAAACTGAAGAACAATGCGCTTCTGCGTGCTTTATGGATAGCCCGGGGCCGCACTTCGGGCCGAAAGTCGAAAGGATAAAGCATGAGCCAGATGATCGCTTGCCACCAATGCGATGCAGTGCAACGGTTACCGCAGATGCCGAACAGTGGCGTGGTCAGGTGCGCACGCTGTGGGGCCGTATTGTACCGCAAGAAAAAAAACAGCCTCGATCGAACCCTGGCACTGGCAATAACCGGTTTGATCGTATTCTGCCTGGCCAATTCCTTCCCTTTTTTGTTCATGCAATCAGATACGAATGTGCAGGAAACAACCCTGCTGAGCGGCATCCGTGAGCTGTATGCCCAGGATATGTGGCCGGTGGCCATGCTGGTATTATTGACCACAATCGCCGTGCCGCTGGCTCAACTTCTGGTAATATTGTACCTGCTGGTGCCTTTCAAATTGAACCACAGGCCCAGGTTTACAGCACCGGCGCTGCGTTTTCTGCAGGCCATAAAACCCTGGGGCATGCTCGAAGTAATGATGCTCGGGATCCTGGTGTCCATTGTCAAACTGTCCGATACAGCCGATATCATCCCGGGCATCTCGTTGTATGCATTTATGGTCCTCATTTTCGTCATGGCTGCCATTGCCGCAACCTTTGATCCACATGCCATCTGGGAACGATTGGAGCTCGACCGATGAACACTCAATCGTCAACAGATCCAGATCAGTTGCTGATCGGTTGTCGAACCTGCCATCTATTATGTCGAATCAGCACCAGCCGAAAAGCGCTGCCGGCGACCTGCCCGCGCTGCGGTGCGAAGCTGCAAAGGCGAAAACCCGGCAGCATCGCCCGCACCTGGGCCCTGGTGATTGCGGCGTACATATTCTACCTGCCGGCAAATCTTCTGCCGATCACGAAATACGCTACCATGGGCGAGGAACAAATGGACACGATTATGAGCGGCGTCATCTACTTTGTCGTCAACGGCAGCTGGTATATCGCCATCATTATATTCGCCGCCAGTGTGATGGTGCCGATATTGAAGTTGATCGTTCTAACCTATCTGCTGTTTTCTGTAAATCGCAAATCAGAAAGGCGGCGCAGGGAACGCGCCCGACTGTACCGGATAACGGCAACAATCGGTCGCTGGTCGATGGTGGATATATACGCTTTGACGATACTGGTCGCACTGGTCAAACTCGGTCCGGTGGCCACCATCGAAGCCGGTCCCGGGGCTGTGTTTTTTGCCGCAGTTGTCGTCCTGACAATGTTGGCGGCCAGGGCGTTCGATCCCCGCCTGATTTGGGATGCAAAGGAGTCCATCAATGAGTGATCCGATTAAGTCTGGAGAACCGGAACCGGATTTTAATGACATACCCGAGGCGGTTGTTCAGCCCCGCACACAGATCTCCATTGTATGGCTGATTCCGATGGTGGCGGCCGTAATCGGTGGCTGGCTGGCTTTCAAGGCAATTTCCGAGCAGGGACCGGTTGTGACGATCACTTTTCGTACGGCCCAGGGGCTCGAGGCAGGTCAAACCAGAATCAAATATAAAGAAGTGGAAATCGGCAAGGTTGAATCTATCGGTTTGAGCCAGGATTTGTCCCGGGTCGTCGTGACAGCCAAACTGGTAAAAGGGACCGAACCTTATTTAACCCAAAATACCCAGTTCTGGGTGGTCCGTGCGCGGGTGTCAGCCGGAGAAGTCTCGGGTCTGGGTACGTTGTTCTCGGGTGCCTATATCGGCATAGATCCCGGAAAGGAAGGGGAACCGGAACGAAATTTCAAGGGGCTGGAGAAACCACCGGTGTTGACCGCCGATCTGCCCGGGCGCCGGTTCGCGCTTAAAGCCGTCGGTTTGGGTTCACTGGACATCGGTTCGCCAGTATACCACCGACAGATCAAGGTTGGCCGAGTTATCGGCTATGATTTAGAAAAAGACGCTAAAACTGTGACAATCCAAATCTTTGTGGATGCACCGCATGACAGGCTGGTGCGCCGAAACACCAAATTCTGGAACGCCTCCGGTCTGGATATGTCGGTCGATGCCGGCGGAATTCGGATCAAGACAGAATCGCTGGTAACGCTCGTTCTCGGCGGAATTGTCTTTGAAACACCGGCAGCGTTGGAGCCGGATAGCCCGGCTGTGGAAGACGATGTGTTTATCCTTTTCACCAGCCGCGAAAAAATCTACGAGAAGTCGGACGCCCGCAAAGAATACTTTATCCTGCTATTTACGGAATCGGTACGGGGGCTCACGATCGGAGCGCCGGTCGAGTTGAGAGGCATTGAAATCGGTCAGGTCGTCGGTATCAAAGCCGAGATGGACCTCGATAAGATGGAGCACCGCATTAAAGTGTTGATTGAAATCGATCCGGCTGATCTCGCTATTATGGGAGAACCCGGTTCGGAAAAATTGAAGAACCTTGAAAAACTCGTCGCCAACGGTTTGCGCGCCCGGCTCAAAACCGGCAATTATCTGACCGGCAAGCTATTGGTCGATTTTGATTTTCACCCGGATGCCGCCCCGGTAAGCATTGTTTACGGCGAAAAATACGCGGTGCTGCCGACTTTGCCGGCCCAACTGCAAATATACGTGGCCCGGTTGGACGCCCTGCTCACAACACTTGAAAAACTGCCCCTGGAACAAATCGGTCAGGATCTCAAGGATACGATGGCTGGTGCCGATCGTCTCATAAACTCCTCTGAAATAACCCAAACCATTGACGAACTGAAGCAAACCCTTGCTCAATATCGGCTTCTGGCCGACAATGCCAATACAAAACTTACCCCGGAATTGGAAAGCATCATCAAAGATCTGGACCGGACCATTCAACAGGTTCAATCAACGGTAGCCGGATTAAACGATGTCGTGAGCATAGACTCTCCATTGTATCTTGAACTGCATCAGACATTGAAGGAAATGGCCAAGGCTGCCCGCTCGGTCAATGTTATGGTCGATTATCTGGAACAGCATCCGGAGGCGATACTAAAAGGCAAAGGGAATTGAGCAAAGATATATTTAAAAGATGAACATCGAACATCGAACAAAATAAAAGACGAACGTCGAACATCGAACTTCCAACGTCGAACGTTGAATGATGATGTCGCTTCGCTCCGCAATTTTACAATTTTCTAATTAAAAACTACATAAAATAGCCGCAAAAATGCGCAAAGACCCGTATTTGCTGAAAGCTTTGATGCGGTAAGAGTAAAGAAATGATTAGTAGTATGAGTTTGATGTACAATCTACAAAAAGCCCTCTCCCTTTTGATGGGAGAGGGTTGGGTGAGGGTGATTAAAATAGGAAGTATACCATATTATGCCCCCTCCTCTTGATCTCCTCCCGCCAGGGGAGGAGAAACCTTACTTTTACGGTCCAACTGGTATTATAAAAGTATCAAGGTCCAATCATTTTTATCTTTTCATTCAAAATTCGATGTTGGACGTTCGATGTTCGACGTTCATCTTTTTCGAGTTCGATGTTCATCTTTTTATCCGTTCGAAGTTAATCTATTGCAGCTATTTCACCTTTCTTCCCCTTTTTTGGCCTCTCTTTCTTCGGTGACGCAGTATATCCCTTTTCCCGTCAGGCCGGGTCTGAAACACAGATTATCCGATAAACAGTCCGCCCTGCGTCGATCTCCGGACTTCCAGCGCTGTATTAAATCAGGCTCTCTGATAAAGGGGCGGCTCATGGAAATAAAATCCGCGGCACCCTCTGCGACCAACCGTTCGGCCACTTCAAAGGATCTTATCCCGCCCACCAGGATCAGGGGAAGGTTTAATTTAGCTTTGAATGCAAGGGCATCTTCTTTAAAATAGGCTTCTTTATCGACCCGGTTGATTGCGGGCCGGCTGGGTGACAGTTTGCCGCCGGTCAGCAGGCCGCCGCTCATTTCGACCGCATCCAGTCCGGCATCAGCCAGCAGTCCGGCCACCTGAATCGAGTCATCCGGACCCAGGCCGCCGTCGGCAAAATCGCGACAGTTCAGTTTGATCAGCAATGGAAACTGTTCACCCACAGCGTCCCTGACCGCGCGGCACACGCGCACATGTATACGGGCTCGATTCGGGAGGCTTCCCCCATATTCATCCTCCCGCCGATTAAAGTGCGGGGATAGAAACTGGCTCAACAGGTAACCATGGGCCACATGCAGCTGAATACCGTCAAATCCCGCCAATTTGGCCCTCTGCGCCGCGGCGATATAGGCTATAACAAGTTCATCAATATCAAGGGGCGACATTTCCCTGCGGGGCGTGTTGGCCAGACCTTCAAAGTCCGATACCACCAGCGGTGGCTGCCCGGTCAGTTTTTCGGCTGCAAAATTACCGGCATGGGCCAGCTGAGCGACGATCTTGCCACCGCGATCATGCACCTTTGCGGTCATAGCCTGCAGCCCGCTAACGCATTCATCGCTGTAAATGCCAAGCTGCCAGGGACTGGCCTGGCCCTCGGGCCGGATATAGGTATGACTGCTAATAATCAGGCCCACATCGCCATCGGCCAGGGCGGCCATGGATTCAATCAGCCGGGGCGTCACATGGCCGTCGGAAGTGGCCATACCTTCCCAGGTGGCCGAGCGTATGAACCGATTCGACAATTGCATTCCTTTGATAGCAACACTTTCAAATAGTATGCTCATTGAGTCACCTTCCTGTTTGCAGAAATATTATTCTTTAACAATATTCGATAAATAGACATTGTATTGACATTTTCAGTTTATATACACTTAAATGGGGTTGTGCAACCGGCGGTCGTGATATATGTTTGGATAAATAATTCGGGGCCAGACGGCCCTTTTTTGCTATAGTCTTCAGCTTTGTAAATTGCAGAGATAAACTATGCCAAATTCAATGATATCGGCCACCGGCAGTTACATCCCGCCCACCAGAATTCCCAACTCATATTTTCTGGGACACGAATTTTTCGGGCGTGACGGTAAACGACTGGAAAAACCCAACCCGGAAATAATATCAAAACTCAACGAAATAACCGGCATCAATGAACGTCGCTATGTCACCGACGGCCTGAATACTTCCGACATCGCATTCAGGGCGGCCGAAAATGCACTGGTCGATGTGGACCGCGAAACCCTCGATTACATCATCGTGGGTCAAAACCTGGGGGATACCAGGGAAGGTAACAACCGCTGTGATATGGTACCCAGCCTGGCATCCCGGGTCAAACACCTGCTGCGGATCAAAAATCCGTACACCATCGCCTTTGACATCCCGTTCGGATGCCCCGGGTGGCTGCAGGCCATGATCACGGCTGACTACTACATTAAATCAGGCGATGCCAGGCGGGTGCTTGTGATCGGTGCCGAGATCCTATCGAGGGTGTGCGATCCCCATGATGTCGACAGCATGATTTACGCTGACGGCGCCGGGGCAACCCTTGTCGAGGCAACCGACCGGCAGGCCGGTATTCTGTCCCACGCCACACGTTCGGACACTTACGACGAGGCATATCTGCTGTGGCTGGATACATCCTACAACCCGGACCACAACGGTAACGAATTATACGTTAAAATGCACGGCCATGATATCTATAAGTATGCCCTGCGAACGGTTCCCAAGGTGGTAAAAAAGAGTCTGGACCAAATAGGCCTGGATTTGACGGACGTAAAAAAGGTTTTGATTCACCAGGCCAATGCAAAAATGGACGAAGCCATTTTAAAAAGACTGTTCAGCCTGTATGGCGCCGAGAAAATACCGGACGATATCATGCCCATGACCATTTCATGGGCCGGCAATACGTCGGTGGCCACGCTGCCGACGCTACTGGATCTGCTCATGCGCCGCAAGCTGGACAATCATGCCCTGCATCCGGGCGATGTGTTGGTTTTTGCATCGGTGGGTGCGGGAATGAATATCAACGCCATGGTGTATCGGGTACCTTAGGGCAAAAGAAGAGACTGAACGTCGAAAATTTAAAAAGATGAACGTCGAACATCGAACTATAAAAAGATGAACGTCGAACATCGAACGTCCAACGTCGAATCTTGAATGGAAAGAGAAACGGATTGATGCTTGATCCTGGATACTGGATACTGGATCAAGGAATACAGTCATTTCTGATGCTGGATACCAGATGCCATATTCCAAAATAAAAAGGCGGAGCGAAGCGACTCCTCAACCCTGGCCCAGAACTGGGTACAGATCGGATCTCGAATTATCTGAGCAATGGAAATATTCTTGACATAAATACCCCGTTTTTCGCCTCAGCACCAGGGCGGGCTCCGAACTCCGCACTCCGAACTTTTCCCATATTTGATCCGGCTTGATTTTTAACTCGCGCACGGCCCACTTAAATGGAACATATTTTTGACAACTACTATAGATAGAACAAAGGCCCATGGGTTGAACCCATGAGCCTTTATCAAAGGGGTTATGAACCGGCTGATCTGAGTGTAAGGTTAATCAAAGATTCACGGCAGCGAGGAAACGATTTTTCGATACTCGTCTTCCGTAAATACCCTGAAGGTTTCGGTCCGGACAGCACCGGCCGCGCCGATGGTCAGGACAATTTTGGCTGCGGTTTCGTCATCAGGGCCTTCCGATATGACCACAGCGTCATAGCTGCCCATTGCCAGATAAAAAGACTTTAATTCACCGCCCATCTCTTTGAACATTTTCTTAGCGGTTTCAAGACGGTTGGGACTGTCTTTCATGTTTTGAATGCCTTGCTGGGTGTAACGGATCAAAGATACATATGTGGGCATGAGCCTACCTCCTTTCTTGTATCTCAGCCGCCGCATAGCCCCGAATAAGATCAGTGATACGGTTTTATTTGCTCTGCATTTTTGGGAACAGGCTCGAAGGGGTAGAGAGATCTTCGTATGATCGGAATAATTGCCAGGTAACCGGATGGGAGTCGGAAGAAGATCAAAAACAAAAGAATATATACTATTTTAGTTAATACCTTGGTGGGAAATGTCAAATTTTTGGGGACAAGCATGTTCGGGTATTTTCGAAATCGGTTTATTTTGTTATTCGGTTTATTGTTTCTACAGTTCATCTCGGCCGGTATTGATCAAGATCAAAAAATAAATTTAGCCTATTAATATCAATAAATTAATACAATTAACAGCGAATTAAATTGCTTGACACAACTACCACATTGTTGCAGTTTAGAATAGCGTGATACGATCACGATCCCGATGCGAAAGGAAATCGACATGATTAGCCAAAAATATAGTTTAATTAGACAGATATCGTCAATACTGCTGGCCGTTGCAGTCATTGTCTCCTGGACGACGACCGGCATGGCCCTGGATCAGGTCAACACGACTTTTTTCGGTGTGGCCATAAAAGGCTACGATACGGTCGCCTATCACACCGAAGGCAGGGCGGTGAAAGGCGCAAGCAAGTACGCTCACAGGTGGAACGACGCCAAGTGGTACTTTAGCAGTGCTGCAAACCGGGACCAGTTCGCGACAGACCCGGAACGCTATGCGCCTCAATACGGCGGGTACTGAGCGCGGAGTCTGTCGACGTCCGGCAAGGTTGCCGGTGTAAACCCCGAGGCGTTTAAAATAATCGATGGCAAACTTTACTTGAACTGGAATGCTGAATCGGCCGACAAATTTGAGTCAGCAGCTGCCGAAAATATTGAAAAGGCCAACGCAACCTGGGACAAACTCACCCAGAAACATTAGAAATGTTCGGATCATTTGAGTCCCGCCATTCTTAAACCCTCCACGATGGCCTCGCGATCGGCAGATGCCCGGAATCCGGTGCCGAATGATTCGACCTCAAAAAACGGATCCAGACGGCGCAGGTCTTCAGCGGCGCCGACGGCTTTATCAGATAGACCCAACCGAGCGTAAGTGGCGGCCAGACCAATGTAGTGCCCCGAAAATCCGGGTTTTTTTACGACACCCTGCTCCAGAATTTGCGCTGCCTCATCGTAACGACCCTGCAGGTAGTAGGCCATTCCCAGATGCAACCAGACATTGCGCGGCGAAGCGCTGTCGAGGCGCAAAGACCGCTCCAGGGCGATAATGGCCTCGTCTACGCGACCTGACCAGAGCAGGACCCAGCCGAGCTCCAGCAGGCTGAAAGCGTCGTTGGGATTGAGATCGAGGGCCTGTTCCCCCTCTGCGATAGCCCGGTCATATTGATTCTTAAAAGCATAGACGCCGCAGAGAAGAGAGTGTGCGGATGCGCTGGATATATCCAATTCCAGCGCCTTGCGCCCATACTGATAGGCACTGTCCAGGGCTTTGTCCGGAAACGCGGTCCACCCGTATGCAGCCTTGGCCTGGTAGACCCAACCCATACCGGCGTAGGCGTCTGTATAATTGGTATCGAGTGCGATGGCCCTGGCAAACATTTCGCCTGCCAGGTTATTGGATTCCCGGGTATTGCGATGGTATAACTCCTGGCCGCGCAACAGATAGTCGTAAGCTTCCAGATTCTGCGGTTGTTTGCGCATGGCCCTACCCTGCTCTATTTTTGAAATCCTGACAGCCAGCTTGGAGACAATGGCCTGAACGATATCACTCTGGAGACTGAAGATATCCTTGTACGCACTTTCGTATCTCTCGGCCCAGATATGCGCACCGTTGTTGGCATCGATTAGCTGGACGTTGATACGCACCGTTGTGCCCGCTTTCTGAACGCTGCCTTCCGAGATGTAACCCACACCCAGTTCCCTGCCGACAACCTGCGCGGTCACCGGCTTTTCTTTATATAAGAAAGTCGTGTTGCTGGAGATCACCATCAGATTGCGAAACTTGGACAAATCCGTAATAATGTCCCGGGTTATGCCGTCACTGAAGTACTCCTGCTCAGGATCCCCGCTCAAATTTTTAAACGGCAGGACCGCGATGGCGCCTTCTTCCGTCGCCTGTCTGGCCCGATCCCCTGAAGGCTGGCTGCTTTTGAGCGAACGGACATGCAGTACGCCCCAGAATACAAGACCGGCGGCAAAAACAGCAATCGCTGTGATCCAGAGGGTTACCCGCACCGCCGCCGGGGTTTTTGAAACAACCTTTGTTGACCGGCTTTCGTTCAATGCACCTGCCGGCTCCATGACCACCCGATAAACCCGAACCGGATCCTGGATATTCTTTACCGGCTGTTCGCCCTGATATTCGAACCGGTAGGGCAGCTTGTTCTTAACCTGGTCAAAGGCGGCACCGGAGATACTGATACCGCCTGCCTCTGCCAGGCTCTCCAGGCGCGCCGCCACGTTGACACCATCACCGTAGATCCGATCACCGTCTTCGATCACATCGCCCAGGTTGATGCCGATACGAAATTCCATACGCCGCTTTTCAGGCAGATCCGAATTCTTTGCATTTATTTCCTGTTGCATGTCCCAGCCGGCGCGCAAGGCATCTACGATGCTGGTAAATTCGGCCAGCAGGTTGTCTCCGGGAGCGTCGATAACCCGCCCGCGGTGTTTCCGAATCAAATCGGAAATCATGCTGCGAAACCCGGTCAGGGCCTGCACGGTGGCCTCTTCGTCAGCACTCATCAATCGGCTGTAGCCGACAGCGTCTATGCTTACAATTGCGCTGATTTTTCTCTTATAGCCTTCGGTGTTCATGTATGAAAGATACCATAATAGCTGGGTGGTGTTGCCTTACCGTTTCACTTTGAAAGATATATAATAAATCACTACTGTCCGGGTAACAATTCAATAATATCAATATGATACAATTTTACTACGCATCCAACTTGTAATTTTGGCAAAATTTTATCTCACTGTTTTT
>Ga0126335_1000481_pt1 | contig 19271 bp, 12 predicted proteins | sample OlaspJWI45metaG_FD_108409 | JGI IMG/M metagenome (GOLD analysis project Ga0126335, IMG submission 108409) | Marine gutless worms symbiont microbial communities from Oahu, Hawaii - Olavius sp. 1 OAHU.JWI-45 metaG | ecosystem: Host-associated > Annelida > Digestive system > Unclassified | place... | reverse complement strand
TTTACCATCTGGGTACCTCCTGTTTTTGGTTTTAGTTGGTCCTAAACCCAATTATTACAGGGGACCCAGATGGTTTTTCAATTATTATTTTCTAATTCATGCAAGATCGAGGAAATAATTTAATCTTACGAAAGCGGTGGCATCTTATGAATTCAGGCTTACCGGTAGGTGGTCATATGCCCTTGTCATAGCGCGCCGGGAGAACGGCATAGGTGCTGATCAGTGAGAAGGATTCCCTTTTTTTTTAAAACGCGGTAAGGGAACCTTAAAGATAGTGTGCAGTATCCGGCTGGATTACAACTGTTCGTGCCTGCGGGCCTTCGATAACCCTATTCATCCGTCTATAGGCACTTTACATCCAGATAGCAGATGTCGGCCGGGCTGTCAAATCTGAGTTACCAGCCGAAATATCAAACAAATGACCAGGTCCAACCCGTTCAAAGACGATCCAAACCGGTCAGCCCGGATATTTCAGGCCTGAGGCTGACTGCTTGAATAGGTCCAACCCGGCCCTATATTAAATACCGGTGCATTCTATCGGAGCCAAAAGAAGCCGACCACTAACCCGGACCGATGAGAATAATCGGCATGACCGAAAATAACAAGCACTGGTCCGGTTTGCCTTGCGCCCAATTGTGCCGATTGGGGAATGGCAGAGGCGTATTCGCACGAGGTATCGAGCGCCGGTTTCTGGCCGGGCGCAACGGTGATTGCTGAAGGAGTAAAATTGAAACAGATACGCCTGATCGTTCTGGATGACCACGAAGGCCAGCTGGCCGCCGCACCCGCCATGTCACGCCTGCGAAACCTGGCCGAAGTGACCATTTATGATCGCCCCATTGGACCTTCCGATCAACCGGAATTAAAAAATTTCCAGGTCTTGGTGGCCTTGCGGGAGCGCACACCGCTGGATGAGAAATTCCTATCTGCCTGTTCCAATCTGGAACTTGTGCTGCAGACAGGCGGGCACGCCTATCATCTGGATAAAGCGGCGGCGACCAAACGGGGCATTATCGTCGCCCTGGGTCGGCGTGCAACCCGACCAACGGTTGTTGTCCCTGAATTGGCCTTTGGGTTGATGCTGGGCCTGATCCGGAAATTATATCCACTGACCACCCGGATGTCGCAAGGCGGGTGGCCCCGGGCAATGGGGGCATCCCTGTTTGGCCGCACGCTGGGAATTCTCGGCTATGGCCGACATGGTCGTCCGGTCGCACGGATAGCAGCGGCATTTGGAATGAACGTCGTGGCCTGGGATCGGGGTTCATCTGATAAGACGGATGATCTGTCCGTAAAACGGCTGTCTCTGGATAACCTGCTTGCCGTATCCGATATCGTTTCGATTCACCTGCGACTGTCTGACGAATCGCGCGGTTTGATCAATCGTGAACGGTTGGCGAAATTGAAACCGACTGCCTTGCTGATTAATACGTCCCGCGGAGCGATTGTCGATGAAGACGCTCTGGTTGACGCGTTGCGTGAACATCGCATTGCCGGTGCCGGTCTGGACGTGTTTGCCGTTGAACCGCTGCCCGTATCCAGTCCCTTGAGGGCGCTGCCGAACGTTTTGCTGACGCCCCATATCGGGTGGCAGGTCGCCGAAGTATTGCACGAGTTTGTGGAAATCGCTGCAGATCAGCTTGCCGCCTGGTTGATGAAAAAGCTACCGGTAGCAGAGGTTTTGAATCCGGAGGCTGTCGGTGTACTGCGAGATCGTTCGGGAGGGTTGGCAGTGTTTAGGGGGGGCGGCTAACCATAAGCGCTAAGTTATTTTTCAACCCGTGAGACTGTGGAAGTTCGATAAAATAAATGAACATCGAACATCGAACGTCCAACATCGAATTTTGAATGGAAGAAGCCGGAGCAACAGCATAATATACTGGAAAAAAGACTGTTCAAGATATATGCGAAAATTGTAAAGACCATTATACAATTTACCAAGCGGTATAGAATAGTCTTTCATTCAGCAGGGCGTATCAATTATGGACAACAAAATCAGGGACGGTTCCTGGCCCTCTGGCGAGACAATCCTTCGGCCGTTAAGGGTCAATTTTTTCAGCCCGATTTCAGGTAAATCGCATTCAAGTGTGAAATTTTCAAGGTAGTTATGTCGGGGCAATACTTCTTCGATCGCCTTGCGCAGGTCAGGAATATCCCAGGCACCCTGGCACAAATTAAAAAACGCCGTTTTTTCAATATCGGAAGGTTGGAGTTTAAATTTATCGTAAAATGAACGGGTCGCGGATACGACCTTCAAATCCTTATCCAGAACGACCAGCGGTTCGACAATCGTATCCAGTATATTTTCCGCATACCTGCGGGCCTGCTGGGCTTTGTCCAGCGCTCGTTTGCCCTCGGTGACATCCACAAAAGTAACCACCAGGCCGTCGATTTTGTTATCAACCGTCCGGTAGGGTATAATCCGAATCGCAATCGAACGCCCGTCGCTGGTGTGCACTTCTTTTTCGATCGGCACCAACTTGTTCAGCACGCGCCTGGCGTCCTTTTGAAAGTCTTCATAATCGATTCTGGCCGTTATATCACCGATGGGCCTTCCGACATCGCTGCCAATCAGGTTGAAAAGAGAGGTGGTGGACGGTGTATACCGCCGGATGCGCAGGTCATAGTCCAGAAACATGGTGGCGATTTCGGTGCTGGCCAACAGGTTGCTGATATCGTTGTTAACTTCTTCGAGTTCTTTGACTTTGTACTGTAACTCGGCGTTGATCGTCACCAACTCTTCGTTGGTCGAATGCATCTCCTCTTTGGAGGTCTCCAACTCTTCGTTGGTCGACTGCAACTCCTCGTTGGTCGATTGCAATTCTTCGTTGGTCGATTTGAGTTCTTCGTTGGAGGTTTCAAGCTCCTCGATGGTGGTTTGCAGATTCTCGCGCGTATATTTGAGCTCCTGCTCCAGGCTTTTGATGCGCGGATCAACGGAGTCATCGTCCGACTTCGCCTTTTTACCCGCTTGTCCCGGCTTTTTGGCATCCGCCGGCCCGGGCGGGCTTTGCGCTTCAAAAACAACCATCATCAATCCCTCGGGCAAGGCAGGGTCATTTAGCGGGTTAACCGTCATATTGACCGTTTTGACATCGCCATTAACTTGAAACTGAAGTCCCCCGGTCACGATCTGTTTTTTCGTTTTAACCGCGTTTTTCAATACCAGGCTCAATTTGTAGCGCAGGTCTTTATGAATCATATTTAAGATGTTGATAGCGGGTTCGCCGGACGGTTGCTGCAGATAGGGGCCGGTATCACCGATATAATACAATATATTGAATTTAGCATTGATCAGGACGCTGGCCGGGGCATACTGATCCAGGATCAATTTTTCGGCAATCGAGCGGATGTTTGAGGTCTTCAGGACCATCTTTCTCACCGGTGAGGTGTTTATGCCTCGCGTATCGACCAGCGGCGGCATCGGGTAATCAGCCATATTTTCCAACAGGACTTCCTTGCGTTTGAAGATTTTCCATTTGGTATCGATGGGCGTGAACAAGTCGGCAAACATTCCGATCGATTCGGAATTTCCCAGAAGCAGAGTCCCTTCCGATCGCAACGTAAAATGAAACAGCGGCAGGATCTGTTTTTGCAGCTCTGAATCCATATAAATCAATAAATTGCGGCAACTGACCAGATCGAGCCTGGAAAAGGGCGGATCGTTGATCAGGTTCTGGACGGCAAAAACGATCATATCGCGGATCTGTTTGTTGACCTCGTATGTCTTGCCGTTCTTGACGAAAAAGCGACGCAGCCGCTGTCGGGAGACATCGGCCGCGATGTTGTCCGTGAAAACGCCCTGCCGGGCGAAAACAATGGCATCTTCATCGATATCGGTGGCAAATATCTGCACATCGGTATGCGTATTCATTTTTTCCAGGCCTTCAGCCAGCAACATCGCCAAACTGTAAGCCTCTTCACCGGTTGCACAGCCGGGCACCCAGATCCGTATGCTTGCCTTCGATGGTTTGCTTTTGATCAGGTCCGGTAAGATTTTTTCTTGCAGCACCTGCCAGGCTTGCGGATCCCTGAAAAAGTTGGTCACACCGATTAAAAGATCCTTGAACAGTATATCGATCTCGGCCGGGGTGCGTTCGACATAACGGTAATACTCATTGATGGTGTTGATCTGGTGCAGGGCCATGCGCCGTCCGACGCGGCGGCGAATGGTATTTTGTTTGTACCCGGAAAAGTCGTTACCGGTGCTGGTACGGATCAAATGCAGGATTTTATTTATAAAGGTTTCAAAGGATTTATCAACAACGGATTTCTGCCGATCGGTCATATATGGATGCTGCAGATAATTGAGCAGCTCGGGGCCGATATTTTCTATCTTCAAAACCAGATCCACCAAACCGGTTTCAATGGCGCTGGCCGGCATGCCTGCAAAAGCCGCCTGGGCCTCTTCCTGCACCATGACCAGCCCACCCTGCTCTTTAATGGCCCTGATGCCCAGGGTACCGTCTGTGCCGGTTCCCGATAAAATGATGGCAATGGCATTTGCATTCATATCATCTGCCAGCGAACGAAAAAAATAGTCGATGGGTTGTCCAACGCCCTTTCCTTTTTGTGGCGCTGTAAGATAAAAAGTGCCGTTAAACAGCCCGACATAATAGTTGGGGGGATTGAGATAGATGCAGTTGGGTTCGATCTGGTGGTCATCCTCAATCTGGTTGACTTTCAGGTGGGTGTATTTTTGCAGCAGCTCATCCATGAGGCTTTTCCGTTTAGGGTCCAGGTGTTGGATGATCACAAAGGCGGCTTTAAGATCGGCGGGTAAACAGGCAAACAGGCCTTCGAGGGCTTCCAGCCCGCCGGCAGAGGCGCCGATCCCGACAATGGGCAGCATGTCGGGCTTTTGCCTGCGTTCCGGGGCCTTTTTTTTCTGGGTTTGTTTTGTGGAAGGCATTGTTTTTTTAACCATCGATGTCACCCTCTGGTTTATTCATCCAGAATCATGCGCATGGTGCCGGACAGTTTCTTCAGCGAGTACGGTTTCTGAATAAACCCTTTGCAGCCGTGTTTAACAATATTTTCGGCCTGTCCTTTCCGGCTGTAGCCGCTGGCCAGCAAAACCTTTACATCGGGGTCTATTCTTTGCAGCTGTTCAAAGGTTTTTCCGCCGTCCATGCCCGGCATGGTCATGTCCAGGATTACCAGCTCGACGCTGTCCGGGTCATAGCGTTCAATTGCTTCTTCTCCGCTGGCGGCAAGTAAAACGTCATATCCCAGCCGCCCGAGCATTTGAGACACCACCTGGCGGATCTGCAATTCGTCATCCACCAGCATCACGGTTTCGTTGCCTTCTTGCAATGCATGCTTGAGTTTGCTGTCGACCTGTGCCTTCTCCCTGGTGACCGGTAGATAAATGATAAAAGTCGTGCCGGCCAATGGTTTGCTCATGACCTCGATCAAACCCTTATGGTTGGTGATGATGCCATACACCGAGGCCAGGCCCAGCCCGGTGCCCGTTCCCAGATCTTTGGTGGTAAAAAAGGGTTCAAAGATTCTCCTGCGGGTTCGGGCATCCATTCCGACGCCGGTATCGGTCACGGTAATTCGGACATATCGGCCGGCCGGCAGGTTATGGGCTTGTAACTGAGCACCCTTGAGGTCAACCCGGGTCGTGCCGATCTTCAGGCGACCGCCCCGGGGCATGGAATGGTGAGCGTTGATAAACAAGTTCATAAAGACTTGTTCAAGCTGCGAACGGTCAGCTGCCACAGTTGCATGATCGTCTTGCAGGTTTGTTTCAACGTCGATGTCCCTGCGGGTGCGGGCAAATAATTCGACACTGGTCTGGATCAGGCTGTTCAGGTCAATGGGGTGCACATTATATTTTCCGCCCCGGGCGAACCCCAGCAATTGGCCGGTCAGATCGGTTGCGCTGTGAATCATCTCTTCCATCCGGTCCAGATGAACATTGAGGCGATGATTCGAAATAAGATCGATGCGCATCAGCGAGACGCTGCCCTGGATGGCCATCAGCAAATTGTTAAAATCATGGGCCACCCCGCCGGCCAGCGCACCGATGGCCTCCATTTTCTGTGCTTCGACCAGGCGCTCTTCCAGCATTCGACGCTGCTTTGCGGCCAGTTTACGCTCGCTAATGTCGCTGACAACCGTGAATACTTTATCAAATGCATCTTCCGGGCAGGGCACGAGCGCACTTTCCAGGCGGACATGGATCAGGGTGCCGTCTTTGCGGATGAGCCTGATCTCGTCTTTTCTGGGGGGATGAGACGCTTTGGCCCCATGACGGTGAATCCAGAAGATATCCTGATCGTCGCGGTCGACAAAATTCGTAAAAGGCTTTCCGATTAGCCGGCTGCGTTCGATCTGCAACATGCCCGCACCGGTCAGATTGACCTCCAGGATAAGCCCGTTGGGATCAAAGGTAAAGTAGCCCACCGGCGCAAAGTCATAAAGGTCGGCATATTTAGACAGCGCCTTGGCGGTATCGTTCCGGGCATGGCGCAACTCGTCATTCTGCATTTCCAATTCGATCTGATGGACGTGCAGCTCATGCAAGATTTCACGCATGTCGGCATCAGGTATCTGCCTTTCAATTTGCGGTTGATCGGCCAGGTACTGTTCGGCTTTCCGGCGCAACGCGATGGGCGATGTTTTTGCAGCCGGGTCTATTGCCGGACGTAATAAATCGGTGTTCATTTTTTCCAGTAAGGCGACGCCCACTAAATAGCGTTTTACTTTACCACCGTATAACAGCCGGCACGATTTAACCTCGGCGATATAGTACCGATACGCCTCGGGACCCTGGCTTTGCGGCATATGCCGATCCATGCGCAGATGCAGCCGGACGCCGGGATTAAAGACCGCACCGGTTTCCATGACCAGGCCGCCATTGCTGAAGTTGCGGGTTGTCGCTTTGCGATAATGCGTGCTGTCCAATGGCGCAACGGTGAGCTCGGCTTGGTATTTAATACGGGCTTCGGTTCTCTTTTCTGTAAAATTCATACGCCTTATCCTCAATTGCGAAAAAGGACTAAAACGAATTCATAAAGGGCGTTTTTTTTATTGCTGAATTTTTGTAAAAGTATACGTGTGCATTTATGACTAATTGTCTGTGCTTCGGTCAAAGCGGGTGCGCCGTGTCGCATGGGTAGGTTCATGTGTGAAAATCTCAACAGTGGGTGCTGGAGTCCCCATCTGGAGATTGAAAATCTTTTCTTCAGGCGGAAAAAATACGGCGATATGGCCAAATGCGTATTCTGGAATAAATCATATTACATTGTAATGTATATGTTTCATAAATAGTCATAAATGTCAAATTGGCAACCGAGCGGGTTCTGTTTCAATCGGCTGGGTTATCATTCCCGTCTGACGTGGGCCGCAATCACGCGGCGGATTTTTTGGACTATCTGAATGCCGGTGCTGATGGGGAATCCGTCTTCACCGGGTGCCAGGTAGCGGTTGACGCCGTCCACGCAGCCGTGCCTGAAGAGAAAATCGGCAATGGTCTTGATGTCGAACCGATCGAAAAGGTCCCTGCCGACCAGGCCCGACAACATTCCGATAACACCGTAGACGCCCCAGTTGGATACCGATGCGATCACCAGTTCGTCACAGGTGGTTACCGAAGGTATGATGTCGGTTTCCTTCAGGGCCGCGTGAACGTTGCCCATCCCGATCTCGTTGCCGCCGTCGCCAAAAGCAATGCTGGGGCAGGCGCACTCTTCCAGAAACAGATCATACTTGGCGGTGGCATCGGTAATGTCTTCGCGCCGCATATTGTAATACCGGCCGTCAGCTGCTCGCCCGGCCCGCTCCACCGAAACCGCCAAAACCGGCTTAATCTCGGCCAGCGCCTGACGGATGGCCCCGCGGCTGAGTTCCCAGGCTTCGATGGGCAGTTCGTGGGTGCGGTAGCCCAGGCAAAGCACTTTCGAAATGGGAGGGGCGCACACCATTACCGGTTCATAATGAAGGTGCGTCAGTACCTGGTAAAGGGCGATGGCACCGATGGGCCCGTCGCTTTCAAAGGTCTCTGACACCGGAAAACCGGTACCGATGGCCACAACACCTCTGATGGCCAGTAGCATTTCGGCCGCGCGCCGGCAGTAGCCGGTCTGCAGGTGCGGCCGGATGCGGGACATGCCGCGCTGATCGTGATGCAGGATGATGGTTTCGATTTGTTCCGACAAGCTGTCCAGCATATTCATCGTTCTGCCGCATGTTTATTGTAACATTGAAAACCGGGTCCTCGGGGCCAGGATTCTTTACCGATATTGCCGGCCTTATTGATTAAAACCGTGGTAGCGGATCAATCCTTCCTGGGCAACCGAGGCCACCAGTTTTCCGTCCCGGGTGAAGATCCGGCCATAACTTAACCCCCGGGCCCTGCCGGCGTTAGGGCTATTCATTGCGTAAAGCAACCAGTCGTCCATACGAAAATCCCGGTGAAACCACATGGCGTGATCCAGGCTGGCCACCTGCATGTCCGGCTCCCAGAAGCTGTGTCCGTGGGGATAGAGGGATGTAATTACCAGACCGAAATCCGAGGCATAGGCCAGCATGTACTGGTGCACGGCCGGATCGTCGGGCATGCGATCGGTGGCCTTGAACCAGGTATAACGCACCGGTGGCAATTTCTCCGGTGCAAAGGGGTTCATGGGGTTTATCGACCGGATTTCGATGGGTTTCTTGCACAGGATGGTTTCACGAATTTTGGCGGGAATTTTATCCGCCAGCTGCCGGGCGCGCTCCCGGTCTGAGGCAATGCCTTCGGGACCGGGCACTTCGGGGGGATTGTCCTGGTGCTCGAAACCAGGTTCATCGAGCTGGAACGATGCGGACATGTTGAAAATGGCACGGCCTTTCTGCACAGCCACCACCCGGCGGGTGGTAAAGCTCTTGCCGTCGCGAATGCAGTCCACGTTGTAGACGATCGGACGGCTGGCATCACCCGGTCTCAGGAAATAGGCATGCAGGCTGTGCGCGCGGCGCTCGGGCAGAACGGTCTGGTAGGCAGCCGAAAGGGCCTGTCCCAGCACCTGGCCCCCGAACACGCTGCCGAACCCCAGGTCCTGGCTCTGGCCGCGGAATATGTTTTCCTCGATTTTTTCGAGTTTCAGAAGCGTTAACAGCTCCTCCAGCACGGTGTCTTGGATGCAGGTAGGCATGGGATATATCCTTGCTGTAAAAAAAGATGAACGTCGAACATCGAACGTCCAACATCCAATTTTGAATGAGAAAGATAAATACGAGGTATTCCTTTAGCAAGCCAATTGGAATTATCAAGTTTTATTTTAGGGCATGCAGTTTTTTTGCCGGACAAGGTCGTCCGGCAAAAATATGATGTGCGGCAAAATGTGCAGGCATTTTGCCGCAGTCTGATTTTGTCCGCGTTCGTCTGCGGTTAAATTATTTACTTCAATATCGTTTATATATTCACTGGCTGATCATAACACACACCAACTAATTTGGAGATGCTCCTTTTTAATAAAGTCCCTCTATGTTCTGTGTCTTTCTGTGTATTTCCGTGGCTAATTATTATTCATCCAACGTTGGATATTCAATGTTAGATGTTCGACGTTCATCTTTTAATATCCAGAATGCCAGTATTCCGCCCAGCACGCCGCCCAGATGACAGGCAGCCAGTGGGGTTCCGCAGGCGCCCAGGTGCATGAAGCCAAAGACCACCTGGCCGCTGACAGCTTCCCAGGTGCTTTTCAGGGCGACCAGCCAGAAGGTCATCTGTCCGATCCGTCGGTCCGATTTTTTAGCCATCATTTCCAGGCCGCAATAGGCCATCAACCCGTGGGCCGTGCCGGACAGGCCCCCCAGTCCGCGGCTTTCGATCAGCGGTGAAGCCAGCAGGGCGACGGCAAGACTCGCGGCCGTGCAGCACATCAGACAGAACAGTTTTTGGGAAGTTTGTTTATTTTCAATTTCGGCATACAACAGGAAAAATGCGCCGGCATCCAGCAGCAGGTGGTACCAGCTGACATGCACGAAAGGGTAGGTCAGCATTCGCCACCACTGGCCGCCGGCGAATGCTTCCGGTAAAAAGATCTTCGCGCCCGCCGAGCCGATGCCTGCCAGGTGCAGGTTGAGACCGGCAACCAGTGCCAGCAGCAGAACGCCGTCCCAGGCCGGTATTGCAGGAGGATTCATAATACCGGCAAATACCGTTTGCTTGTGGGAATTAGATTTTTGGAATAAATTGGCCAGTGCTTTCATCCTGTTATTCTCCTGTATGTGCGCCAACGGATTGAAGTTCTGTGCGCATCCATTTTTACCGGGTATTCCAGGAAGAACTTTCCGGGCCCGCTTGAAGAGATGAGACCGCGTGCGGTCTCATCTCATTGGCCTGCTATTTGCGCCGTTTACGGCGGGTCAGCCAGGCGGCCAGGACCACAAACAGCGGTCCCACCGGGCCGGTACCGAAATTTAAGTCCAGATCCCGGCTCTGTTTGCGATCGCGATTCCGGGCCGGGGCGGGTGCCTGGGACCGGGATTGCGGTTGGGATGCGACGGGAATCTTGCGGGTAACCGTTTTGGGGGCTACCTTGCGCGCGGCAACAACCGGCTGCGGTCCAATTTCCGCTGCAGCCCGGGCACGTATGGCGTCAAGTTCTTCCTGTCGCCGGGCCTGGGCCTGTCGATCGCGGCCCATCCGCAGGGCGTTGCGCCGCTCGATCTTCCAGCGCTGATATTCGGCATCGTTTTCCAGCACCAGGAAAGAGGTGTATTCGGTCACGATGCTGTAGGTTTCGCCCAGTTTGACGATTTCATTGACCACCGGTTCCCGCGTGCCGTTGCGGTCGGCCTCTTTTTGCAGTCGGTCAACCCGTTTGAGGGCCCACATGCGTTCAATTTCAGGATTGTCGGCATCTTGGGCGGGGAATTGGAGCCAGGCCGACTGGTTGATTTCCATGCCCTTGACCGCACCTTTCAATACTACCCGGGCCTGTCCGCTGCCGCTGTAGCGGCCGTAAACCCGGATCGGTGAGCCATGGAAAAGATTCGGTAATTTGCGCGGCTCCAATTCGAATACCTGGACACCGTCAAAACTTAATTCGAGATCGGTTGCCACCGGGTGCATCAACTTGCGGCGGAATGCTTTGGCCTGCCGTTCGAAATTATCGCTCCCGGATATAAAGGACGCCAGGCCACCGGAATCCTCGGCCATTTGCTCCAGCAATGGCCGGTTGACTTCGTTGCCCACGCCGATACAGAATACGCGGGCATTCGACGGTCGCGATCCGATAAGCTGCAGCAGTGTCTGGCGCTCTTTTTGTTCGGTCATTCCGTCACTCAAAATGACCACATTGAGCGTCCGGTCCGGGTCGCCGTAGCGATAGGCAGCGTTCATGGCCGGATTTAAAACAGTGCCGCCGCGGGCCTGCTGGGTGCGCATGTACTGTTCCGCAGCCTGCTTGAATTCATCCGAAGCCGGCTGCAGCTGACTGAAAAGAGTGTACGGCTGCACATTGAAGGTCATAACTTCAAAACGATCCTCTTCGGACAGTTCACTGATAAAGGCTTCCAGTGAGTTGCGCGAAGTTGACAGTTTGCGGTCGTTGCCCATGCTGCCGGAAATGTCGAGCAAAAAAACATAATCCATGCCTTCATTTTTGTCGGCCAGATCTTCTCCGGCGGTCAGGGTGAGGTAAAAATAACCGTCTTCTCCGGACGAGTTGGCCGTGATCAGATCCAGACCCGTCCTGGGACGGGATAGTCGGCAGTGGATAACCACATCCCTGGCCAGGCTGCCGGTTGAAGCTTCCAGAGATGCCTGGGCGTATGTATCGCTGTGACTGGCCACCACAAATGCATCACCGTGGCTGGGACTGTCGATGCCGGTAAGGGGAACGGCAGATTTAACATCCACATTGATGGCGAATTTGCCCGTGGTGCGCGAATCGATGTCCTGGCGGGTCACGGTGGCCAGCGGATAAACATAGGCCAGGCGATCATGGTCGATAGGCAGCTCCTGGTAATAGGTAAGCTGAACTTTCTGATCCGCTCCGGCATTGATTGGAAAGATGCGCATTTCAAAGCGTTTGTAGTTGACCTGTTCCAACAGCCCCGGGTCGCGGCGTTTGCGTTTATAGCTGTCGTAAATCTCGCGGGCACGCTTTTTCTCCAGTACCTCGCCGATCATTTCCTTGCCGTTGATCCACATGCTGAAGTTGGCCACCGAGGCGCCCTTGGGCACCGGAAAAGTATACAGGGCTTCCACCTGCCGTTTTTCGGTGTTGTGAAAGACCTGGGTGACCTGCGTTACGGCAATGCCATTGTTAACGGTCACAGCAACCGTGTGTTCTTTGATTTCCAGTACGCCGCCAAATCCGCCGTCAGCGATCAACAGACCGGCCGCCTCGCTCGAACGGGCGCCGGTGGTGGCAAAAAGCGCCAGCAGCGTAACGATAATGACTGACACCCGAAATCGAAGTTGTATACCGCTTCTGATTAACCGTCTCATGATTGTGCTCCTTTCGCTTAGTGTCATTTGGGCTTTCCTGAATAGCCTGGGTTGGCCCCCAAACCACAAGGCCCTTTCTGCCAGCGATATAAACCAAGATTTGTGCCAGACTTGCAGATGACATTTATGAAACTGGAATTATTACTGATTTCGAAGTTTTTGATTTTCGGCAGGAGTTGTGATAAATTGTGGGGAATACATTTTTTGTACAGAGATTATACTTATTGTGCATACGAAAAGTGGAAGCAAGCTTGTGTTCATCAATATTGTTTCATCAAACTATGTAATAAAAATAGTTAGACTGATAAGTAGTTTCCGCCAGAGGCGGAAGGTATTTTATGTTTCCCGCAGGCTGACCTTTTGAAAAAAGATAGGACCGTCATCTCGCAACTGCGGGGCATCTCAACGGAAAACCTAAAGAATTAAAACCTCCGCGTCCTCTGCGCCTCTGCGGTGAACCTTGGGATCTAAATCATGCGGACATCAACAAACCACCACCTACATGTATTCAGGAGATAGTCCATGGCAAAAAAATGCCGCCTGACCGAGGAAGAACGGGCCTTGTTTACACTGGTCAATCGGGCTGTTTTTGCAAATCCGTTCACCGATGCGCGGGCTGAACTCGATTTGAAAATTGCCGGCGTGCCGTCGGCTGCATCGGAAATAAAGCGGATCGGGTTGGCCCTTGAACGGATCGCCCGAAAAGTAGCGGTGTTCGAACGAGAAGGTCGGGCGGATATCAACTGCTATACCGGCAAGGATCGCATCCTGGCTGAAATATCATTTTTGTTTGAGTTTTTTCACCGCTTCCTTGACCGGTTCGACGCTTTCATTCAGGATCAGATTACGGCGGGTAAAAACCCGTTGAAGGTGCCCTTCGCACGCGAAGCATACCATTATCTTCAAAAGCGTGGATTCGAGCTTGAAAGCATTTGCCGTTATTTCGAGGTGCTCTACCAGCTGCGGCGGGCCTATTTTTTTATCGATCGCAATCTGGTGGGGCGCAGCCGGTGTATGCGGGCCTTGCGGCGCAAGCTGTGGAACAATGTGTTCACCCAGGACCTGGACCTTTACAATCGCTATCTATGGAACCGCATGGAGGATTTTGCCACGCTGCTGCTGGGCGAGACCGGTACGGGGAAGGGCACGGCGGCCGCAGCCATCGGCCGCTCCGGATTCATTCCTTTCGATGAAAAGTCCGGACGCTTCGTAGAAAGTTTTACGGAATCTTTTATTACCCTGAACCTGTCCGAGTACCCCGAAAATCTGATCGAGTCGGAGCTTTTCGGCCACCGCAAGGGCGCTTTTACCGGTGCGGTGGAAGATTTCGAGGGTATTTTTGACCGCTGCAGTTCCCACGGGGCTATTTTTCTGGATGAAATCGGCGAGGTGTCCGTGCCGGTTCAGATCAAACTGTTGCAGGTGATACAGGAGCGCGTCTTCAGTCCGGTTGGCAGCCATGCCAGACATCGCTTTCGGGGGCGTGTGATCGCCGCCACCAATCGGCCCATTGAAAAACTGCGTCAAAAGGGCCGCATGCGGGATGATTTTTACTATCGGCTTTGTTCGGATCTCATTACCGTTCCGCCGCTGCGGCAGAGAATTCAGGAAGATCCGGCCGAACTGGATGATCTGCTGGCTTTGCTGGTGACACGCATGCTGGGCAGTCCCTCAGCGGAGATTACGGGCATGGTTCGGCAGGTTATCGAACGGCAATTGGGGAAAGATTACGCCTGGCCCGGCAATGTGCGCGAACTGGAACAGTGTATCCGTTCGATTCTTCTGAATCAGCGCTACACCGGGCAGACCGGTTCACAGGCCCAGGATCTGACCGCTCAGCTGGTGGAGAATCTTACGGCCGGCAAACTCGAAGCCCAGCAGCTGCTGGCCGGCTATTGCGCCATGCTGCATCAGCGCCATCATACCTATGAGGCCGTCGCCCGCATAACCAGACTGGACCGCAGAACCGTGAAAAAATATGTGGATGGGTGGGAAGAACCGGAGTAACCAAGTCTTATAATTATAGGAGGGGCCGGGGCGTTTTTTATGTAAAGCCAGAGTGCGGGGGATGCTGGATACTGGGAAAAAGTTTCGAGTTACGAGTTTCGAGTTGCGCAGTCGCTGCGCTCCGTCAATTACAAACTTTATGACCGGATGATATTAAATCTTCGATCTTTGATAAAAGAGTTCTGTATAGATGGGATACTGGTTACTGGATCGAGGAATTCTGTCTTTTAATTTTTTCTTGGCGCCTTTGGTCAGCCGCGCCATAGTTCCGCGCAAGCGGAACGACGGCGGGCGGCTTTGCGTGAGGCCTTTTTTCTAAATGTTTTCGTTTGTAAGAGTGTTTTTTCTGATTTGTTCAATCCGGATTTTTTAACTCGGCGGCACAGCTGGATTCCGCCGGAATGACGGTATTTATTTTTAAAAACCCCCTGCCCCATTAAGTAAGTGGTTACTTGCAAATTACAGACTCATGGTTAATCTATAAACTGTAATTCAGTGCACTGAATTTGGTTCTACGTTGTAGACGCATTACCGATATCGCTATCGTTTCAGATACAATCAGCTTCCCGGGGTCACTGCGCGGACCCTCACAGCTGTTTTGATAAACATTATCCTCACAGATTGATCTACACTTCGTTTTGATTCTGAAGCCCGCGCCTACTCACGGCGAACCAAATCCCGATCATCACAATTGAACTGCATCAATTTCTACAGGTGATTAAGGGGTTTAAAATGAAATCTTTTGTCCTGCCGAAACATAAATTCCATATATTCATGGCCTTGCTTTTTCTTGGTATGAACCTCATTCCGCTGGTACCTGCAACCGCATCCGATTCCGCATTTCCTGAAGTCTACGGGGTTGCCATCCAGGGGTACGATCCGGTGGCCTATTTTACGGAAGGAAAGGCCATGCCGGGCTCCCGGGCGCACACGTTCAACTGGAACGAAGCCACCTGGTATTTTACCAGTGAGAAGCATCGCGACATGTTTGCAGCCAGTCCCCAAAAATACGCGCCCAACCACGGGGGCTTCTGAGCGGTCAGTCTTTTGGCCGGCAAGTTTGCCGCCGAAAATCCCGAAGACTGGAAAATCGTCGATGGAAAGCTTTATCTGGGTTGGGTGTCACCCGGTGCCGAAGGCACCAACGTTCTGGTAGATGCAAGCATTGATAAACTGACTGATTGAAGCCGACCGGATAATTCGATAGTCCTATCAACGGAATCATTGCCCATCTACAGCTGGTAGACTATGGTTCAAGATCCCGCGTTGCGGGATTTCACAACCAGTTTTTGCTTTCAAGGGTGTGTCACAATCCGCAGCCATTTTGTAACCGGAGGCGTAGTTTAGCTACGTCGAGGATTACAAAATGGCGCCTGTGCTGTCGTAGCCTTTAGGCGAAGTCGCAAGAACGCAGCATTTGGCCATTAGATGCCGGTTGTCGATGGGCAACTATTGGAGTCCGGCTTTCGCCAGCCCCCTCACAATGCGGGCGCGATGCTCCGGATTGCGGTAAGATGAACCGTAGAATCTGGTATTGAAGAATGGTGAAATGCGCTTGATTTCACTAACTTCGTGCCGGGCCTCTGGAAGACGATCCAATTCAGCATACGTTGCTGCGAGGATGATGTGGGTTCCCAGAAAGTCAGGCCAGCGAACACTATTCTCTTTGAGCCAACGTTCCGCCGTCTCATACTGTCCGGCTAAAAAATGGATGATTCCGATGTTCATTAAGGTGCCGGGGGCTATGGAAGGATCATACTGCAAAGCCTGCTCATACCATTCCAGAGCTTCTTCTGGTTGACCCGAATACAGCAACACTGCGCCCATATTACGGTAATTTCTCCAGTCGTTGGGATTCAATTTGATCGCGGCCTCCAGTTCTTTTATAGCCAGATCATATTCTCCGTTTCGCATATAAATGTATCCGAGCTGGCTTCTGGCATGCACATCATTAGGATCCATGCTGACCGCCTTTTGGGCAAAATTCAGAGCCTGACCGATGGTCTTACCGGGAAATTCGGTCAATCCGTAGTTGACCGCCGCCATTCGGACCTTCGCCAGACCGGCATACGCTGCAGCATATGTCGGATCGATTGCCGCAGCCTTCAGAAACAATTGAGTGGCTTCCTGGATATCCGGCCGCTTTCTGCTGTTAGAGAGATACCACCCCTGCTGAACATAGTCGTAGGCTTCATAACTGGATGTGTCTTTTTGCCTGATGCGGGCCAGTTCGGCCTCGCTGATTTTCAGTGATAACACCCGTACAATGGTCTGGATGATTTCATCCTGGACATCGAACATTTCTGCGGTCTTGCGATCGTAGCGGTCGGCCCAGAGCGTTTTTCCGATGGGAACTTCAATCAGTTGCGCATTGATCCGAATTCTGTCACCCGACGATTGCATGCTGCCCTCCAGCACATACCGGACACGCAGCTCGCGGCCGATCTGCTCCAGGTCCCCTTTTTTACCTTTGAACTTATAGGACATATAACCGGCTGTTACGTCCAATTCACTGAATTTTGAAAGATCGGTGATCAAATCACGGGTGATACCGTCACAGAGATATTCCTGCGAGCCCTCAACAGAAAGGTTTTCGAACGGCAGTACGGCGATGGCCGGTTTGTCCGGAATTTTTTGATCGGTTCGTCGTTCATCGGCTGGCACCTTTTCGGTGGTTGGTGTATTAGAATAATTCCAGTAGATGGTTGTACCGACTGCCAGCAGAACAGCGATCGAAAGTGCCACAGCCATCCGACGGCCCCTGTTACGGGATTTCTTTACATGTGGTACGGTGCATGCTTTTGCCTCCGGATCCTCCCAGATCCTGAATACCCTGACTGCCGACGGGATATTCTTGACGGTCTGTTCACCGATATATTCGCAGCCAAACGCCATTTTGTTTTGAACTTGATCATACACTTTACCCGAAATACAGATGCCGCCGCCCGGTGCCAATCCCTCCAGCCGTGCGGCGATGTTGACACCTTCACCGTAAATGCGATCCGTATCGATGATGACTTCCCCCAGATTGACGCCGAGGCGGAAGGCCATCTGCCGATTGCCGGGTAAATCCGCATTATAGCGCTCAAGGGCCTTCTGGATCGCCAGGGCGCATTGGACGGCATTCACGACACTGTCGAATTCAGCCAGCACATTGTCCCCGGGGGAATCGACCACCCGTCCGTTGTGCGCCATGATGGCTTCGCTGATGATGACTCTGCAAGCGTTCAGCGTCTTGACGGTGTGAACGTCATCTTCGCCCATCAGGCGGCTGTAGCCCTCTGCGTCGGCGCTGAGGATAACGGTTAATTTGCGGACAATATCGTCACCAGTCATGGTTATCACCAATAGGGTTTACGATTGGGTCAGGCTGTGGTGGCTGTGAACAGGGCAAAGGCGCGGTTCGTTGACGCTAAGTACACAGGAGTAATTCATAGCCGTTCAGTAGGGTTTAATTATACTCTAATGCTTTTAAATTAGGGGTCAATGCTAATATTGGCTGGCGGTCAATGTTCAAGGCTTTGATATCACGCTGGAAGTGGGTGGATACCCCGCCCTTTCATTTTTTACAGGCAAGAATCAAGGTTTATGTCGATAGGTCAACACTTAATGTATCGCCCTCTTTCACATCGGAGTTACCGGTGTGCTCGATATATTTTGACGTCGTTACACAACATCGTATTATATATTCACGGCAGAGACTCAGAGTTAATCTTCTTTTATTTTGGCAAAGAAAATAAAAAACCAACCTCTGCGATCTCTGTGTCTCAAATGAGCGTAGCGAATGGGCGGTGGCAAAAATCTCTCAAATCTGGAGACAGCATGGAATCGAAATATGAGAAACTGATGAAAATGATAATAGCGTTTCGAGACGAAAGGGACTGGGCCCAGTACCACGATCCCAGGAACCTGGCCACGGCCATCGGTATCGAAGCCGCTGAACTGCAGGAGATATTTTTGTGGCAGACGGCTGAGGCGTCCCGCAAACTTAACTCTGAAAAACTCGATCAGGTCAAAGATGAAGTGGCCGATATTTTCATCTTTCTAAGCTATCTGTGCGATGCTTTTAACATCGATCTGTATGAGGCGGTCGAAAAGAAGTTGTCCAAAAATGAACTGAAATATCCGGTGGAAAAATCAAAGGGGCTGAGCACGAAATACACCGATCTATAAGGATCTTATTTGGACTGAATAAAATGAAAAACAGGCCGCTGGATTTCTATTCATATCGGATCTGCGGGCTAATCCATATTTTTGGCCCGCTGCTTGATCAAAAAATGGTAAATCATATCACAATACCGGTCCAGCTCCTCCATACCTTTGCCCGATACGGCATGGCGCCAGAATCCGTAAAGTTTGGAGAGGTTTATCAGACGCTGGCTGTAGGATTTCCAGTTGAACTTTTCGGCCACCCTGTGGATGCCATTTTCCGAGATCGTATTCCAGTAATTATCATCCTGGCTGCATTGGCCGATAAAATCCTCAAGACTGTCGGCAATCATTTCCGGGCGGCTGGTATTGAGCAAAAATCCGCTTATACCGTATTCGATAATTTCCAGGGGACCTCCGAATTTGGGAGCGAACGTCGGCAAACCGGAGGCCATAGCTTCGATCACAGTCAATCCGAAGGCTTCGAACAGGGCGGGTTGAACAAAAATGCCGCCATGGTCGGCAATGATTCGATAGACTTCACCCTCGATGCTAACAAAAGCTGACCCCTTTACACTCAATTAAATTAACCCATTTAGTGCGCGTCTGTTTGCAAGATCGAATCTGATCAAAATCGGAGGTCAGCATAATATTATCGATG
>Ga0126335_1000480_pt1 | contig 19300 bp, 15 predicted proteins | sample OlaspJWI45metaG_FD_108409 | JGI IMG/M metagenome (GOLD analysis project Ga0126335, IMG submission 108409) | Marine gutless worms symbiont microbial communities from Oahu, Hawaii - Olavius sp. 1 OAHU.JWI-45 metaG | ecosystem: Host-associated > Annelida > Digestive system > Unclassified | place... | reverse complement strand
GTGCCCCCCAACCCCGTCATTGGGGGGGGGCTGTGCCCCCCCCCCCGGCTCCGCCGCCTATGGCTACAACGCGTTGTAATTATTTCGTAGACATGAACCAACCAACACGTTGTAGAGTACAGCCAATGACACGTCTGCTTGCGGTGTTATTTGAGTGTTATTTGCTGGCAGCAGTGTATCAATCAAAATGACCGACAGCGGAACTACAATGCGTTGTTAGTCTACTGCGCGTTGTAAAATAATTACAACGCGTTGTAGACTATACGGTATATCCGAAACGGCTTTCCATACAACGCCGCAATAGTCAAAGTACGCAGTCCATTAATTGCTGAGGCATGAAATCGGCGTCATTTCTGCACTCTGAACGTCCCAAGTCGATACACCACGCAAGCAGCTTGTATGGTGACTTGCCAAAGGATATGAAGTTATGAATGACTCATTAAACTGTCGAACACATATGTGTGCTGCATCAGTTATGTTCGTTATTTTCATCGTTTTGTTCGTTGCACATGCGACGACGCGGTCTCGATTGTTTCGACTTAAAGACGAACCAGCGCCAGTACAAGTGCCACCTGACCTACTGCACAACCTTAATCTCAAGCCGACTTGTAGTTTTGACGTGTTCAAAGAAATCGCCAAAAGTCGCGAGGACGGCTATATCAGCGGAAATGGAACGTGGAAAAGAAACGCACGTGGTGTACCGGAATATTTTCAGCCGGAGATTTGTCGTTTTCGTCACGGAATCAACATTCCGAGAGAAGAAGTGTATCAGTGTATAAAACGGCATGGTCTGAAATACGTTGTTTTTGCTGGCGATTCAAACTCACTGAGATACTACTCAGTTTTTCAAACACTTCTGAGTGACGTCGGAGCTCGCTGTTCACGCGTACGGGTTAGTAAACAAAATCCGGTAATTCTCCGAACGGCGTTCAGAAATTATCTGGTAAACATTGCCATGTATGCAATTTCGTATGTACCTATACTGACGGCCTAACATTAACCCAAATTATAACCATTAAACCTAACCGTAACCGTAACCCGTAACAAAATAATATCAACGTAACTACCAATATAACAACATAACAAAACAATGAAATACTTTTTTTGATTTGGGACCACCGTTTGGGTGAGATTCATTTTATAAGATAGCACCTTAAATTAACACCAAAAAAGAGAAAAAACGAAATAAGACAGATGAGCGTATTTACAGTTTATAAAAGTACTTCAGAAAGTAAATATAATTAAAATTCAACAATATATGGTATATGCAAATGCATAGATTATCACAGGATTCACACTGTAAAGTCACAGTCGCTGTATCGTGTAGGCCTACATAGTCACTTGTTAGCTTGCCCACCACAGCGGGAACAGCTACAGAAACGTTATGCTGGTGACAGACGTGCAAGAAACTTGTACAAGAAACTTGTGATGCAAGTACAAGAAACTTGCAAAACAAAAATAACCGACCAGCAAGACGCCATTGAATCACATTCTCATTTAATGCTAATCGTACATTCATACGAAATATAACTTTTGTAGCACGTAAAACGTGTGGACCTTCAACTATCCAGTCATTTCATGTGTTTAGTTCAAAAATCAAAATCGTAAAATATCGTAAAATCCACTTCTGAATAACGACACTAGATCCATATCATATCATCATTGGTACAACTGCACAAGTACCAGAAGTAGCTGTTTTATACGGGTGTACTATTTATGCCTATTCTGATCTCAAATATCGTTGTATATCAGATTAGCGATGCAGTGAAACACAACCATATCGACAGCACTAAATTTCTATAAATAAAGCATTGTCATGTACTTCGTGTTCGATTTTATAATAATAAATAATAATAATAATTATTATTAAATTAGTGCCTCTATACAACAAAAAATTGCCACAATTAAAATAGATAATATTTTATAGTGGGCGGTTGGCCTGTCAAGTTAACTTGTACAAGTTTCTTGCACATCTGTCACCGGCAATACACGTCCGTCCTTCTGTTCATCCGTGATTGTCATAGGTCGCCGAACGTAAGCGAGAGAGAGCTACTAAAATGTAAAGGTGAAGTAGGCCTAGAATACATGGTATAGCGCCTCTTCGTGCGGGAACCTCGCCACAGAAGCGCTCAGGTATGGCACGCGCTGTCAAGGGATCACACAGTTTTACCTGCCACCCACGCATTTATCTACAAATGGAATGAACCATACCGGCCTCTGCTTTTCCAGCCGAAGATGGCCCTCATTTACCGACCCAGAGGGATGAAAAGCTGAGTTGGCCTAGGTACCACCACGGTGAGTAAACAGTCTGCCCAGGACCGCTATGTGATGGAAATCACAGTTGTTAGCTGTTCAGACCGTCACCCCTCACTAGTTGGTCGGTTACATACCTAGATGTTTTACCCGCCCGAAGACGGTCACCCATCCAAGTATTAACCGGACCCGATGTTGATTAATTTTGTTGATCAGACTTGACAAAGGGTTTTCGAATCGTTGCACTTTAGGGGCATTTTTAAGAGAACGTATCTCAGAGTTGGGGGTTAGCTGCATAGGGTCTGTAGCAGATTAGCGGCCAGACATCGATGCTGTGTGTTACAGGTTTTTGTTGTCTAGTCACATTAGGCCTAAGTGCGGTTGTCTAAAAATACTAGAAAATGTGGCAATTACCACAAATTACTGGCAAATATATGTCGCCTAACGTAAATTGAACGTAAAATGTCGGTTTTGTAGCAAAGCTTAACCATAGTTTAGAACGTGATTGCGATAACGTTTTTCCGAACGTTTATTGCTTTGAGATAGCTAGCGTTAGACGAACGTTTGAGCATCGTTCAGATTCAGTTTAGCTGTCAATCCACTAGAGCTAACTTCCTTGCTTGTCTCTTACCCTCCCGCTTCAGGTGCACCGCCCCGGTCAATTTTAGGGGGGACGCTCAGTAGAAAGCCCTTATAACTGGCCTAGTTAATTATTAGGCTGCATCGAATGCATTCGATGCAGCCTATTCTTACCGATGATCGCGGTGTCTGTCAGTCTGTCTGTCACGCGAATCAACCGGCCTTCATTGTACGAAAACGGCTAAACGGATCAAGATGCCGTTTGGGATAAACACTCCTGGGGGCCCATTGAACATTGCATTAGACGGGGCTCAAGCCCTACAGAGAGGAGTCACGCTAACTACATGTACTTTTGAATTTTGGGACCCCTTCGTATCTCAAGAACGACTAAAGCTAGAGAGTCCTGTGCAAACAGTGTGGACGGTGCATTCGATGCAGCCTTCGCCAAATTACTTTGACGTCTTGTTATCATTTATCATGCCACATGTGATCCCGTATATCATTGGTGTCATTGGTGTGTTAGTCAGTCTGTATAGTTACGCGGTTGCGCTGTACGAAAACGGTTGAATGCATCGATGTCCTGTTTGAAGTGGAGACTGTTGGCAAGAGGAAGGGGTGGGGAAAATGCCCGTTGTAAATCGTAGGAACTTACATTGAATTCGATGCAAATCACTGTGGCTTCTTGTTATTAATGTTCATACTCAAAGATATATTTTGTGAAACAAAGTTCGGCGATCTCTGTTGCACATCCGCCAAAGCCCGTCTGACTGTATGCAACAGGCTGACAGGTCTCGGGGTGCTGCAGTCGACCCTGCCTACTACCACACGAGAGGTAATGATATAGGACCGTTGCTCGTACACGAGAGAGACTGCACTGGCTGCATCAATAGCAAGATACGTTGTGACATCATCCCGGCCAACATCAGCATCATTGTCGAACTGCTCTCAGTCGAGTTCACCATTGATAGTGAGGTTAGTACAGTGGAACCATTTCAATCGATCCTTGGAGGTCCGACATGTCAAACTAAACAGCGACAGTACAGAATTTCGTTAAATTTTTGCCACCCGACGCCAGTACGTTGGCGCGGCATTTGCTATGGCGATGTGGCTGTTTGTGCGACTGGCACGTTACGTTAATGTATTGTGCCCAAACGAATGTATTGTGCCCAAACGACTGAGTCGATCATCACGCGACCTTCATCAGATTGTAGCCCAGCCATTCTAGTTTTCACACACTAAATATGAACATCGAGAGCGTCAAATGGGACAGAGGTAGATAAAGGCCGGAAAACCAGGCCAATAAATCGCAATCATTTACTGCAGGGCAGCTCTTAGCAGCACAGCATGGAAAGTTGTGCTTCGTAGCCTTTCGTGTCAAAGAGATCTTAACATCGCCGTGCACGAGCGTCGGGTGGTTTGTCAGCGCTAGCTGAGCTTCTTGTAGGTCTACATAATGCAGTGCCATTGCGAAGTTCCATGTTGAGCAAAATTCGTCTCTTTACAATATTTGGGGGTCCACAGACCCCAGCACCCCCTAAATGATGCCCATTTAATTGGGTATGATATCAAACATTTCTTAGATTTCTACTTGCACGGTTGCGAGTCGCCGTGCTGATGAAATTGCCGTTCGTCTGTCTGTCGCTTCAAAAACTTAGAAAAACTACTGATCAGAAGTTCATGTAACTTGATAGGAATATGTAAGACTGCAAGTGTGACGTCTTATGGTCGACACTAGCGATTGGATTTTGATGACAGTTTACTTTGAAAGTTACTTTGCGTTAAAAAAATATTTCAGTTGTGGCATCACGAGAGGAGCGGTAGCTCGCAGATTTGTGCTTTCCTAAGACAAAAAGTTAAATATTGTCAGGCCGCAGTGCACGAGAGACGAACTGAAGCGACAGATAGCCTACTATCTGTCAGTCTGTTTATTTGCACGTGCCTGCGCTCTGCAGAAAACGCTGCACGGAACGACGTCATGTTTGGGGGCCCAAGGAACACTGTATTAGGTAGGGGTCACGATCCACCTACGTGAAGGTGGGAAATATTGCCCATTGGATTTTATGACTAGTGGTCCTAGAAATAGCCAGTTATTTAGGCCACTATAAAACATTATTAATTTATTACCTTACATTACATCGTACAGCGGCAAGTGGGAGGAAATTCGATGCGGGCCTCGCCAAATTACTTTGGCTACATTTGTCCCGAGTATTGGACTGTTTGTGATTTTGTACGATTTAAGGTGACATCATTTCTATCGTTTCGCAAATGTCTGTCAATGACCGCATCAAAGACTTCGAAGTGGAAGCCATGCCGTGCGACCACGACAACCCAACAGTTCCTCCTCAAAGAATACCTGGCTTCTTCACCTCCTGATCTCCTCGTGTTGTTCGGCAACTCACACGACAGCAATCGATACACTCTGCAAGAACACGCCATGAACGTCCGGATACTGGCAGAAATGGTCGACCTCTACCTACCCCCAAAGACAAAACTCATCTGGACCAGCAAGCCTGCCGAGTATATTGCGAAGAAGCCTCTCAGGTTCAAAGGTTCGCTGTACGAGAATGGAACGATGAACATCATACAGTGGTTGATAGCCGCAAATCGGATACATTATCGAGAACTGAAAAAGCGTTTCGTTGAGAATCATCGTCCGTTAATGTTCCTTGACCTTTACAGTATTGCTGCGCCAGTACTCGCTAACTGGAACATCGACGGAGTTCACATGCAAGGCGCATGGTATAAGCACATAATATCTCAGATACTGCAAACTTTATGCCCAGTATAACACCGAGGACATATTTATGCCATGCTTAATATATTATCGTTATTCTGATCAATGCTAGCGTTCCCACGGAGGGACAGATGGCCCGATTCATTCCAGGAGTGTGAATGATCATGAGTTAAGCAAACGTATAGTTGATGGGGTGGTGTTAAACAAATATTCCCACATATTCACACACGATAATAATTGCTCGGAGACTTACCACCTGCATTTAGGAATTTTCTAGCCTGCTCTTAGTGCCCCTACTGTCTCCATGTGCTCTACTACAGAAATTCCTGGATCTGGATACACGTAGCTTAGTACTGGGACAGATTCAAACAACTTTATACAGATCTAAGTCACCTTGTTCTGTGATTTCTTATGTAGCATTCCTCGGCATGTCTTAATGTGTCAATGCTACACTAAGTTATTTATTCCAAGTTGAGAAAAATCATGTACTTTTTCGACTTAAAAGATAAGAAATAATTAGAAACTTTGACAGAAAATACATACAATTTTTATTTTCAAAACTGTCATTTAATATTTTTATCGTTTTCTTAAACAGGCACCAATACAACAGTATATCTAATACATATAATGTGAAGTGTATCTGTGACATTTGAGCTAGCATAGAACACATCTCAGCTGTGCTGATATGTTTCCAACTGCCATATTCTTTCATTCTTTACATCAACAACAGTCAGTGAGAACATGTATGAAGAACATTGTGAAAAACACTGTTTTGTAACGAACTGTCAAACATCTTAAAACATTTAGAATGTTATAAGTTCTCAGTTTGTGACTAAATTATCAGCTGGTTTCCATCGTTTCTTCAGCTCCTACACGGAAATAAACACAAAATAACAGTCATTTTTGTAGCAAAGTCGATAACACAAAAACTAGTTCAACAGTCATAAATAATTACAACTAGTCAGACAAATCTACTTGTGGTGATAGGCTCCTTGCCTCCCCTTGCTTACTGTACTATTTTTATCATAATGTCAATGAGGTCGTTGATTTACATATCTGCATATGTATTCGTACCAGTCACTGATTGTACCTGTGTACGCATAGGCTGCATGCGACAGCTGCGCTGCTTTGGCCTGCCACCAACTCAGTTCGTCAATGCCTGGGAAAGGGTGTGCCACACACTTCAGCGCCATTACAAGTATACCTTTAGTCTTGGAACCGTTCCATCAGGTCGCTATAGACACTGTAGTACCACTGACTGTCTGTAAAGGTTCGGGTTCCCAAAAGAAATTTTACCAAACCGAGGCAGCGACTTCATGTCCGCTTTGATGCAGATCTTCCCAATGGACTTTGGAATTAACCAGATTCGAACAAGTCCGTATCATCCACAGACCAACAGTGCTTGTGAACATTTCAACGGCACACTGAAGTCCATGTTATGCACACTAACTGAAAAGTTTCCAGATTCATGGGACACGGCTTTACCATGGATTCTGGTCACTTTCCATGAAGTGCCAGTGGAGACACTAAGCTGCAGTCTTTTTGATCTTTTATATGGTCACTCAGTCGCGATTCCTTTATCATTGTTGAAGTCCGTTTGGTTGCGTGAAACCAATCTACAAGGCGCCAAACAGAATGTAGTTGAGTTCATCTTAGGCACTCAGGAATGCCTCTGTCATGCCCTTGACATGGCTGCAGAGCACGCAACCAAGGAACATACAAAGTCCAAACTATGGTATGACTGTCGGGCTTGTCAGGGACACTTTGAGTTTGGTGAAAAGGTACTGGTGCTCCAATACCCGGACATCTGTTACAGGCCAAATTCCATGGTCCATACATTGTTGAACAGCTTGGTCCCGTAGATTATGTCATCGCCACACCAGACCGTCGAAAGCCGAAGCGTGTTTGTCATGTGAACCTACTCAAGAAATACCATGAGCGTGATCCTTGGTTTGTCACGTGTATCACAACAGAACCAGCCTCTGTACTGCAAGAGATTGTTCCGGCTGAGTCTACGACTGCCTAAACGATGGATGATACTTCGTCGTCCCTGTCACTAGAGGAACAGGCTAAACTAGCCAAGATCTCTTGGCTAAGTTCGTGGACGTCTTTTCTGACATCCCGGGAAAAACCAACCTTGGTGTACAGCATACCGAGTTTAATTCCTGGCACACAGCCAATTTGTTACAGGCCATATCAACTGCACCCTGAGAATAATTTGAGGAGAGTGACAGTCCATGGGCTTCTCCGATTGTTGTTCTTCCAGTTTTACTGCACACTGCATCCCTCCCACACCGACACCACCGCCGCGCCTCACAATGCCCGTGCCCGTGAAACAGGGTAACCAAACACAATAGCTTCACTCCAAGACTGTTTGCACTCATTGATGTTGGCGACACGCACTGACAAGGCACCTGACCTAACTGTGTTTCACTTGGCTGACTGGCTCCACACTTGCACAGTACTGACACGGACAGGCAAAAGTTCTGAAAACCGGCTGCTAATTCTTAGAACTGGTTAGGGCTTCTACAAGCGGTAACCGGATATCCGTTTCCGTTTCACATCCCTATACCGTAGTACACTGTTATTAAAGTTATATTCTGGTTTCAAAGCTGTCTGTTGATAATTTCAAGCTTTCCACACAGGCTAACAGCTGAGTAGACCATAAGGGGAGAGGATGACCTGTAGAATGGCACCTTCTACACCATCCAGCCTTAAAAATGCATTATACTCAAGTTTCATTGATGCAAGATAGAAAGTTGTGTTCAGTTTGCTAATCACAGTCGTAGTCCAATCCGATTGCATTAATGTGTTCTGAAAAGCAGTAACAATTGGTGCTACTGCACAATACCAGAAGATACACCTCTGCCATTAAACACGACAACAAGTCGTCCACGGGCAATGATGCTCAGCTGGCTTAAGTAGCTTAGGGTGACCCAGTTTTGGTTTGCAATCAGTGTGGTAGTAGGTGCTCTGCTTAAGAGACTACAGGTCTCCATCCCAACAGTTACTATTTCTGACACTCATTAACAGACAGACAGACACCGAGCAATACACTCTACACAATAAGCTCAGCTGAGCTCTAGCCAGCTGAACTAACAATGTAGCAGTTAACAGACTTTAGTACAACTGTTAAAAATTCTCCAGTATGTGCCAGCATGCTTGGTTTACCATTTTCATAGAACATAAACTCCTGCTGATATTCCTTGAGGAACTGCGTTGAGCGGCTCTCATCTAGGAACAGCGAGTACACTCTTTTGATGTCCTCAACACTCACCTCTACTCCCTACAACAATTATGATACTCAGCACATGTCACATCAACTAGAGTAAGCAACTGTTTCTAACTGTTACAAAAATTCTGCATATACGTACACATAGCTACAGCGAAGGGCTGGTGTAAAATGCGAAAGTGACAAGGTGTAATTGGCGAACGTTTAGCAGTTTATGCCTTGTATTAAATTTACTTTCGCACTTTCTGCAATACGTAGTTTAGGTTAGGGTTTGGTTAATGTGAGTTGTTGGGTTAGTAGAATTAGTATTAGGGTTGGTTTTTAGGGTTAGGGTTGTCAGGTTTAGGGTTAGTATTACATTTCTGTTACATTTAGGGTTAAGTTTAGGGTTTAGGGTCAAGTTTAGGGCTAGGGTTAGGTTAAGGTGAGTTCTTCGGTTAGTAGCACGGTTACTAACATTGCTTCCATTAACATTTGTCGTTTTATTCTGGTTCGCTAGATGGCGCTATCGGCATGTAACTTAAGCTACTGTAAGTTTTTTGTTTAAAAATAGTGAATATAAAGATGCATTTTCTTCACGTTTAATTAACAAAATTGTTTATGGGTTTCGTGGATTTTTCTGATAACGTTTTAGTGAAATTTTTACAAAATACTCTGCACACCAAAACACCATATGTAACAATTTTCTATGTCATAAGGCGTGATCGCGAGAACCTTGTGCTCAGAGCTGTTGCTGTAAAATGGCGATGCTGCTCTTGGTTATTCAAAAGTGACCACGAACAGCCGCGTGTCACAGTCCCCATGTGGGACAGTGGTCCGGAGGTCCACCAGTCGCTTTCTGACCAGTGGACCTCCAGACCTCTGAACCTCCACCTACCTGCTCCAGCACAGACACTAGTTGAACTTTTGCTTTTTCTACTCTCGCATATTACACCCAACTTTTACACTCACTTTCGCATTTTTGACTTTCGTAAGTTACACATTGTCACTTTTGCACTTTGCAACTTCCCTATAGAGAACAGGAATTTTGTGACTAGTTTTGCTCCTTTGCTTACTGACAGACTGTAACCTTCCAATGGTTGTATTATTACAATATTTCTGCCTGCAATACTCTTGACTCTTGACACCACTGAAAGCATGACAAGAACATAATTCGGGCTGTAATAACTACTAGTTATTACATCTCTGCCGACATAGCGCATTTGTGGCCCTTGCGAACTTGCGCTATATAAATGCACTTAATAATAATAATAATACTAGCCAAGCAATCTTCTAAGGTTTTCTAATATACTGGCTAATCAATATTCCTCCTTAAGAATAATGCCAAGAGCTGATTTTAATAGAAGTTAAGTATCTGTACATGCCGAGAAAATATACACAGCTTATTAATAAAATGTATGTGATTTTACAGCAAATTCAGCTTCAATTTTCTGTTAGCAGAATAGCAGAGACATTTATATTAAATGATACATTGTTAAAACATGGTAAAAACTGGAAGGCTGACCTTTCTTCTGCGGCAGACGTGGCTAGCAGTTGTAATCAGCTGTATGGCGTAGCGCAGTGACGTCTCCTTGCCAATCCGCGTCAGCACCGTCAGAGCATCGTCAGACATCTCAACATCCTCTTCTTCACATCTGAGTACATGTTATCATACATCAATGCCTTGGCAAATGTCATAGTGTCATTGTTCCCTCTCACCATTACTAATCAAATATACGAAAATATGACATCTACTGAAATGCAACTACAGTCAGCAGAAATGATACAAATAAGCTATTGGCTATTTACTCTAAATATTACCGGTATTATTTTCACTATTATCATTAGGTAGTATCGAATGCACGAGATGCAGACTATTGTGACTGATGCTTCCACAGTGTAGTGTACCTGTCAGTCAGTGTGTACGTAACACTCATACGTCCTCCAAAAGCTGCTGCAGAGATTGAGGTCCTGTCTGGGGTGAAGATTCCTGGGGTAGTGGGGCCCAGGGAACATTATACTAGATGGAAGTCTTGATTTCCCTCATGGATTCGATGTGGCTTTGCCAAATTACTTTGGCCATGCTGGATACGCAATATGGTATATGACCTTGTCCTTAACCAGCAGTTTTGCCATAATATAGTAGTTGAATATGAGCTGTAAAGACATACAGTGCTTAGTCAACAACAGAAATTCTGCTTACTGCCACTAGTAAGCTCTACATTGTGGGCACTTGTATGCAAAAGTTCTGCTGCATAGGGTCACTCAAAGCATGAGCCAGCTTCAGTTAAGCCAGTCATAAACAATGACTCAGCCAATCAAAAACTGAATGTAGCAGCAACCCCATGAAGTGTCTGATGCCAATACTTCGACAAAAATCAACCATAAATCTTACCTAATTTTCAGTATCTGGCCAATCTCCTTGTCATCATAAGGCGTTGTTGAGATTATCAACAGCCTGTCCAACAGGTCAATCGGAATGCCGTGTGGACTTGAGTAGTGTGTCCCTCGGATCCTGCCACAACAATGAACAGTTTTAACAATGGATAGTTTTAACTCCAAGACAACGCGAGTAAGAATGCAGCAGATTCATCACAAAACGAAACACTCAATGTATATGAACCTCATCAACAAAAAGAAACTCATACACAAAGGCTAAGAGGCTTTGTGCTAGTACAATACGACATAAGTGACAAGCAACATTAGCTGCAAACAGTGAACACAAACTACACTGTATCCCCCAAAAAATGTCCCGCATGTTGTTGGCTATAACTTTGTCAAAACTTAACCGATTTTCAAAATGCTTTCACTGCTAGAAAGCTTATGAAACTTGCTACAAAAAAACTTACAAAGATCTCCACCACACCTTGATTATGTTGCTGCACTACCTTGGGAATTCTAAAGTCGAAATTTGTTATAAATTGCAAAAAATAAAACTCAAAAATTGTACCATATGTGATAAAAAATGAGACATTACATGTCATATGGCTAAAAGGATGTTAATACTGCCATAACAGTTGCCCATGTGTTCATAATTTGCCCGTACACATGATCACAGATGACCTCACCACTTGTCAACTGTATTGTCAGTTATGCTGTGGCAATGCCACATTAAGCATCCAGGAAGCCGCTAATTAAATTTCTTTATACCTTAAATGACAAACTCTGTGCTGGATGACACTCCATATCTTGCAATAGACCAGTCAGGTTGGGGTTGGTCGAAGGTGACAGATCTGGTCCTGTGGAAGAGATGTTGCCTCGTTGAAAAGTCATACAGTTTGGCAGGCTCAGTGTGCAGGGCGCTTTTAAAATTAAGCCTCTTCGCACAAAAAGTACGCTCTTTCAAAGAATATTTAATAGGAACCAAAAACTAATGTAATAAGATAGTAAGCAATAAGTAAATAAGTGAGTTACATTAAATGGATGCACGTAAAAATCAATGCATTTTTGTCCTTATCTGCAGCAAATTTGAACTTTTAACAACATACTTAAGGGTGTGGTGGGAGATATTGCACATTTTTGTAGCAAATTTCATAAGCTTTCTAGCAGTAAAAAAATTCTGAAAATCGTCAACATCTGACAAAGTTATAGCCAACAACATGATCATGACGTTTTAGGGACACAGTGTATTTTCACATGCAATAAATTTTTGTAGAAACTTAGCAACAATAACTCTGTGACTAACAAACAGTTAAGAAAGCTTCGAACTGCAAAAAACTGCATCAGCTATATCCTGATAATGACAGAAATCCCAATAGACATATTTTCACATTCTTACTTTGTGATCCCACGATTTGTTGCAACAATCAGAATCGGTGCCATGTCAGATTCCAGAGCCCGGTTAAGGAATGAGAAACATTCGATGTCAAGCATATGAACTTCATCAATAAAAAGCACCTGAACAATCCATATGCTGAAGATGCTTATATGAATAGTCATCTCAACTATAATAACAAATGCAGCAGATGCTGCATCAATCTCAATGTAAAATTAAACTGTGTCCGAGGGGAGCACATACCTGTGCATAACCGTTTTTTCGGGACCTTGATATTAATCCCATGAACTTGAAACTCAAAGGTGATCTAGATATTCAGAAAATGTTACCTCTACAGCAAAAATGAAGTTGCTAGGTTAAGGCATTCGAAACTGCTAATAATGGATGAGATATGTATGGTAAATAAAAAAATACGAAAACAGCTCAAGGTCAAAGGTCACCAACTACGAACCACTTCTAGCATTCACCATGAGGCATATTTCTACCAAGTTACACCAATTTCTGATCAGTAATTGTCGAGATTTTGTACGGACAAACACACAGACACATGCCACCAAAAACAAGACCTGCTCTCAGCAGGTGTGCAGTTAACACTAGCAGGTATCAAAACATACCACTATAACGCACGGTAATTATGGTATAGTCTCAGAACATTACTAAACTATGAGCTGGGTAGTAGTGATAGAATATGCCGATGCCCTTAAAATTACTTCAAACCCAAGCAATTGCTATGCTGCATCGAATGCATGCAATGCATCAGATGCAGCCTAATGCTACTGATGCGTGCATGTTTGTCCGTCACTCTGTCATGCACGGCTCAACTCGGCTTCACTGTGCATAAACTGCTGAACAGATCAAGATGCTGTTTGGCGTGAACACTCTTGGGGACCCACGGAACACTGTGTTACACAGGGGTCCTGATCCCCACAGGGACAGGAGAAGGGATCTACTTCTAAATTTTGGGACCTCCTCGTATCTCCAGAATGGCTAAAGCTAGAGACATGAAATTTTGCACGCATGCAGAGGACGATGGGCCGTAACAAAAACTATGCAAAAGTATATCATAGGGGGGTCGGGGACTGGGTCACGCGACCCCCATTTAATTTTTGGGACCAACCTCGTACCTCCAGAAAGGCTGAACCTAGACACTTAAAATTTTGCATGCACATAGAGGGCTGGGGGCCCTAACAAAAACTGTGATGACATACTTTTATATTCTGTGACTGCCTACATATCTCAGGAATGGCTACAGCTACAGAGTCCTGCGTGTGCTATGTGTGCGGTGCATTCACTGCAGCTTTTGCCAAATTACTTTGGCCTCTTGTAGTATATGCAACAGCTAAAGCTAGAAAAATCTAAAAAAAGGTCATTACAGTCTTAAAACGGAAACTAGTACACACCCCAGGAACTATCTCGGCTTTTCCTTCTTCTCGCCACTCGGCAACTTTTGCATTAATCTGCTCTCGAACTTCAGACTTGATTTCACCGGTGTCACCTGCCAGCAAAGAACAGAAAACTATTAAAAGTATTATAATAACAAACATTGTAACTTTCAGACCAAGGTTTTGTGACAACTGTCAACTGCATTTTTTTTGCTTTATTTCAATGTCAAGCCAGAGATTCACTGATAGCTGATACAGACTGTAAATATTTATAAACCACTAAATAGTAATAATGTCCAATGTGCTAACCAGAAAAGAGTGCAAGAAAGCCCTGAGTGCGGCTGTTAATGACGTCAATCTCATGCAGTGTCACAGTATGCACCACTTCCTTTCGTTTCTGTAACTCACCCTCAGGACACTGCACAAATCTAGTCTGCAACCACGAATGCACCAAATATCAGCTGATAAAATTCTTTCATATCCTTTTATGCTGCATAAACAATACTATAACAATTAATAACAAAACCTCAGGAAAAATTATCAGATACAAACTGACAATATATTCTGCCAGACAGGCTGCTACATAAAAAACGTGCATCTACATAGAGGAATCAAAGTGAAGTAAAATCTATATTATAAAAGTGCCCATCATCTCACGGTCTCTGTTTGACTGGGGGCGTGGTGCCATGCATGCTGTATGGCCAATCGACAGGCAGCCGCCTGTGGACACACGATCACACAATAACATTATCGATGTTTACACTTTACACGGGACGGCTGCATGTCTTTGACGGGCTCGTCCGAACACTGTGTGTTATCAACTTGACATGAACACAAACAAACTGTTCCACGGACAGCGCTGCTACTCGCCGGTGACTTTCGGCAGATTCTATCAGTTGTCTGTCTTGGCAGACAACTGCATATCATTGATGCGGCACTGTGGCAGCAGTGCGTTGTGCTCCAGTTACATTGCAATATGCACGTCATGCTACATCATAAGTCAGCTATACATCACAGCACAGAGTGTGCGGAGAATATTCAGGCAATGTCTGTTCATACCATAGATCCCACTGTGTGTCACCAACAGACGCCGGTCTGCCATTTATGCTGCGCCAACCACAGTTTGCCATGATGACAAATAAGGTCAGATTCTGCAGCACATGGGAGTGTTGCTGGATGAACCAGTTTTCAGCCAGACTACTGTATGTCGCGTCATTGTGGAGTGGTGATGCATTCAACATCAAACTGCTAATGCTGACTACACAGAAGTGCTGTCAAAGTAGTTCTGACCTAAGTATATATATGCATTCTATAGACTATACCTTAATTTTAATGGTCTCTTTGTGCCGAGCCACAATCGCACTTCTCGTGACATATAATAATTAATGTTAGCAAGTATGTACTTACGTTGGCAGCCATGGCATCATAATCACGTGCACGTGTGAAAGAGCGACCCAGCTTAGTGATTTTGCCTGTGGCTTTGTCAATTGTGATAATGTCACTGAATTACATAAATACATACACATATCAAGAATACAGTATTTGTACAGCACAAAAAACTGGCAAAAAATTGATAGAAGTTCTGCAGTTAAACTAATCAGTAGAGCAGCATTTTAACAGCAAAAGACAGATCTTGCTGTCACGGCCTGGGTGGAAGGCCATTTCAAAGTTGTGGGCCAACTGCTAAGAAACTTGTTATGCATTTATAGGACGACTAATGTTGATGTTATTTGAACTGAACACATTGTTGAATACAAACATTAGCAAAAACAAAGCAACTTCTCACAATTCACATCTAGCCAATAGCAACAACAGCATGATGTGAAAGTAAAACTGTACATAGTACAACAAACGTAATTTCATTAAAAACTGATCAAAATCAATGGGTCACAAAATACAGACATACACAATACAGGAACAATGGAACATACCCAGCCTGCACTTTCTCTTTGGTCAACGACTCAATCATTTTCTGTCCAAGATCATAGACTGTCTCCATTTCGGTTGTTTTCATCGTAACCTTACCGATCTTTGCTCCCTGGTGTGCAAAACCAGCTACACTGTATTGCAGTCAATTCACTTAAGGTTATGGTCAAGCAAGGTTACTGGTCAGCACATGATCCTTAGCATACATTCAACTGAGCATACACTTGGCACTACATGCACTAGGCATACATGCACTTGGTACATAAAATGCTCATGTGCAGTTGAAGTAGCATCCGTTATTCTCATATCCCTTGCAGCGAGTCAATCTCTAAGATCTCTCCGCCATTCATTTCATACACAAATGCATCAAAAAGAAATGCATAAAACATCGATGGGCATAGACCTGGAAGTCGATTGGATTTCAAGTCGAATCCATTTGCTTTTATGTTGCGGAGTCGACTTGAAAGTCGAATTTTACAACAGAAGTGACTTCCAAATTGTCTAGCTTTAAGTCGACTAACACCGAAACAACAGCATGCAGAGTTCTAAATTCCACTAAATCATGTGTAGCTTGCTACACTTTGAAGACAGTATTCAAGCCACCTTGGTCTTTTCACTTGAGTGCCAGCAAAATACTTACTGTATTTACTAACTTACGTATCAAGTAATTTGCTATGCACAGGCAGCTACTGAGACTTGCACAGGTCTATCTGCTGTCAGCACGATAAAATGTTGACGTGCACATGTAACTACTAGATGCCAGTCACCAGGAAGCTTTGCATCCACTTGGCCCAAGCTAATAATAGCTTGTGACATCAGGAGGCGTGGTTCATTACAGACAGACAGACAGACAGACAGACAGACAGACAGACAGACAGACAGACAGACAGACAGACAGACAGACAGAAGGACAAACATCACAACCGGGTTACATATTGCGTCTTTCGCCTCTACAGGCACAGATGCAACGAAATATTTACAAACCTGCATTATCAAGAGCAGTCATCTTTCTGAGCAAGATGTGTTAAGAAATACGGATCTTGTTTGAATCAGTCCATAGTTTGAACTGAAAGATCGGGGTAATAGACAGTGATAGGCTATATCGTTGGTAAATTAACTACTCTGTAAAACAAATTAAATACTTACAATGTTTGTAAAAAAAAGAAACAAAGCAACAAAACCTGCAAAACTAAAAGCTCTGAAATATTCAATCCTACATGTACAAAAAGGAAAATTGGTTAGTAAGTATATAAAAGTCAAATGCAGGGCAGATAGTGCTTTCTATAAGCCTGTTAAGTTGATATTAAGTCAAAAGTCAACTGGTTTATTGCTAAGTTGAGTCAAGTTGCTTTGCTTTCAAGTAGCTGACTTCAGGTCGATCTGAAGTCAAATTCGGGTCTAGTCGAATTGCAGGATAAAGTCACTCCCAGGCCTATATGGGCATCATCCATTTATTGGACTGCAGCTGCTGCACATCAATTTACAACTTTAGACATTTTGTAGATTGTGAGCAATCATGTCAGTCATCTGTGAACCACAGCCAAAGTGAGGAAAAGGTAATTTAACACAGTGCATAACTAAATGATAATTTTTACAGACAATTAGGAGCAAAAATGTAAACCACTTACTGTGCCAGACGCAGGTCGATCAATCTGGATCTCAACAACTTCTCCTTCAATTATCTCAGTCTCTTCCCTGTGCAGCACAATATATTAACATCGTGTGACCAAAATTGCACACTACCATAAACGGCTAAAGCACAGCAGTAACTATCACTATGATGCAAAGCTCAAACATGCTACACATAGGCAGTGACGTTCAGCTGGCTTAAGTAGGTCAGGTGACCTATAGTACAGGCATTTTAGGGTTTGACCTCTCAAAAATTGCAACAGAAGCAATTCCAGTGGATTTGATCTTGTTAAAGTATTCTTATGAACAGAAAAATATTAGAGAAAAATCGGGTCATGGGAACCCCCTGAGAAATGGGGGGGGGCATTTTACCGCCATTTTTACTATAAATTGCCTATTTTCGACCATTCGGCTGTGGCCATGAGCTACATTATGATCATTTTTGTTCATCTACTGGAATTATGTTGCTTGATCATCATACAGGATATAGTTTGGCTAATATACTGTTGGTTTTTATGTCGTAAATCACACGTTTGAGTGAATTATAATGGCTGAGAACATGGTATGTGTCATTTGCAAGAGTCCTTTAAGTGACAAGAGATAAATCCATCAGTACACTTCATGAGAAAGACAGTGCAACTATCAACAAATCAAGTGAAGAGCGTAATGACTCACTGCATACTGTGCCTGGAGACAAAGTACACAACGATTGCCGTTTAGCTTACTGTAATGCCCGGAAAATAGCCCAAGCCAATCATCAAAGTGTCCAGGTCCCTACAGCAAATGTATCATCTACATTTCTATGCTCAACAGAAGGGAGCTTTGACTACAAGATCCACTGCCTTTTTTGTGGTACACTGGCATTATCAGATGCTCAGAAAAAAAGTGAAGAAGTTCATTCAATGTCAACTCTTACAATCAAGGCTACTATATTGGCAGCATGTGAGCAACGGCACGATGAGTGGGCTGAAGGTGTGCAGGCCAGACTCCTCTTTGTTCATGATATGCCTGCTGCAGATGCCTTATATCATCAGCAATGTAGTGTGAACTTTAGAACCGGAAAAAACATTTCGAAGGTGCATGAAAAATCCCATAAAAGAGAAGTGGCCGTCCGCAAGATCAACAGAAACTGGAAGCCTTCTTGAAAGTGGTGACATTTTTAGAAGAAAATGATGATGAACAAATCACTATCACTAATCTAATTGACATGATGAACCAGCATTTGGAGAACACGGACAGTACGGCATATGTACCATCACACACGAAATCCAGACTTTTAGAGCATTCTGGTGACCGAATACTGATAAAAGAAATCAATGGGAAAAGTAATGTGGTGACATTCAGAACAACTGCAAAGGCTGTGCTTTAAGAGTTTCACTCCCAACAGAAAAGCAATACCCCAGAACAGGAAAAGATCTTTGCAAGAGCTAACTGGTACTAGATATGCTGTTGAGCAAAACAAGGACACATCAAATGCCGGGCAACAGAGAGACATGAAGGATGTGCACACTCTCCTATTTGCACTGGAAGACCGGAGACCTTTCATTCCTCATGCAGACTTGCGGAATATCATGAATGGAGTTCATGCACAGGGTTCTGTCAATGTAGATAGAGCCAGGGCTATTGGATCTGGGATTCCTGACTCCATGACTGGTGAATTAGCTGCAGACTTCAAATTCAAAATAACTAACCAAGCAATTACATTAGGTGTGAAGTCTTCAGTTCATATTTCTGGAGAGCAAGTTCAAGTTGATCCACAACTTTTGTTCCAGCGCTTGGTCACAGCTTGCAAGTCTCAAGAGGAAATGGAG